>Ga0075471_10000429_pt1 | contig 25077 bp, 19 predicted proteins | sample DEB19_08_DNA_2_FD_74787 | JGI IMG/M metagenome (GOLD analysis project Ga0075471, IMG submission 74787) | Aqueous microbial communities from the Delaware River and Bay under freshwater to marine salinity gradient to study organic matter... | ecosystem: Environmental > Aquatic > Marine > Coastal ...
GCGGAACGCAGCGCGCTCTCGGCCCGCATCGAGAGGTCGATCTTCGACACTGCTCGCCTCGACCTCCAAGCGTTGCGTCTGCAAGCTACGATCGTCGACTTGCGCCGCATGCTGCCGCAACTGCCGTGGCCCGCGGGCGTCGATGCGACGCTCGACGTCGACCTGCCGCAACTCGTGTTGATCAACGGCGTGCCGAGCGCGGCGCGCGGCGGCGGCGCGATCAACGGGCTGCGCCTGCCCGCGCCGCTCGATCGCTTGCCGACCAACTACGAATGGCACGTTCAACCGGCCAACGGTGATCAACCACCGACGCTCGAACTTGCCGATCGCGGCGGTGAGGTCGAAGTGCGCGCCACGCTGCGCTACACCCGCCCGCGCGGCTACGAATTGCAGGCACGCTTGCGACCGCGCAGCGACGATCCGCAACTGCAAACCTGGCTGGCGCCGCTCGGCGCGCGTGCCCCCGATGGGACCTACCAGTACGCGTTGGCGGCAACGTACTGAGTCGTACCCTCCACCGATCCGGACGACGGACCCGCGCTAGCGACTCGCATCGGCGATTTCGACGAACGCGCCGAGCAACGGGAAATACAGCGCCGTCCGTACGGGCTCGGGGCCCAGGTGGCGCGCGAATTCGGCATATCGACGCAACTGCGCCGCATATCGCTCGCGCTGCGCATCCAGAAACGCCTCGAGGTTCGCGCCCTCGTGCGCGCTCGTCTTGTAGTCGATCACCCAGCGCACACCCTCGTGCACGAACGAACGATCGATCACGATGCTGCTGATCACGCCCTCGTAACTGCCCGTCAACGCCAGCTCGAAGTGATCTTCGACGTGCCGCGACAAGATCCATCGCCCGCGCTCGTCGCTCACCGTGCGTTGCAGCGCGCCGATCACGCGCGCGACGCCCGCTGCGAGTTCTGCGCGCGACACGCCCTCGGCTCGCAAGGCGGCGGCATACGCGGCGCTGCGTTCTTGGATCTGTTCCGGCGTCGGCAGCGACGCGCGACCACCCCAACGCTCGAGCTCGCGATGCACGACGACGCCTGCGGCCCGCGCGAGCTCGCTCGCGACCGCGAAGTCGAGCACGCGCTCACCGACGAGCTCACCGCTGCTCACCGGCAGACGCGCCGTCGCGATGTTCTTCGGCCACACCGTGCGCACTCGCGCGGCCGGCAGACGGCGCAAGCTGCGCCCGACCGAGCGCTCGACTGTCTTGGCTTTCGCGCCCGCCGCGGCTGCATCGCCCCCGTTGGCGTGCCAGGACGCCACGGCATCGACCTCGATCGCCGGCCACAACAACTGCAAGGCCGAGCGTTTGCCGGCGACGAGCTCGCCATCTTTGAACTGCAGCGCACCGAGACAATGCAACTGTGATCGCGCGCGCGTCGCGGCGACGTAGAGCACGCGCATGCGCTCGCGCAACTCGCGACGTTTTTTGAAGCCTTTCACGAAGCGTGCGATCGCCGGCGGCGGCGCATCGGCGGCGCGCACCGGCGCAAGCAGCAAACGACGCTGACCTGGCGTGTCGGTCCCGTCCTGCGTGACACACTCGACGAAGTCGAGCAACGGCGACGGATCGCTGCGCGGCACGCGGCCCATCCCGGCAAGGATCACGCCGTCGAATTCCAGGCCCTTCGAGCGGTGGATGGTCATCACCTGCACCGCATCGTCCGCGGCGTCGCTCGCGGCATACAAGCCGCCGAGCATCCAGTCAAAATCTTCCGGCCCCTGCCAGTCGCCGGCGTCGATCTCCGCCGCGAGCGCATCGAAGTATCGCCGCGCGTCGGCGAGCGTCGCGACATCGTCGTGACAGGACGGACCGTCGAGCCGCAGCCAGGCGGCTTCGACGCGGGTCGCGAGACTCGCGTCGCCGAGCGGATCCCGTCGGCTCTCGTCACCCCAAGGTTCGAACGCCGCAATGAAGCGTTCGAGCGCGGCGCGTCCCTCGCTCGACAACCGTGCGCGTCGCTCGGCGTCGCACCACAGATCGCGCACTGCCGCCTTCGGCGCGCCATCGACCAACAGCGTGAGGTCGGCGAGACTCAATCCGCACCACGGCGCACGCAACACGGCGAGCCACGCCACGCGGTCGCTCGCGCTGTGCAAAGCACGCGTGAGCGCGATCAAATCCTGCACCACCGAGGTTTCGACCAAGGGCACGAGATCCACGCCCTGCACCGCGATGCCCGCCGCGCGCAGCCCAAGCACGAGTTCGCGCGCATGCGCACGCGCAGCTACCAGCACGGCAATGCTCGCGCGCGGCTGCTCGCGCCGCAGGTCGCGTACGGCCTCGAGCACCGCCGCCGCTTCGCGCGCCGGATAGTCGGCATCATCCGCAAAAACGTGCCAGTGCACGCCGGCACGCGGCACCTCGGTCGGCGCGGCGGCCGCCACGCAGGGCAGATACCGCACCGCCCCTTCAACCGGCGCATCCTGCAACGGAAACACGCGCGCAAACGTGCGATTCACGAAATCCACGATGGCCGGTTGCGAACGGAAGTTGTGGGTCAATTCGAGCCGACGGAACCGGATCGCACCCAAACCCTTGTCGCGCACTTCCAGAAACAACCCGACCTCGGCTTCGCGAAACTGATAGATCGACTGCATCGGATCACCGACCACGAACAGCGTTCGACCGTCGCCCGCCGCCCAGTCGCGCGTGAGACCGTGCAGCAACTCCAATTGATCGAGCGACGTGTCCTGGAACTCGTCGACCAGCAAGTGACGCAAGGTCTCGCCTTGGTGAAGGATCATCTCCGACCCCGGCTCCCCGCTGCTCACCAGCGTGCGCGCGGCCGTGGCGATCTCGATGTAATCGGCGCGCCCGGTCTCGTTGAACCGATGCACCAACTGAACCGCCGTGTAACGCAACAACTGCAGCAAAGAATCGAGTGTCGCCGCGCCTTCGGCGTCCAGAGTTTCGTCGGGCAAATCACGCAGCGCGAGCAAGACTTCATGGACCTGCGGCGCCTCGCGCAACGACTTCAGCCAGGCTTCCATGCGCAACTTCGGTTCGGTTTTCGCGACGAAGCCCATGCGTATGTCCACGCGCGCACGGATCACCGGATCGGAGGCGTCTTTCGTCAATGCAAAGCGCGCCAGGGCGCGCAAACTTTTGGGTGTGGTCGATGCCTCGGCACCGGCGATGTACTCGGCCTCCCGGTCGCGCCCGTCGTTGCGCAACTGGGTGATGGCGTGCGCTGCGAGCGCCTGACCCGCGGCGATGCGAACCGCCCCCAACACCTGCACGGCCGCAGCCGCCGTCTCGTCGCACACGGCGCGCAGATTGCGCTCGACCAGCGCCTGCAACTCCGGCGGGCCGTGCTTGATGAGCGGACGCAACCAACGCGCGCGCGTCGCGAGCATCTCGGCGAGCAATTGTTCGGCGCGCTCCCAGGAATTGCCGAGGTGTCGCAGCACCCGATCGCTGTGCGCGCACAACTCGGAGTCGTCTTCGGCATCGAGCAAGGCAGCACGCGCTGCCTCGCGATGCAGGCGCTGCGGATGTTCGGCGACGTCCATCGCACCCAAACCCCGCGCGCCGATCGGCGCAGCCACCGCGAACTGCCGATTCAGACCGTCTATGGTCATGATCCGCAAACGCGACGGATTGTCGCGCAGCTGCCAACCGCGCGCCTCGGCATGCGCGGCCGCGGCGCGTGCGAACTCGCGCGTCGCGGCATGCACGGCGTCACGCGGTGCGTTCTCGGCCTCGGCATCGGCGAGTGCGGCGACGATGCGCGTGCGCATTTCGGCCGCCGCTTTGCGCGTGAAGGTCAGCGCGAGCACGGCCTCGGGCGCATCCACCGTCGCCAGCAGTGCGAGAAAGCGTTGCGTGAGGATGGTCGTCTTGCCCGAGCCCGCGGGCGCCTGCAAGACGATCGACTCGCGCACGTCGAGCGCCGCGCGTCGCGCTTCGGCGTCGGACAGACTCACTCGAACTCCTCCGCGTCCTCGTCGTCGGACGCCTCGAGCGGTACGGATTCGAGTCGTCGACACAGCGCCGTGAGCTCGCAGTGCTCGCAGGCTTTTTTGAGCGGGTCGACGGCGGCCTCGCCTTGCGCGAGCGCTTGAGCGAGGCGCTGCAAGTGCGCGGTGTACTGGGCGCGAAATTCTTCCCAGTCACCCACGTCCTCACGCGCGCCGAAGATGCCGTCTTGCGCCGCGACGGCACGATAACCCGGGTGACGTTCCGAATAATGCAGGTTGCCGAAGCCCGCGACCTGCTCTCCCCCTTGCTCGAGAGCGAGCGCATAGGTGAAGAGCTGCACGGCGTCGGCACGTTCACCCGAAAAGTCGAGCTTCTTGTTCTGCGACGATTTGTAGTCGATCACGACGTACCGACCGTCGTCGAGTCGGTCGATGCGATCGATGCGCAACGACAAAGAAATTCCGGCGATCGTGAGCTCGCGTACGCGCTCGACCGCCGCCACGGTGAAGGCGCCGCGCGCCAGTTCGGCCGACATGCAGCCCAGGATCAAACTGCCAAGTCGCGCGCGCTCGCGCAGCAAGGCACGCGCGGCGAGCGGATCGCGCACCGAAGCCGAACCGAGACGGACGCTCTCGAGTGCCGCATCGAGCTTGCGCTGCAACTCCGCCGGATCGAGCCTCGCCAAGTCGGCGGAGCCGCCGATCGACGGCCAAAAATCCTCCAACACGCCGTGCAACAGCCGGCCACGCTCGAGCGCACTGACTCCCGGCTCCCAACTCTCGCGCGGCTCTCGCGCAAGCCGCGTGCGCACGTAGGATTGGAACGGACAGGCGTTCTGGCGTTCGAGCGCACGCGAGCCGCCGGACAAGGGCGTGCTCGCAGCCCAGGCAAGACCACGCTCGTCGACGCAGCGCTCGAAATGCAACGGCTGCTGCGCCCGCAACGACTGCGCGAGATGCGGCGCATCGCTCAGCGCACGAGGTCGAGGTTCGTCGATGGTGAGCAATACCGAAGGCGCGAGCGTCGTCTCGCCATCCGCGCGCTGCCAGGAGTACACCACGTCAGTTGCGCTCTGCCGCAGCACGCGCATGAAATCGCGCGCCGCGGCGAGCCTCGCGACCGGATTCGCCGCCGCGACGCCCGCACTGCGCTGCAGAGGCCAAGGCACGAACGGGTCGAGTCGCGCAGGCTCCGGCCATCGATCCGCTTGCAGGCTCGCGAACCAGATGCCGTCGTAGAGGGCAACCGGATGATCGAGTGACGACGTGACCGTCACCGCAACGTCGCCGAGCGAAGGCGCAAAATATTCGCGCCGCGCAAGCGCCGTCAGCACATCGACGAGTTCGATGACCGACTCGCGCGTACCACGCCCGCGCGTACCGAGCACGGCAGGCAACGACTCGAGCAAACGCGCGAATGCCGCTCTCGCCTGCTGCGCCGCCGAATCGTCACGACCACCGGCGTCCCAACCGGCGGCCGCAAGTGCCGCCGCGATGCGCAACGAAGGCGGCGCGTCGCGATGCAAGGCTTCGTGCGCCGCCGCAAGACGCGCGAGACTCGCGGTCAACGCTGCAAAATCGCCACTCTCGCCCGCGGCCGCCTGCAGCGTGCGCACGATGTCCCCCGAGTCGATGCGCACGATCGAACCCCGGCGCAGTTCATCGGCGACGCGATTGCGGGCGCTGGTCGCATCCGGCCAGTACGCGGCTTCGAACATGCGCGCGATCTGCGTACGCTCGGTCGGTCGCGACAGGCACTGCAGCAAATCGAGCGCGGCGGCGACCTCGGCCGCATCGGCCAACGGCTGCCCGCCTTCGAACGCATGCACCGCGACGCCCGCCTCGCCGGCCAACACGCGCGGCTGCAATCGTTCGCGCAAGCTGCGCTCCAAAGCATGTCGCACCGCGGCGCCCGGCGGCACGATGACCAGCAGACGCGCCGACGGATCGCGCGCGAGCCAAGCCGCCGACCAGCTCGCGATGTCGGCGTACTCGCCCGCCGGATCGTCGGCGGCATGCAGGCGCGGTGTCGCCGCCGCACCGGACGGCACGCCCTCGACACTCAAGCCGAGCGCGTGCAAGGCGGGGCTGATCTCGACGCCGACGATCAAAGGGCGCTGCGCCGGTGCCCAGCCCGCCGTCACGAGACGCGCAGCCACGTCGAAACTCGCCATCGCATCCTGCGCGGCGGCGCGCCGGCGCAGTTCGACGATCCCCTCGGCCAGCCACTGCGACTCCAGCGCCACATCGTCGGCGATCGCCGCTTCGGAAATTCGATAGTCGGCCACCAAAGCCGCGGCGCGCTGCAACGCATCGGCGAGCGCGTCGGCCGACAGGTCCGCACGTTCGACACACCACGTGGCTGCGATGTCACGCCACAGCAACCACTCTTCGTGGGGCGACAGCACGCGCGGCAGGCCGGCTTCGATGGCTCCGCGCGCGAGCCAGGCCGACACCGACAAGACGCTCGGGGTGCGCCAGACGCGCTGCGTCGCATGCTTGCGCGCCGCGACAGCCAGACGCACGGCCGCGGCACGTTGACGCGTCGGCACGAGCACGGTGCCGCCCGCTTCGAGGAATGAACTTATTTCTTCAGAAAGAGTTATCAATCAATGGATTGCATTGATTACTTGAATTATTTTCTGAAGCGCTGGCCGGCTTCCACCACCGTGCCGGCCCGAGCCGGTCGGCTCGCGTATTCGCTCAACAACTCGCCCATGCGCGCGAACACGGTCTTGAGCGTCGCCGCGTCGGGCAAGTTGGTGATGCGGAAATGGTCGTTGTAACCGACGTTGAAGCTGACGCCCGGCGCGACCAGCACGTGCTTGCGCTCGAGCAGTTCGAGCGCGAATTCCTGGTCGTCGAACGCCGGCACGCGTTCACGGTCGATACCCACGAACGCGTACAACGCGCCGTCGGGTTTCTGCAGCCGAAACACCGGGTTGCTCGCGACGCTCTCGAGGATCACCCGCCGCGATTCGTACAAACGTCCGCCGGGCGCGGTCAGCTCGCGAATACTTTGATAACCCCCGAGCGCGGTCTGCACGGCCCATTGGCCGGCGACGTTGCTGCACAGACGCAGCGAGGCGAGCAGCTCGAGGCCTTCCAGAAACTCGCGCGCCACCGACAATTTGCCAGAGATGACGGCCCAACCGACGCGATATCCGCAGGCGCGATACACCTTCGAAAGTCCCGCCATGGTCACGCACATCGTGTCGTGCACCAAGGTCGCCATCGGCACGAACTGCGCGCCGTCGTAGACGATCTGATCGTAGATTTCGTCCGCGAACACGACCAGGCCGTGCCGCTCTGCGAGTCGGGCCATGGCTTCCAGAACGGGTCGCGGATACACCGCGCCGGTGGGATTGTTGGGGTTCACTACCACGATCGCACGGGTGCGCGGCGTGATGAGCGCGGCGAGCTCTTCGGGGTCCGGAACGAAACCGTTCTCGGGACGGCAGGGATAATGCACCGCACGACCGCGATTGAGATTCACCGCCGCCGTCCACAATGGGTAGTCGGGGCTCGGCACGAGCACCTCGTCGCCCGGGTTCAACAAGGCGCGCAGCGACATGTCGATCAACTCGCTCACGCCGTTGCCGATGAACACTTCTTCGGCGGTGACGCCGCTCACGCCCCGCGCCTGCTGCTGCATCACCACCGCTTCGCGCGCCGGGAAGATGCCCTTCTGGTGCACGTAGCCTTCGCTGGCCTCGAAGTTCTCGATGATGGCGCGACGCATGGTCTCGGGCGTCCGAAAACCGAACACCGCCGGGTTGCCGATGTTGAGCGAGATGATCTCGAAGCCCTTGCGGGCAAGCTCATGGGCGCGACGGGCGAGCTTGCCACGAATCTCGTAGCGCACATTGTGCAAGGTCTCGCTGGTCACCATCATGCGATCGACGCTCATCGCTCGAATCCTCGGCGGCCGAAATGGCCGATTTGCCGTGCAGGATACCGCTTTTCCGGCCTGAAAACGAAAGACCCGCCGAAGCGGGTCTTCCGTCGCTGCGCTGCACGCAAAAGAAACTCAGCGCCGACGGCGCGGCTTCTTCTTGTGCTTGTGCTCGACCTGGCCATCACCGTGGTGATGCGCGACGTCGCCGTGCGCATGCCCGTGGTCGAAGTCGAAATCGACCGGATGGTTGTGGCCGTGATTGTTGACCCACTTGTAGAGCTCCGGATTGCGGTGCAGCAGACGGCTTGCAGCGCGCTCGCGGTTCTCTTCGATGTTGGTCCAAGGATTGAAGTGGAAGTGGTTGTAGAGTTGCGTGTCGGTACGGCCGATCGCGAGCGTACCGAGCTTGCAACCGAACGCGCCGTGGTTGATGTACGGCGGACGGTAGAAGTAGCCGCCGGTCGGCAGATCGCCGAACTGCATCATCCAGCTCGTGCCCCAGATGTGGTACGCCTCTTCGACGCAATCGTGGTACGAGATGTTGTCCTGCCAGAAGTTCGGCGTCATGCAGTACATGAACGTGAACCCGAAAGTGCGCGGATCGAAGTGCAGGATCTTCACGAAGCAACCGGGCGCCGTCGCCGGGAAGAAGTTCGTCGAGCTCCACTGCAGATCGTCATAAGCGTTCACGGTCGAGAAGCGATTGCGCTCGGCACGCGGGTGGTCGGAGTCCGACTCGACGAACGACGGTTCGCCGTGGTTGTAGAACAGCAGACCGGTGGCGCCACGACTCGAGGTGAGCGCGCCGATGGTGACGCCGGCGGGCACGAAGAAGTAACTGCCGGGGCCATAGACCTTGTCACCGACGGTGATCGAACCGTTCATGATGAACAGTTCGTATTCGGTGTAGCTCATGCCGGGGGGCTGCTTGTAGCCGGGCTCGAAGAGCACGGTCATCGAACAGGCACCGTTGTCGGTGTCCAGGGAGAGCATCTTGTACTGCATGCCTTTCGGGAATCCCGGAAGGTTCAGTTTCTTGAACGAGACGTCGCGATCGACGAACGGTTCGATATGCGGGCGTGCCATGTTGGGTATCTCCTACGCGGCGAGATTTAGAATACGACTCGGAATTTGCGCTTGGGCTTGGTCGGAATTTCTTCCGGACTCACCTTGCGCATCTGGTCGTAGTGCACGTGCGTGCCGCGCGTCTGGATGCGCGCGAGAAAATCCGCGACCCACTTGTTGCGCTTGGGCTCGAGAGCGTCCTGCTCCTTGACGATCTTGCGGTAGCGCTTTTTTTGCTCCGCGTCTTCTTTGCGCAACCAGGCCTCGACCTCGCGGCTACGCTTGTGGGGAATCAACTTCATGAACCTTCCTCCGAATCGCAGGACCCTGGACCCCTCGACCGATTATCACCCACGCGCCCGGGCTTTGGCGCGCCCCGGCCGCCGCCCCGCGGCCTTGCGTAAACCGCTGACCACTGTGCGACCTTGGCGCAGCTGGGTGCCGCCGAACAAGGCCTCGCGGGCTTTCGCATCGGGATTGCCGATTTTCATGCGCTGCGCAAGCAAGGCGACCCCCCGCTGCACGGCCGGGCGCGCCCCGACCGCCGCATACCAGCGCGCAACCTGCGGGAACTCGGCCAGCTCGATATGGTGCAACCAGCGCACATGGACCCACGGCCAGGTCGCCATGTCGGCGATCGAGTAATCCCCGCCCAGATACTCGACTTGGGCCAGGCGCCGATCCATCACGCCGTACAACCGCAAGGTTTCGTTGCGATAGCGGTCGATGGCGTAGCGGATCTTGCGCGGCGCATACCCCATGAAGTGCCCGCATTGTCCGAACATCGGGCCGACGTTCGCGACCTGGAACGTCAGCCACTGCAGCACTTCGTACCGGCGGCGGCGTTCGCGGGGCAGGAACCGGCCGGTCTTCTCGGCCAGGTACTGCAGAATCGCGCCCGACTCGAACAAAGCCATGGGCCGACCACCGGGCCCGTCGCGATCGACGATGGCGGGAATCTTGTTGTTCGGATTGATGCGCAGGAAGGCGGGCTCGAACTGCTCGCCGCGCAGCATGTTCACCGGCTTCACGCGGTACGGCAGCCCGCATTCCTCGAGCATGATGGGAATCTTGTGCCCGTTGGGCGTCGGCCAGTAGTAGAGGTCGATCATGCGTTGCTCCGTTACACTCGATGTCGATCCTAACCGCCCATGATTCGGAGTCCCCATGCTGAGCGCGATTCTTGCCGTCACTCTCGTCGTTCCCGACCTCCCCACGGCCGAACGGGCCTACAACGAGTGGCTCGGCTATCGCACCGTCGCAAGCGGTACGCTCGATGCGGCGCAAGCGGCCGGCTGGCAGGCGCCGCGCACCGAAGGCCGTCGCTATGCGCTCCTGCAACCGGCGAGCGGCGCGACGACCTATCTGCGCCTCGTGCAAAGCCCGGCGACGCCCGGCTATGCCCCGATGCTCACCCACGGCTGGAATTCGAACGAAATCCTGGTCGAGGACCCGGTCGCCCTCGCCGCCAAGTTCGGCACTGATGCGCCATTCAAAGTCATCGGCGTGCCGCGTCCACTGACCATGAGCCCATCGGTGATCGCGATGCAGGCTTTGGGGCCGGCCGGCGAACTCAATTACTTCACGCGCATTCCGCCCGAAGGCACCGGCTTCCTGAAGGCCTCGGCAAAATCGTTCGTCGATCGCACCTTCATCGTGGTGCTCGGCGGACCTTCGATGGACGCGATGATCGCGTTCTACCGCGATCGGCTCGGACTCGTCGTGACGCCGCCCGCGCCGGCAAAAGTCAACGTATTGCAGCAAGCCTGGGGCGTGGGCGCAGAGGCGACCGTGCCGCTCGCGATCGCCAAGGTATCGGATCGATTTTTGATCGAACTCGATGGCTACGATGCGCACACGACGCCGCGCCCGCAGCGCGAAGGCGACCTGCCGCCGGGGCTGGCGATGGTGAGCTTCGAAACCGACGACCTCGACGCGCGCGCGCTCGACTGGCTGGTCGCGCCGCGGCGCCGTGACGATGCGCCCTATTCCGGTCGACGCGCCGGATTGTTGCGCGGCGCAGCCGGCGAACTGGTCGAACTCGTCGAAACGTCGCGCAAGGACAAATAACGCGACACGTTCACCCCGCGCACGTTGTCCACCCAGCCTGCGATGCGTGGCGAGACGAGTTTGCGACTGACGTAGACGTACAGCGGCGCGATCGGCTGGTCGCGCACCGCGGTCAGCTCGGCGCGAGTCATCAGCGACATTCTTCGAGGCGCGTCGGCGGTGCCGTCGGCCTCGCTCAGCAGACGATCGACTTCAGGGTTCGCATAACCCGACACGTTCACGCCGCTGCCGCGTCCATCGACCAGCGCGAGATACGACATCGCATCGCGATCCTCGGCGTACCATGCGCCGCGCGCGACGTCGAAATCCCCCTGCAAGACCGCCTGCTGATGCGACTTCATGTCGGCGCCGATCAACTCGAGACGTACGCCGAGCGGCTGCCACATCGCACTCACCGCAAGCCCGATGCGTCGCTGGGTGTCGGTGTTGTTGAGGCGATAACGCAGCACGAGCGGACGCGCGGCGTCATACCCGGCTTCGGCCAACAGGCGACGCGCCTCGGCCACGCGCCGTGGCTGCGTCCAGGTCGAATAATCGGCGCAATCGGTTTGCGGATGACCGGGAATGTCGGGCGGCACGATGCAATGCGTCACGGGTTCGCCCGCACGCAGTACGCGCGCGCTGAGCAGCGCACGATCGATGGCCATCGACAGCGCCCGTCGCACGCGCGCATCGCGCGTCGGGCCGCTGCGCACGTTGAAGGCCAGATACTCGAGCCCGATCTGGCGCGTCAGATGCAATTGCGGGCCGTACTCGCGTCGCAACTCGTCGATCTGCTCCGAGGGCAAGGACATCACCAGATCGAGTTCGCCAGCGCGATAACGCAGCAGCGCGATTTTGGGATCTTCGATGGGGATGTGATACACCGCATCCAGTTTCACCGTCGACGCGGCATGAAAGCGCGGATTGCGCAGCAACTTCACGTACGCGCCGGGTCGCCACTCGGCGAACGTGAACGGACCGTTGGTGACGATGTTGCCGGGCCGGGTCCATTCGCGGCCGAATTTTTCCACCACGTGCCGCGGCACCGGCATCGCGCGATGCACGGCGATTTCCGTGAAGTACGGCGCCGGATGCTCGAGTTCGACGACGACGGTGCGCGCATCGGGTGCGCGGACGCCGATCGCTTCGGGCGGCATGCGACCCTGCGCCACCTCGCGTGCGTTCTTCACGACATAGAGCAATGAAGCCGACGCCGACGCCGTCGCCGGCGCAAACAAGCGCCGGAACGAATAGACGAAGTCGGCGCTGGTGATCGGCACGCCGTCCGACCACGCGAGGTTCGGCCGCAACTTGAAGGTGTAGGTGCGGCCGTCGGGCGACACCGTCCACGACTCGGCTTGACCCGGCACCGTGCGCGCCGCGGCGTCGACGGTGGTGAGCCCCTGGAAAAGATCCTGGACTACGTTGCCGTCTTGACCATACACCCAAAGCTGCGGATCGACGGTTTGCAGATCACCCGTGCTGAGGCGACGCAGCACGAGCTCCGCGTGCGCACTCGCGTGCACGGTGCCGATGCCGACCAGCACCAGCAAAGCGCAGATTCGACCGCGCGCGCGCAGGCGTGCGCCGATCACGGTTGCGCTTCGATGCACTCGTATTCGACCAGTTCGTAACGCGTCATCATGTAACCCGTCACGTAGGCGAGCAGACACACCCGATCGCCGTCGGCCGTGCACCACAGATCGTAGGGCGGATGTTTTCCCGGCTCGTTGCGGGTTTCGCCGCTGCCGTCGTCGGTGGACTCCGCGAAACGGTAATGCAGCGCATCGAACGTACCGGCCTTGACGGTGATGCGCTCCTCGCCGATCAGTTTCAACTGGACGCCGCGCGGATGCAGCATCAAAAACGGCCCCGACGCGCCGCGGTGATCGAGCGAGCACATCAAAATGTCGTCATACACGCCCGGCCGCGTCGATCGACCTTTGCCGACCACCGCCGTCATCCACGCATCGGCCTGGATCGGGTGCGTACCGAAACCGTCGATGTGGCGCTCGGTCGGATAGCGCTGCGAGATCCGACCTTCGGCCACCGTGTAACCCTCGCACTGCGCCTCGTGCTCGGTGAATCTGAACCAACTCGAGCCCATGAATTCATCGCCGACGGAGATGCGCACGAAGGCGTCCGAGGGTTTCCAGTCGGGCCGCAGACTCAAGGTGACGTCGCGCATCACGTTCGGCGCGTCGTCGATCTCGGTGTAGGCGCGCAGCGTGCGCCGGCCGTCACCGTTGACCGTGATGGTGAAGTACTCGCGACCGCGCTCGACGCCTTTGCGGCCCGGCTTGTCGCTCGTGTAGTGAAGTTTGCCGCGTATGCGGCGATGCGGAATCGGCATGGCTCACTCCATCTTGATCAAAGGTTCACGAAATATCTTGCGACGCGACATCGACTTGAACCAGGCCGCAAGCGCCGGGCGGCCGGCGAACGGATCGTAGCGCGGATCGAGATCGACGCCCGCCTCGCCCACCTGCTTCATCTTGAGTCGCAGAAACTGCAATGCACCGACCGTACGCAACTGGCCGATGTCCAGGCGTGCGTAACCCGCGACATCACGCTCCATCTGATCGAGGATCGCGACCACTTTGCCGAAGCACCGGCGGATGTAATCGGGGCGTTGCTGATCGCGCGGCAACCAGGTCTCGATCACCAGCAGCACGAAGGTGTCGAACAAGCCGTCGGCCATCCACGCCTGTCGCAAGGTCGTGAACCGTTGCGGGCCCTTGGCCGGAAACAAGCGGCGCCGCCGATGCAGCGAGTCGAGATATTCGTAGATCACCGGGCCACCGGAAAGATATTCGCCCGACTCGATTACCAGCGTCGGCACCTTGCCGAGCGGATTGATCGCCGCCAACGGCGTATCGACATCAAAAGGTTTGGTCGCGATCGGTTCGACGCGATCGCGCAACTCGGTGTAATTGAGCACGGCCTCGACGGTGTGCACGTAATCGCGAATGGGCGTGTAGTAAAGCTTCAAGAACGTCTCCTGCAAAAGCAAAGGGGCCGCGACTCGCGCCGCGACCCCTTCGAGTCAACTACTTCGACGAGTTCCGATCAGAACTTGTACGAAGCGCGCACACCGTACTGACGCGGCATGTTCGGCGTCACCGCGATGCCTTGATAGAACGTCAGCAAGCCGAGGCTCGGCGCCGCGTCGAAGTCGGTCCAGCGGGCGCAAGCGGCCCAGCTGTCGTTGTCCGTGACGTTCTTGATGAAGCCCTCGATGCGCAGGCCGTTCTTCTCGCCACCCGCACGCACGTTGCCGAGCGTGTAGGACTTGCAGTAGGCGAGGTTCGATTCATCCACGTAGGTCTTGCCGACGTAGTTGAGATCGCCGTTCACGAACCACTTCCATTCCGTGTTCGGAATCGCGGCCGTGTAGCCCGTCGAGATGCTGCCCGACCATTCCGGGAAGCGCGCATTCGAGTTGCCCTTCATCTGCGTGAACCCGGCGATCGGCTTCACGAAGTTGAAGATGAAGTCGTCGTACTTCGAAGACGCCCAGGTGACGGTGGCACGCGCGTCCCAGTTCTCGGTGACCAGCACCGAGCCTTCGAACTCGAGACCGTGCAACTTCGAGCTGCCCGGCACGTTCGCATTGCGGCTGTTGATCGTGGTCGCGGGCAGGCCGTTCGGACCGTTCGGGCAACCGTTGCCCGCGGTCGCGCCGGCCACGCCGCCGTGCGCGAAGCTGCCGCAGTCTTCGGTGACCACGAACAATGTGCGTCCCTTCATGTTCTTCCAGTCGCCCCAGTACGCGGCGATGTTGGTCTGGGCACGACGGTCGAGCCATTGCTGCTTCCAGCCGAGTTCGTACATCTTCAGTTCGTCGCCCGGAATGATGCCGGCCACGGACGGGAATTGCGCCTTGTATTGCGCGATTTCCCGATCGGTCGCCTTGGCGACTTCCGCGTTGATCACGCCCGGCAACACACCCTTGGCGTAGCTGAAGTACACGTTGGTTTCATCGTTCGGCGTCCAGCGCACGATCGCGCGCGGCACCGTGCTGGTCGCATCGATGCCGATCGGCGTGGCGGTGAAGATCGCCTTGCGGACCTTGTCGGTCTGACGACGCGCTTCGAGGCTCACGGACCAGGCTTCCGTGAACTCGTAGTTCACGGCGGCGAACAGACCGGTGGTCGTGACCTTGTCGGTGTTCTGCGCCAAGGAGTTCAGCGCGAAGTACGGCGTACCCGCACACGCGGCGCCCGGCGCACGGTTCACCGTGATCGGACACACCCACAGCGAATCACCACCCGAACCGGATTGGATGAAGGTCTGCTTGTAACCGTTGTAGCCGACCAACCAGGTCAGCGCCTGCTCACGCGGCGAGGCGAGACGGATTTCATAGCTCTGATCTTCGGAGTCCTGCGGATCTCGCGACCACCACTCCGCGCGCGGCGTGAGACCGAAGGCGCGAATCCAGTTGGCCTTCAGCTCGTTCTTGCCGGCCTGCAAGGCCAGGTTGTAACCGCCACCGAATTCGTAATCACCCTGCACCGAAAAACGCGTCACGGTGCGAATGAGGCCGACGTGATCGATCGTCGGCACCTTGACCTGCACCGGGCTCGGCGCAGCCGCCAACTTTTCATAGACGAGGTTCGGGAAACCCTTGGCTGCGTAGATCGCCGGGAACAGCGTCGTCGGCGTGTCGATGATGTTGAAACCACCGGTGGCCGAGATCGCCTTGCCGAGTTCGGGCACGGCGCCGCAGACGTACTTCGTCGGCGAAGCCTTGGGCACCGCCGGATCACCCGTGCTGATGCTCTTGCCGGTGCACGTGTCGTTCAGGTAGCCCTCGATGATGCCGCCCATCGGCGCACCGTCTTCGTCGAGCGCGTGGAACGCACGGAACTTTATGTTGAGCGACTCGGAGGGCTGCATGTTCAACGTCAGCGAGGCCGACTTGCTGCTCTCTTCGCCGAGACCGCCGCCATCGGTGGCGCGATAGACGGCGCCGCGGTTGTAGAACCGACCGCCGATCCGGAAGGACACTTTGTCCTGCACCAGCGGACCTTCGAAGCTCGCCGAGACATCGCTGAGTCCGAAGTTGCCGCCGGTCGCGTTCAACTGACCCGAGTAGTCGGTCAGCGACGGCGTACGGGTGATGTAGTTGATGGCGCCGCCGAAGGTGCTGCGGCCGTAAGTTGCCGACTGCGGACCTTTGATGACTTCGATGCGCTCGACGTCATCGTAGGGAATCGACTGCGTACCGCCCAACACGTACACGCCGTCGATGAACAACGAACCGAGCTGCAACGACGGGCTGTCGGAGTTCACGTTCATGCCGCGGAAGCGGATGGCGGAGGTGTAGCGGCCGGGGATCTGACCACCCTGCTGCGAGTACTGCACGCCAGGGGCGCTCTTGGCGACGTCTTCGAGGTTGACGAAGCCTTTCTTCTCGATGTCGGCAGCGGAGAACGCGGTGATCGACACCGGAGCTTCCAACAGGCGCTCCTCGGTCTTGCGTGCCGTGACGGTGATTTCTTCGAGCACCAGCTGATTTTCTTTGGCGCTCTCCTGCGCATAGGCCGGAGCGATCGCGCCGAGCACGGTCAGAGCCGCACCCACCGAAATCGAGACAGATTTGGAATTCATCGAGTTCTCCATGAGTCGCCGATGTGGCGAAAACGAAACACCAGACCCCCGAGGGGCAACCGAGCGTAATCGTCATGAATTGATGATGTCAACCGACGACCACACCGAATGGCACGCGAATTACAGCGCCCCGGTTTTAGTGCATTTCCTGGCCGCCGGAGACGTTCATCGCCTCGCCGGTGACGTACTGCGCCTCGTCCGAGCACAGGAAGGCCACGGCCTTGGCAGTGTCCTCGGCCAACCCGACCCGCCCGAGCGGAATGCGCCCGCGCATCTCGGCGAGATACTCATCGACCGTCTGCCCGCGCTGCTTCGAGCGGTATTCGTTCTGCAGCGCACCGAGGCCGGTGGTCACGTGGTTAGGACAGACGGCGTTCACGGTGATGCGATGCGCGCCAAGTTCGAGTGCGGCGCTGCGGGTAAGCCCCACCATGCCGTGCTTGGATGCGGCATAGGCCGCCAAATGCATCGAGCCCGATTTGGCCGCGACGCTCGCGATGTTGACGATGCGACCGCCGTTGCCCTGCGCGATCATGCGCCGCGCGGCATGCTTGCTGCACAGAAACGCGCCCATCAGATTCACTTCGAGCACGGTCTGCCATCGATCTTTGGGCATCTCGATCAGCGGCTCCATCAAAAAACCGATGCCCGCGTTGTTGACGAGGATGTCGAGCGCGCCGAACTCGGCGACCGCGGTCGCCACCGCGCTTTCGACTTGCGCTTCGTCGCGCACGTCGAGCGTGCAGGCGATCACCTCGCCGCCGCCCCGCCGCAAGTCGTCGACCACCGCCTGCATCTCGGCATTCGTGCCGATGCGGTCAGCGGCGAGATTCGCCGCCGGCGCACCGATGTCGCTGACGACGACCTTGGCGCCCTCGGCGAGCAAGCGCCGACAAATCGCCTCGCCCAAACCCTTGCGTCGCCCGGCTCCGGTGACCAGCGCGACTTTGCCCCGCAATCGTTGCATCAAAACTCCTCCGCCCGCAGACAGGCGATCGACCGCGCCTGCCCACTCGATTGATCCGCAAACTCCCGCATCTCGGGGACCGTGCTCGCGCAGGCGTCGATCGCGCGCGGACAGCGCGTGCGAAACACGCAACCCGACGGCGGCGCCAACGGTGACGGCAACTCGCCGCCGAGCGTCGCATTGAGTCGCGCCGGCTGCAGCGCCGGGTCCGGCAAGGGCACGGCGTCGAGCAAGGCACGCGTGTACGGATGCCGCGGCCGCGCATAGAGATCGTCCGTCTCGGCCAACTCCATCGGTTTGCCGAGATAGAGCACGAGCACGCGCTCGCACAGGCGTCGCACGACCGCGAGGTTGTGACTCACGAACAAAATGCTGGTACCGAATTCGCGCTTCAGCTCGAGCAGCAGGTTGACGATCTGCGCCTGGATCGACACGTCGAGCGCACTGACCGGCTCATCACACACCAGAAGTTTCGGCCGCAGCACCATCGCCCGCGCAATGCCTATGCGCTGGCACTGCCCGCCGCTGAATTCGTGCGGATAACGGTTGACCGACTCGGCCGGCAAACCGACCCGCGCAAGCATGTCGACCACGGCCGCGCGCCGCGCTGCCCGATCGAGCTCCGGGGCATGCACGCGCAAGGGCTCGGCGACGATCTCGCCCACCGTCATGCGCGGATCGAGACTCGCGAGCGGGTCCTGGAAGACGATCTGCAAGCCGCGACGCAGCGGACGCATCTCGGCCACCGAGGTCGCCTCGATCGCGCGGCCCAACCAAAGAATTCGGCCCGTCGTCGCCGGCACGAGTCGCAACACCGCGCGCGCGAGGGTCGACTTGCCGCAACCGGACTCGCCGACAATGCCGAGCGCCTCGCCCTCGCGCAGCACGAGATCGACGCCGTCGACGGCACGCAGCGCGCGACGTCCGCGCCAGCCCTCGCGGACGTCGAACCAGACCTTCAGGTTTTGCAGTTCCAACAGGTTCACGACGCACCCTCGGGATGGTGGCAGGCCGCACGCGTGCGGCCTTCGAGCATCGCGGGCAACTGGTCGCGGCATGCGGCATCGGCGCCGGCGCAGCGCGGATGAAACGCGCAACCGGACGGCAACTTCGCCGGGCTCGGCGGTTGACCGGGAATCGCGGTCAAGGGCGCCGTGCGATCGTCGTCGATGCGTGGCATCGAACGCAGCAAGGCGCGGGTGTAGGGATGTCGCGGACTCACCAGCATCTCGCCGACGGCCCCGCTCTCGACGACGCGCCCGCCATACATCACGAGCACGCGATCGGCCACGCCCGCAACCACGCCGAGATCGTGCGTGACCAGCACGAGCCCCATGCGACGCTCGCGCTTGAGCTCGGCGAGCAGCGACAGAATCTGCGCCTGCACCGTCACGTCGAGCGCGGTGGTCGGCTCGTCGGCGATCAGCACTTCGGGATCGCAGGCGAGCGCCACGGCGATCATCACCCGCTGGCGCATGCCACCGGACAACTCGTGCGGATATTGATGCAGCCGGCGACGCGCGTCGGTCACCTGCACCTGCTGCAGCAAATCGAGCGCCCGGGCCATCGCATCGGTCTGCGACAGACCCTTGTGCAAGACCAAAGATTCGGCGATCTGTTCGCCGACCCGCATGTGCGGCGTGAGCGAGGTCATGGGATCCTGGAAAATCATCGCGATGCGCGCCCCGCGCAGACGATTGAGCGCATCGATGCCGCACCCCAGCAGCGACTCGCTGCCGAGCGTGGCCGTTCCACCCACGGTCGCATTGCCGGGCAGCAAACCCATCACGGCGAGGAACGACTGGCTTTTGCCCGCGCCCGATTCGCCGACGATGCCCACGCACTCACCGGCCTGCAGATCGAGCGAGAAATCGTTGACGGCCGGCACGATGCCGTCCGGGGTCGAATAGCGCACCGACAATTCGCGTATCGAGAGCAAGGTACGGTTCACGAGCCCCTCTCAGCGATCGCGCGGATCGAGCGCATCGCGCAAGCCGTCGCCCAGGAAATTGAAGCAGGTGAGCAAGGTCACGAGAAAGCTCGCCGGCACGAGCAGCAACCACGCCGCCGACTCCATCTCCTGCGCACCTTCGTTGATGAGACTGCCGAGACTCGCCTGCGGCTCTTGCACGCCCAAGCCCAGAAACGACAGGAAACTTTCGAACAGGATCATCTGCGGAATCGTCAGCGTCGCGTAGATGATGACGGGACCGACGACGTTGGGAACGATGTGCCGCAGCAGAATCGCCGGCGTCGACACGCCGCCCGCAACGGCCGCTTCGATGAACTCGCGCCGTCGCAGCGACATCGTCTGGCCGCGCACGATGCGCGCCATGGTGAGCCAGCCGACGGCGCCGATCGCCAGGAACAGCACGTAGACGTTGCCGCGATCGAACAGCGTCGAGAGGATGATGACGATGAAGATGTAGGGCAAGGAATACAACACGTCGACGATGCGCATCATCACTTCGTCGATCTTGCCGCCCAGGTAGCCGGCGGTCGCGCCCCACGCGACACCGATGCAGAGCGACACCAGCGTCGCGAGCAGCCCGATCTGCAGCGAAATCTGCACGCCCTGCAGCGTGCGCACGTACAGGTCGCGACCGAGACGATCCGTGCCCAACCAGTGATCATTGGGTCCGCCCGGAGCGACCGCCATGTTGTCCCAGTCGATGGCATCGAAGGCGTGCGGCGAGAACGCGGGACCGGCGAACGCGACCAAGGTCACGAGCAGGATGACGATCGCGGCGATGATCGCGGCGCGATTGCGCGCGAGACGTCGCCAGGCGTCACCCCAGAAGCCGCGATGCGCGTTGTCAGTCATAGCGCACCCGCGGATCGAGCCAACCATAGAGCAGATCGGCGATCAGGTTGAACAGCAAGGTGACGCTGCCGTAGACGACGATCATGCCCATGACGAGCGTGTAGTCGCGATTGATCGCGCCCTGCACCAGATAGCGGCCGCTGCCCGGCAGACCGAACACCGTTTCGACCACCAAAGAACCCGTGATCACGAACGCCGTCGCTGGCCCGAGGTAACTCACCACCGGCAACATCGCCGGTCGCAGCGCATGCCGCCAAAGAATCGCGCGCTCCGACAAACCTTTCGAGCGCGCGGTGCGCACGAAATTCGAGCGCAACACTTCGAGCAGACTGCCGCGGGTGAGACGCGCGATGTAGGCGATCACCGGCAACGCGAGCGTGATCACCGGCAACACGAGATAGCGCCACTGCCCCGACTCCCATCCCGCCACCGGCAACCAGCGCAGGTGCAATCCGAAGGTCAACGCGAGCAAGGGACCCACGACGAAGCTCGGCAAAGCGATGCCGAGTACCGCGACCGCCATGATCGAGTGGTCGGTCGGACGGTTCTGGCGCAGCGCGGCGAGCGAGCCGAGCGGCACGCCGATCAGCAGCGCGACCAGGATCGCGCTCAAACCGAGCGTCAGGCTGATCGGCAAGCCTTGCGCGATCAGCTCGGTGACGCTGAAATCTTTGAACTTGAACGACGGACCGAAGTCACCACGCACGAGCCCGGCGAGATACCGCCCGTACTGCACGTGGAGCGGCTGATCGAGGCCGTACGCCGCCTCGAGATTCGCCTTGATCTCGGGCGGCAGCGTCTGCTCGTCGTCGAAGGGACCGCCGGGCGCGATCCGGATCACGAAAAACGACAGCGTGATGATCGCGAACAGCGTCGGGATCACGCCGAGCAGACGGCGCAGTGCGTAGCGCAGCATCGCGTTCGGGAATCAGAGATTTTCGGTCAGAATGAAGATCGGCGCTTCGGCCAGCGAGCGGAACTGCGCGGCGATCTTCTGTACCGCTTCGGTTTGCACGTCCTTGCCGAGTTGCTCGAGGCTGTGCAGATCGATGATCTCGATGTACTGGTATGGCGACGCCGTACCCGCCATCGTGCCGGTCGCTTTCAACACTTCGAACTTCTTCACCGACGGCAAGCCGTTGACGATCGGAAGATCGAGCTCACGTGCGAATTTCTCGTATTCCTCGACTTTGGTTTCGGGCTTGAGATTGAAAAGCACGATCACTTTCGACATGAGGGACTCCGCAACAAGGGTTCTAGAGCGGAGCGTAACCCATCACGCTCACGGGAATCCCGTCCGGATCGAAAAAAATCAGTTCCGAATAGCGACCCGCAGGCATGACGGACGACGCCTCGCGCTTGACATACTCGGTCGGTGCCGTCACGAAACGCACGCCGACGCAGGCGCGCAAGCGCACGAGCACCGCATCCATGGCCGTCGTTTCGAACACGACCGTCGCCTGACCGTACGCGGGGAAGCTCAAGGGCTTGGCGAGCGACTGCATGTCGTGCGGCGCGGTCGCGGAGATTTCGTACAAACCGACCCAGCCGTGCGTTGCACCCTCGGCACCGAGATGCACGATGCGCAACTTCGCCTGTTCGAGTCCGACCATCTTGGCGATGGCCGGTCCTTGCAACTCTTTGCGCTCGAGCACCGCAAGACCCAACGCATCCCGATACACCGCCAACGACGCTTCGAGATCGCGCACCCACAAGGTGACGCGCTTCACCGGACCCGTTGCGCTCATGCGCGACGACTCAAAGACCCAAAGCACCGGGGTTCATCACCCCGCGCGGATCGAGCAATTGCTTCAAAGAAGCGAGCAACCCGGAGGCACTCGCCGTCAGGCCGCGCTGATACGGATAGAACTTGCCGAGCTGGAAACTCACCGCGCCGTGCGCGCTGAACACGTCGGCGAGCTCGACGCGCAACTTCGCGACGGCGGCCGAGGCGTCGGGATTCGACGGGAATTTTTCGAGCTTGGCGAGATACGCAGCGTCGAGCACGCGCTCGTGGAACGCGGCGCGCGCCTCGGGCCAGTACATCACCGGCTCGAGCAAAGTCCCCGCCTGCCCCACGGTGCAACACAAATAGCCGCGATCGATATCGAACTTGCGCATGGCCTCGGCGTGCCGCGCGAACACCGCCTCGCAGGCCTCGTAGATTTCGACGGTCTTCGAAAACGGCACCGAACCGTGCACCGGCACCCAACGCTCGCCGCCCGGCCCGAGCATGCTGTTGAGTTCGGCGAAGGGATTCGCGCGCATCACCTTGGGCACGGTGTTTTCGACCTCGGTACCGTTGACGCTCATGATGCCGCGGACGATCGCGGCCTTCGCATCGGCATCGGCCGCGTCGCGACCGTCGAGCGACAGGTGGATCGAAAAGTGGCCCTCCTGCAAAAAGCTGCGCCCGGCGAGCACGACTTTTGCGCCTTCTTTCAAACCCTTCAGCAAGCCGCCCTGACCCTGAATGACGTTGCCGAGCGCCTTGGCATCTTCACGCAGGCTGCTGCGCTTCATGCGCACGGCCTGCAATCCCGGATCGAAACCGAACTGTTCGGACACGACGTCCGCGCGTGCGACGTCGGCCATCGCCGCAAACAGATCGGCATGCGAGGCGAACGAGAACGACAGATAGCGACTCTCGGGTTGCGGACGCACGAGTTTGAAGGTCGCACGCGCTTTGACGCCGAGCGCGCCGCAGTCCGAAAGGAACATGCCGAGCGTGTCGGGGCCGTGCTGCCGGAAGAACGGCTCGCCATTTTTGATCGAGTGACCACCGAGTTCGAGTACGCGACCATCGGCGAGCACGACGTCGAGACCGATGACGCTCTCGGCGGCGGCACCATAGCGCCCCGAACCCAAAAAGATGCTGCCTTGCGACAACGCGCCGCCGATGGTCGAGCGCAAGCCCGACAGCGGCCCGTAATACGGCGTACGCACGCCGTGCGGCGCAAGGGCGTCGAACAGATCTTTCCAGGTCGCACCGCATTCGACCGTCACGTACAGATCTTCGGCGTCGATCACCAGCACGCGATTCATGCGTTGCATGTCGATCATGATCGAATCGGGACGCGAGGGCAGATAACCGTCGGTATACGACATGCCGCCGCCGCGCGGCACGATGGGCAAACCCGAAGGCGCGATGGCCGCGAGCGCGGCCGACAACTGCGCCGTGTCGGCGGGACGGATCACCGCGGCCGGCAACTGCCCCGCGCGGTAGACGTCCTGCGAATAGAACTCGAGCTCGGTGCGATTCGTGATCACGTGCTCGCGACCCAGCAAGTTCTGCAATGCGACGATCGCGGCGTCGACGGCTTGAGGCATCAGGTGTACGGCTTGCTGCATGGCGGCATCTCCGAATCGAGAGTCACGGTTGACCCGACGCACATCCTACGACAGCCGCCACGCCGGGTGCGGACGGCAGCGGTGGTACACTTCCTATTGCACATTTCGCGGCCGAAGTGCGGCCGAACCACGACATCGAGAACGGCGATGGGCATCATTCACGACCCGATTCCACACTTCGAATTTCGCGTCCCCGTATTGGTGGTGGGCGCCGGTGCCTGCGGTCTGACGGCGGCCCTCGCCGCACACGACGAAGGTCGCGAGGTACTCGTACTCGAACGCGATTCGCGACCCTGGGGCAGCACCTCGATGTCGCTCGGCGCCGTCTGCGCCGTGAACTCGACCGAACAACGCCGCCACGGCATCGTCGACGACGTCGAGACCTTCGTCGCCGACGTGTTGCGCAAGACCGAAGGCCGTGCGGATGCACGCCTCGCGGCGCTGGTCGGACGCGAGTCCGGAGCTACGCTCGATTGGCTCGCCGACACCCATCGCGTGCCCCTGCTGCTCGACTTCAAGTGGACGGGGCTCGGTCACTCGCATCCGCGGCTGCACATCCCGCCCGGTCGCAATGGCGAAGAATTGCTCGCGTTGCTGCAAAACGCGTGTGGTCGCGCCGGCATCGAGATCATGACCGACGCGCGCGTCGCCGATCTCTACGCCGATCAGAGCGGACGCGTGCACGGCGTGCGCATCGAGCGACCGGACGGCAGCGAAGAGTTGCTCGGCTGCGACGCGCTGGTACTCGCCACCTGCGGTTTCGGCGGCAATCACGCGATGATCGCGCGCCACATCCCCGAAATGGCGAACGCCAAATATTTCGGCCACGAGGGCAACCAGGGCGACGGCATTCTTTGGGGTGCCGCCTTGGGCGCGGACCTCGTCGACATGACGGCCTATCAGGGTCTCGGCACGCTCGCCGATCCGCAACAAGTCGTCGTGCCCCACCCGCTCATGATCGAAGGCGGGTTTTTGACCAACGTACGCGGCGAACGCTTCACCCACGAACTCGCCAACATCTCCGGCATGTGCGTGCCGGTGCTTGAGCAACCGCAGGGTCTCGCGTGGGTGGTGTTCGACGACCGGCGCCATCGCACCGCGCTCGAACACTCGGTGGAGCAGCGGCAACTCGTCGAAGTGGGCGCCGTGCGTCGCGCCGACGATTGGAGCGAACTCGAGCGGCTCTGCAGCGTCCCGGCCGGTTCGTTCGCAGGCGAGAACGCCGCAATCGACCAGGCACGCGCGGCCGGCAAACCCGATCGTTTCGGTCGCGACTTCGCCGGACTCGAGCCGCTCGCCGCGCCCTACTGCGCCGTGCGCGTGACCGGCGCGTTGTTCCACACCCAAGGCGGCTTGCGCGTCGACGACACGGCG
>Ga0075471_10000431_pt1 | contig 25055 bp, 24 predicted proteins | sample DEB19_08_DNA_2_FD_74787 | JGI IMG/M metagenome (GOLD analysis project Ga0075471, IMG submission 74787) | Aqueous microbial communities from the Delaware River and Bay under freshwater to marine salinity gradient to study organic matter... | ecosystem: Environmental > Aquatic > Marine > Coastal ...
CGCGATGTATCCCTGCGTCGCGTAATCTATGAATCGGTAATGTTTCATCTCAGAGCCAGCCGTTCTCCTGATACCAATCGCGGGTGCGCGCCAGACCTTCGGTGAGGTCGGTCGGACACGAGCAGCCGAGGTTGCGTTGCAATTTGCTGACCTCGCAGACCCAGCCCGGCGCTTTCAGTTCTGCCCATTTTTGCGGGCTCAAAACGTTGGCTTTGCCGGTGATGCGTGTTGCCAGTCCGGCCCAGTGGCAAGCCAGCCAGAGCACGGCGTTCGGCAGCGGCAAAGGCATGGTCCACGAGTCCACCGCTGCCGCCACGCCGGTGGCGAGTTCGGCGGTGGTCACAACTTCAGTTGAACCCGCGAAGAAAATCTCCCGGCTCGCGCGGGGATGTGTGAGCGCGGCTACAATCACTGCGGCCAAGTCCTGAACGAACACCAGCGTCAACGCCTGCTTGCCCCCACCGAACGTGGGGCGTAAGTGCGATTTCGCCGCCTTGAACAACCGCAGGAATTCACGATCACGCGGGCCATAAACTGCTGGCGGACGAATGATGGTCCAGTCGGTCTGGCTGCCCTGGATGACTTCCTGTTCCGCTGCCAGTTTACTGCGCCCATAGTCCGACACCGGCGCGGGGGCGTGATTTTCAGTTCGCGGCGTCATCGGTGTGCCTGGGCCGGCTGCGGCGAGGCTGGAGACGAGCAGGAAGCGTTGAATCTGTGCGCTGCGTCGATTTACGGCAGCCACCAGTTCACGCGTGACGCCTTGGTTCACGGCGAAGAACCCCTCCCGGTTCCGCGCATTCGTGGCACCAGCACAATGGATGACAAGGGTGATGCCCTCAAGCGCTGCATCCAATGCGGCGGCATCGTCAAACCGTCCGGTGCGAAGTTCGACGTTGGCCAGCTGTCCCGTCAGAAACGCGCGGTCACCATTCGGGCGAAGGAGGGCGACGGTGGGAATTTGCAGCCGGACCAGCCGATCGACAATGTGGCTGCCTACGAACCCGTTGGCACCAGTGACCAGGACTTTCATGCCGTCCGCATGGCTTAGATGATGCCGAGCTCTTTGCCCACCTTGGCGAATTTTTCGAGGCCGTGATCGATCTGCTCGAAAGTGTGCGTGGCCATCAGGCTGACGCGCAGGAGTTCCTGTCCAATCGGCACGCCCGGCGAGACCACCGGGTTCACGAACACGCCCTCTTGTTCCAGGCGTTTGCAGAACTGGAATGTCTTCAGCATGTCATGCACATACACCGGCAGAATCGGCGTTTCGGAATCGCCAAGATGGAACCCGAGTGAGATCAGGCCCTGCTTCATTCGCCCGGTGTTCTTCCACAACTGCGCCATGCGCTCCGGCTCGCTGATCATGATGCGCAATGCGGCCAGCACGGCAGCGACGTTCGCGGGGCTCATGCTCGCGCTGAAGACCAGCGTGCGGGAGTTGTGCTTCAAATAGTCGATCGTCGCCGCATCGCCGGCGATGAATCCACCCAAGCTCGCCAGCGATTTGCTGAACGTGCCCATGATCAGGTGCACGTCTTCCTCCAAGCCGAAGTGCGAGGCCGTGCCCGCGCCTTGCTTGCCCAGCACACCGATGCCGTGTGCGTCGTCCACCATCACGGCGGCGTTGTGTTGCTTGGCCAGGCGGACCAGCTCCGGCAGCTTGATGATGTCGCCTTCCATGCTGAACACGCCGTCTACGATGATCATCTTGCCGGCGTCGGTTGGAAGCTGTTCCAATCGGCGGGCCAGCGCCTCCATGTCGTTGTGACCGAAACGCAGCGTCTTGCCCAGCGATAGGCGGCAGCCCTCCACGAGGCTCGCGTGATTGGCCTTGTCAGCGAGGATGTATTCATCCTTTCCAATCATGGTGCTGGCAACGCCCAGATTGACTTGGAACCCGGTGGAGTAAAGCAGCACCGCTTCCTTGTTGATCCATCGGGCCAGCTCCTGTTCGAGCTGGATATGCAGATCGAGGGTGCCGTTCAAGAAACGTGACCCAGCGCAGCCGCTGCCGTACTTGCGCACGGCAGCTTCAACGGCCTCCTTGATGCGGTCATCGTTGGTCAGCCCGAGATAACTGTTGGAGCCGAGCATCAGGACGTTTTGGCCGTTCATCACGACCTCGGTGTCCTGGGCGGAGGAAATCATCCGGAAGTAAGGATAAAGCCCCATGGCGCGCACCTGGGCTGCGCTCTGGTAATCGCGCACCTTTTGGAACAGCGGCAACCTATCGGTCGATGCGTGCTCCGCTCCGTTACCGTTGTTCTGGTTGGGTAGGGTCGCAGGCGAGGGGGTGGAAATGTCCGGCGTTCGAACTGCGGTTGCCAACGCTGGTGATGGCTTGGTGAGACTCATGTTTTGGTTTCCGGACGGGAAACTGTGTCGCAACTAACCCCCCGCAAATCAATCAAATTCTGGATAGCTGGCAGGGGTTGCCCCGCCCAATTATCCTTGTTTCCCTCATCCCCCTCGGCTGGAAGGTTTTTCCGACAACGAAAACGAGAACGAATGGCGCCCGCCGCACCTCAGTAGCTCGCGAACTTCCGCAGATACTTGACCGCCACCGCAAAGTCTTTTGGCCAGGATGAGGTGATGGCAACGCTCTCTCCAGTGACAGGATGAGGCAGAGTCAATGACTCGGCGTGCAGGGCCACCCGCGCCATCAAAGGCTTTTCCTTCTCGCCTTCCTTGACGGCGTAACGCCGCTTGAGCGTGGACAGCTTCAACGGTGCGCCATGATACAACGCGTCGCCCACGATGGGCAGCCGGATGGAGCGGAGATGGATGCGGATCTGGTGGGTGCGGCCCGTGACCGGTTCGCAACGCAGCAAAGTGTGATTCCTGAACTTCTCCAGCACCTTGAACCGGGTGCGCGACTTCTTGCCGTAGCGCGGATCAATGCGCATCAAGCCGGGTTTGGCCGGGTGTGAGCCGATCTTCTTTTCCACTTCAAACTCATCTTCCACCGGACCGCCATTCACCAGTGCGACGTAGTGCTTGAGAGGTTTGTTGGAACCGAACTGGTTTGCCAGTTCCACGAGCACGGGTTTCGTCTTCGCCAGCAGGATGATGCCGCTGGTTTCAAAATCGAGTCGGTGGGCGTTGGCAAGATAACCACGATTGTTCTGCAGCGCCCACGGCTTGCCCTCGGCAATGCCCGCGTGCAACAACTTCATCAAGTTGGGTCGCTCGCGATCGTAGCGGTCGGGCGAAGTCAGCAGGCCGCTGGGCTTTTCCACCGCCAGCAAATAGTCATCCTCAAACAAGATGGGAATCTCCCAGAACTCCCGCGTGGCGGGCGAGGAGAGTTTGATGACATCACCAGCGGGCATGGCCGCGGAGGGGGGCGTCAATTGCTGGCCTGTGGGCTTTGGCGAAGCGCGGGCACATTCGCTAGGGCGCGCTGTGCCTCCTGCCCGAACCACGCGTCAAAGGCCTCTTGCTGGCGCGCTTGCTGCAGCATTTTGATGAAATCAGGCAGTTCCGCAGCCATCTTCTTCTCATCGATCGGCAACTGCGTGTTGATGTGGGTCACCACCGCGCCTTCCATCGTGGGAATCGCCGGACTGACCTCGCCGAGGGCTACGGTGAAGGCGATCTGCTTGAACTGTTGCAAGCTCATGTGATCCTCCACTTCCGGCAACGCACGGGTGCTGCGGGAGAACGGCGCGAGCGCCACAGGTTTGACCTTGGCTTCGCTGCAGACGGTGGCAAACGCCTTGCCGGTGGCCAATCCGTTGGTGACGCTGGTCACGAATGCCGAAGCGGCATCGCGCGCAGCCCTGGTGGATTCCAACTGTTTGAAGTCCTGCAGCACCTGTTTCTTCACTGCGTCGTAGGGTTGCACTTCGCTGGGAATCTCCTTCGCCTTGGTGAAGAGGAAAATACCCTCATCAGTGGCGAGCGGGCCCGCGATGGGGTCTTCGGGGCGTAATGCGAAGGCAGTGCGAATGAATTGCTCGTTTACCTCTAGGCCTTCTGGCGGCGTGCTGCGGTCGAACGGCGCCGAGGTTTGCACGGAAATCCCTGCTATCGCTGCGGCTTCAGCCAGCATCTCGGCGCGAATCGTGTTCGCGCTCAGAATGGGGTCGGCGAACTGATTCGCGGCGCGGCTGGCGGCCCGTAAGGCGATTTGCCCGTGCAATTCACCCTTGATGCTCGCTTTGGCGGCTTCGGGCGTCTCGTCCTTGTAATAATTCGTGCCCCCGCGACGGTTGTATTCGCCCTCCAAAATCGCTGTGAGATTGGTCATCTTGGACAGTTCCGCTTCCGCCTCGGCCCAGTAGTTAGTAGCCTTGAACTCCACATAGCTGACCTGGATGCGATCGGGCAAACGGTAGCGGGCCACCTGGTTGGAGTAGAAGTTCGAGAGCGCTTCCGGTGTGGCTGTGACCTGGCTCAGATAATTTGAGGCGCTGAAGAAAATGACCTGGCCGGAGCGCTCCTGACTTTCGCGCTGATAGATGGCCTTGGTTTCCTTCTCAGTCACCAGCTTTGCGCCCACGGTGACGGCCGCGATGAGTTGTTGCAGGCCGATCTGGTGTTCCAGGAAGCGCTTGTAATCGCTGAGGCTCACACCACCGATGCGCAGGACGTTTTGTTCAAACTGAGCCATCGTCACGGGCACGCCGTTACGGGACATCGCGCGGAGGTTGTCAGCCGCCGCCTTCGCGACCTGGTCTTCGCTGACGTTGATGCCGAGTTCCCGGAGCTTCTGGATGATGAAGAGGCGCTTGTAAGTTTCGATTTCCAGGTTGAAGCCCTGTTGCTCGGCACCCGGGCCCGGCCATTCGCCGCGCATCATCATGAACTGGAGTCGCGCTTCGGCTTGGGCGCGCAGGTAATCCTCCTGCGTGATGTCCTCACCTCCGATGTTGCCACGCGAGTCCTTGGGGCCGAGAACAGTGTCCACGCTTTGGTTGGTCGGGCCGAAGTAAATGACCATGCCGACGGCGACTGCCGCGATGATGATGCCCCAGAGCCAGGTGGAGTGCTTGCGAATGGTTCCAAACATAAAAGTGTGTCTAAAAAATGGCCAAATTAAGGGGTCGAACCCTAACTTGCCCGCGCATTACCGGTCAAACGCAAAAAGGGGTGGCCCGGATAAACCCAAGGGCTTGAAGTCGCCCAGAACCCGCCTTGATTGTGGAGGGGCAGGAATAAGGATGGCGCGAAGGGGGCAGATAACAGCCGGTTTCTGACGAAATCCCCAGTCCTCCCAAAATAATTGGTGACGAGCCACGGCAGGGAGGTTTATCCTAAACCCTTTCTTTGAGGCCGCCTCGACAGCACGGCGGCCTTTGCATTTACAATGAGACATTTGCTTAGCCTCGAAAAGATGGAGCGGGCGGACATGGAAGCCGTGTTCGCCAGCGTCCCAGCGTTCAAGGCGGCCCGCCTGAAAAATGACCGGCCGCTCTCTGGCCAGACGTGGGCCATGATGTTTTCCAAAGCGTCCACCCGGACGCGTGTTTCCTTTGAGGTGGGCATCCACGAACTCGGCGGCCGCCCGTTGTTCCTCAACGCAAATGACATTCAACTCGGTCGCGGGGAGCCCATCCAGGACACTGCGCGTGTCTTGGGCCGGATGGTCCACGGCATCGTGATTCGCACCTTCTCTCAAGCCGATGTGGAAGAGTTGGCGGCCATGGCCGGCATTCCGGTCGTGAATGCATTGACGGATGCCGAACACCCTTGTCAGGTCCTTACGGATGTTTATACGGTCCAGGAAAAGCTGGGTTCAATCAGCGGCAAGGTGGTCGCGTTCATCGGCGACGGGGCCTGCAACATGGGCGTCTCCTGGATTTGGGCCGCTGCCAAACTGGGCTTCGAACTACGCATCGCTGCCCCCAAGAAGTATCAGCCTTCCGCCGAGGTGGTGGCGCGGGCGGGCGGCAACATTATGCTCACCGAAGACCTCAAGGCTGCCGCGCAGGGTGCGGACGTCCTCTACACCGACGTCTGGGTTTCGATGGGCAAAGAAGCGGAATCGGCGCAGCGCATTGCCGACCTGTCGGGCTATCAAATCAACGCCAGCTTGCTGAAGCTGGCCAAGCCCGGTGCTCTCGTCATGCACTGTCTGCCTGCGTATCGCGGCAAAGAGATTGATGATGCAACCTTCGAGGCGAATGCTGGGACTATCTTTGATCAGGCCGAGAATCGCCTGCACGTGCAGAAGGCGATTTTGAACTGGCTGGTGGGCTAATAGGCGGCTCAAGCCTCTGGCTCGACTCCATCACGCTCTTCGCGTTACAACTTCGGCGCATGAAAGTTTCCCGGGCCATTCTTCTCGCGGTCCCGCTGGTGATTCTGCTGGCAAGCGCCGTCGCGTGGTTGCGTTGGCTGGCTTTGGAGCGGAGTCAGGACGAACCAATCCGCGCTGCCGCACGGCGATACGGATTGGATCCCGCGTTGGTGAAGGCGGTGGTGTGGCGGGAAAGTAGGTTCAACCCCGATGCCCGAGGCCGGGCGGGCGAACTGGGCTTGATGCAGATCCGTGATGTGGCCGCAGGTGAATGGGCTGACGCCGAGGGAATCCGGGGCTTCGAGCATTCAACTTGTCTCGATCCGCGCACGAACACAATGGCGGGGACGCATTATCTCGCCAAGGTCATGCGCCGCTACACCAACGCTGACAGCGCCATCCCCTATGCATTGGCCGACTACAACGCGGGCCGACGCAATGTCGTTCGCTGGAATGAGGGCGCGGCTGCCACCAACAGCCAGGCATTCATCGCCCAGATTGGATTTCCGAGCACCAGCAACTACGTCCTAGCAGTCATGAACCGCTATCAGCACTACCGTGGTGATTTCAAGTAGCGGCCTCTGCCCTCCGCGGATGAGCCTCAGTTCTTGGCCGTGATGACTTTGCCTAGCAGGTTGATGTAATCCACCAGGATGGCTTCGGTCTCGTCCAGATGCGGGTCCACATTCGGAGCCTTGCCGCTGTCGTCGCCCTCGCTCAAATCACTTTCGGATTTTGTCTGGCCGACTTCGGGATGATGAATGCTTGCCACTCCCACCGAGTTGGTTTCCTTTACCGGCTCCGGCAAGCCCGGGAGATATGCCTGTTTGAGCGAGAGCTCGTACACGACCGGCTTCGGTGCTTTGCGAGCGAGCCGCTCGTTATCGCGTGCCTTTCTGCGCGCCTCCTCCTCAGCGCTCTCGGCGCGGCGCACCTCTTCGTTCAAGGAAATCGTCTTGTCCTGCTCCCGCTTCAAGAACTGCTCGATGTCCTCGCGAATGTAACTGTAGTCTCTCGACTTCGTGATGCGGACGTCGGACAGTATCTTCAGGTCGTTCAAATAAGGTGCCACACGGTCGAGTTTGTCGTGGTTCGCGCTTTCGATGGTGTCCCACGGCAACGCGTTTTCCAGCGAGGCTTCGCCAAGGTCTTTGGAATGATTCAAAACTGACGGCAGGATGATGTCCGGGATGACCCCTTTGAATTGCGTGGAGGCCCCGCTGGCGCGATAGAACTTGCGGATGGTGAACTTGAGAGCGCCGGGTTCGCCGATGTTGTTGATGCCCGCCATGCGCAGATACGGCTTCAGCTGGTTCAAGCTTTGCACCGTGCCTTTGCCGTGTGTGCTGGATTCACCAACGACCAGAGCGCGTCCGTAATCCTGCAATGCGGCGGCAACGATCTCTGAAGCCGAGGCGCTGAAGCGGCTCGTCATCACCACCAGTGGGCCGTCCCACAGCACCGAGGCATCTTCGTCGGCGTCCACGATGGGTTTGCCGCGCGGTTCCTTCACTTGAACGATGGGGCCTTGCTTGATGAACAGGCCCGCCAGCTTGACCGCTTCTTCCAGTGAGCCGCCGCCGTTGTTGCGCAGGTCAAGGATGATCCCCTCCACATGCTCGGCTTTCAGTTTCTTGATGAGCAACGCCACGTCCGAACTGGCATGACGCGGCTCGGCTTTGCCGGGCGAGCTAGAAGTTTCCATGCTGGCATAGAACGAGGGCAGATTGATCACGCCGACGCGCCGCGTCGTTTTATTGGCGCAAGGCAGGTCCACCACCTTTGCCTTGGCCTGTTGGTCTTCAATCGGGATTTCGTCGCGCATCAGCGCCACCACGCGGCGCTCGTTGGTCTCCGGCGATTCCAGCGTCAGCCGCACCTCCGTGCCCTTGGGGCCGCGGATGAACTGCACGGTCTTGTTGAGATTCATGCCGACGACATCTATGGGTGGGGCATTGCTCTGGGCCACCGCCACGATGCGGTCCTGCTCATTGACCTTCCCGCTGCGCTGGGCTGGTCCGTTGGCCATGAGCTTTTCAATGTTGCAGTAACCATCTTCGTCCATGCGAAGCTGCGCGCCGATGCCGAACAGTGCGAGGTTCATGTTGATGGCGAACTGTTCGAGCGAGGGCTTCCCCATGTAGTCCGTATGCGGATCGTAACTGCGTGCCAATGACGTCAGATAAAGTTCGAAGATGTCGTCGCTATCCATCTGCTCGAAGAAATTCAACTGCCGGTGGTAACGCTTGGTCAACGTCTCCGTGATTTCGCCCGCCAATGTGTTGGTTGATTTGGGCGCGCCCGCCTCGCCGTTCTTGCCGGCCTTCTTCTTTTCCGTTTTCAGCATCTTGCCGTCATCGGACTTGGCCAGCTTCTCCTGCAAATACTCGAAGCGCAGTCGTTCGCGCCAAAGCTTCTTCGCTTCGCTGATGTTCTTGGGCGCGGGATCATCCTTGCGGTTGAGCCGGATGCGGTCGTCTTTGGTGAAGTCGAACTTCTCCGTTTTCAGCAACTCGTCGGCATACTCTGTGCGCTCGGTCAAACGCTGGCGGAATACGAGGAAAATTTCATATCCCGGCCAGCTGTCTCCGCGCAAGGTGAGGTTGTCGAGCCGGTCGCGATACAGTTCAAACTTGTCGAGGTCGGTCTGGAGGAAGTGAACGTGCTGGGGGTCTAGCGTGTCGAGGTAACGGTCCAGCATCTTGCCAGACATCTCATCGTCGAATGGGTGTTGTGAGTAATGGCCCTGCTCCAGCAGCCGCCCCACCACCATGGCGATGCCCCCGTCTTCTGGACTGGGCTTGATCTCAGATAGGGGAACCGGGGCGTTTGTGACATACGCCAATGCCGGCATCAAACCGGCCGCGAAGAGGAGCGCGCTTCCGGCGAACGTCTTGATCGAATTCATGATTTACTTGGCCGCAACATACCACGGCTTGGACGCGATGCAGCAAGAACTGTTCAGCGCAATTATCGGGCCTAACTTGGCGGAGGTTGAATAATCTGCGAGGTCGGCGCGAAATCTGGCCCATTTATGCGGTTTGGAGACCGGCGATGCTGGCGGATGGTGTCACTGCTTCGCATTCACCAACCACTTGGCCCGCCGCGCCGTGCCCATAACTCGACAAGTCCAAGGTGCCTGCCTAGTTTTGGTGCATGCCGGACACCACGCCCGTTGTCTTGCCGGACATCGAGACCGAAGCCGAGTCGCGTTCCGAACTGGACGCGGGCTATCTCGTCGTGTGCTGGGACGACCCCATCAACTACATGGATTTTGTGACACATGTCTTTCAGCAGGTCTTTGGGTGGCCCCGGCAGAAGGCGGAATTCCACATGCGTCAGGTGCATCACGAAGGACGCAGCATCCTGGTTCGGGAGGGGCTGGAGAAAGCGGAGTTTTACGTGCATCAGCTCCAAAAGTTCACGTTGCACGCCACCTTGGAGCGCGATTCGTGAAACTGTTTCGCGCCACCCAACCTGCGCTGATCATCCAGTTCAGCGCGGATGAGCGGAGAATGTTCGCCGATGTGCTGTTGGAATACCCGGCGGTTCCCGAGGCGCATCAACAGTTGAGCCGGTCCCGCCTGTCACCCAATGACGATGAGCATCAACAACTGCTCGACGAGGCGTTGGCCGCGCAACGCGCCGAGTTGCGGGAGAAAGTTCAGCTCTGGTTGAAAACGCCCAAGCGTTTCCGTCGCGTGAAGGGTGGATTCAACTTCGCCCTGTTACGCACTGACACGGCGTGGCTGTTGCAGGTGTTGAATGATGTCCGGGTGGGAAGCTGGTTGCGGCTGGGTGCGCCCGATCCGCTTCCAGAGATCGATGAGCTGTTTGGTCAACCCCGTGAGCGCTTCCAGCATTGGGTGCTGATGGAGGTCGCTGGTCGCTTCCAGATGCAATTACTGCACATCCTCCAGTCCGGTTCGATCGCATGACCAAAAGCAGCTATGGCACCTGTGCTCCTCAGTCGGCGGTTGGAGTTTCCCGATGCGGCCCAGGCCAGCCCGGATGGTTTGGTGGCCGTGGGCGGAGATCTTTCGCCCAAGCGGCTGTTGCTGGCCTACCACAGCGGTCTTTTTCCGTGGACGGTTCAACCCATCACGTGGTGGTCGCCGGACCCGCGCGGCATATTTGATCTCGAAACCTTCCACCCTTCTCGCCGGCTGACGCAACTCATCCGGCAACGCCCTTTTGATATCAGTTTTGACCGCGCCTTCACCAAGGTGATGCAGGGCTGCGCCCTCCCTGCCCGTGGCCGTGAAACCACTTGGATCAGCCGAGAAATCATTGAAGCCTACACCGCGCTGCATCACGCAGGACACGCCCACAGCGTCGAGTGCTGGCGGGGTGACGCACTCGTGGGCGGAATCTACGGCGTCCACGTCGGCGGGCTTTTCGCGGCCGAGTCCATGTTTCACCGCGCCGACAACGCCTCTAAGATCGCGCTGGCGCATCTCATCAGCCACTTGCGGCAGCGGGGCTTTGCGTTGTTTGACATCCAGACGCTTACCGCAGCAACGCGCTCGCTCGGGGCTGTGGAGATTTCGCGCGCGGAATACCTGCGCCGGCTGGCGCAAGCCGTGGCGATGGGCTGTGAGTTGTAGACGATTTGGCTGGAAGCCTCACGCCCGCAAAATTCGCAAAGCAATCGGATTAGCTTGCTTGTGGAGTGCGCCCGAGGCCAAGGGAATGCCTGACTTATTGCTGCGCTCGTTGCGCCCTTTTCGTCCTTCGCGTGAGGCTTCCGACACCGCTACAAAGAGTTCAACACATCCACCAACTGCCGCAGTCGCCCATAGTCACGCCGGTTGAAACCAAACGCGATGCGGGGGAGTTTGAGATTGTCGTCATCCTCCTTCTCTTCGTCGGTGGGGGGAGTAACATGCATGGACTCCCCGGTGATGATGTCGGCATAATCATCATTCATCGCCTCGATGGCGGTGGCTGAGGGCGCGTGCTTGAGACGAATAATCAGCTGATCGCGCACAAAACGGCTTGAGTGAAAGTTGCGGTAGAAGCGCGTGATGATTTTGACCGCCTCATCCACGCTGTCGGTGATCTGATAAAGGTTGAGGTCGTCCGCCGAGATGAGCTGATCGCGCAACAGGTGCTCGCGGATGTTTTTGTCCCACGTCTTCCAATACGTGCCGCCCGGTTTGTCCACCAGCACGAGCGGCATCAGCTGGCTTTTGCCCGTCTGCATCAAAGTCATGGCCTCGTAGCCCTCGTCCATCGTGCCAAACCCGCCGGGGAACAGCGCGATGGCATCCGAGTGGCGAATGAAGATGAGCTTCCGCGTGAAGAAGTATTTGAACGTGACCAGCTTCTTGTCCTGAGCAATGACGGGATTGGCGGATTGTTCCCACGGCAGGCGGATGTTGACGCCGAAACTGTTTTCCACGCCGGCACCTTCGTGGCCCGCCTGCATGATGCCCGGGCCGGCACCCGTGATGACCATCCAGCCCGCTTTCACAATCTTTTGACCGAACTCCGCCGCTTGCTGGTATTCGCGTTTGCTCGGGTCCGTGCGGGCAGAGCCGAAGATGGTTACCTTGCGCGCCCCGGCATACGGGGCAAACAACTTGAACGCATAGCGCAACTCCCGCATCGCCGTTTGGATGACGCGGACGTCGCCGCTATCTTTTACGTCGGTGAGAAGTTTTAATGCGCTCCCGATGATGTCCGCCACTGCCTCTTTATTGTGACCTCCGCCCTTTGCGGCGATCAGATCGTCGATGCGCCGTTGCATTTCTGAATCTCTCAGCCCTTTATCATTCTTTTTCATAATCGCAGCCTTTTCTACGCGACGCGCACCCCAAAAGCAACGAGCGGAATGCGTTTGGTGGTTTGAAGTTGTTCGCACGATATTCCAGTGTGCCGGGCGTTGAACGCATGAACCCGCTCGCGCACCTTCATCCTTCCGGGGTGTCCCCGGCTTTCCAGTTCGGCAATATTCTGTCCGAGCTCGCTCCGGTACTTGAACTGGCGCATCGCGCCGAACTGCCCGCGATTATCTGGCCTGTCCTCGAACGGATGCGTGAACAGGATTGGCTTGGTTCGTATGGCGACATGGCGTGCGTGCGCTTGACCTAGCGGCGCATCAGCCATCGCCTGCGCAGGACGCGTGATTTTGGGGGCGGGCATGTCGGAGTTGGAGGCAGGTTGTGCCGACCTGATGGAAGACTTTGAGGCTTTCTTTGGTGCGCTCAAGGAGCACATGAATATTCAGCTCGCCACGTTGACGGTGTTGCCAGCGGTCGTTAGCGTGCCCGCAACAAGCGGGTCCAAATGAAACTCAACGTCGCACTTGTGCTCGCTGCCTTCTGTTGCTGGCGGGTCGCTCTTCGCCTTGAAAACGCAACCGCCAGACTTCAAAACCGCCTACACCAGTTTTGGTCAACTTGAAGAGGTGGCTGGCAAACGCATTTTTGGTCCCAACGAGGTTAACATGAAGAACGCGCGCATGGAGGAATTCCTTTGGCTTTGCCAAGATGTTTCAGGGCGCACGGTGGTGGCATCGGCACCGCTGCCTCAAGCCTCAGTGACTGTGCAAAACGCAACGCTCAGCACACGGATTCAACCGTCACAATTGTCCGACACAGTTCTCGCCCAAACCGGCGTGGCGATCGTTTGCCCCGGTGAGAACACGGTCAAGGCCGTGCTGGCCACGCAGGCAGCGCGGGAGGCAGGGCCGGTGATTGATTTGCCCGCCGAAAGGCTTCCTGAGCCCTCCAATTACATGGGGCGCTTCGTCACGCTCAAGAATCACAAACCGCGCGAGGTGATGCCTATGATCCAGCCTTTCGCCAGAGTGCCGGCGGGTATCATCGTGTTGGAGAGTGAGCGGCTGCTCGTCTTGCGCGACTTTTCCAGCAACATCCGGCGAATGCTCATAGTGAATGATGGGGTGGAGGCTGGCGCTTCCTCCCGGCAATGACTCGACAGCCGGTGCAGCAAATCGAAAAGATCGCTTTAGTGATGAACTGCTCGGATTTCCAAAGCACCGACCCGGTGCGAGAGCCAATGGTCTGCGTGCATTGCGGACGCTTCGATGCCATCCAGCTGAGTGACCGGTGGCTTTGCCCAGACTGCTTTGCTGCCTGTGGTTCCTGCTGCGCGGGTGAGTTTGATGGGGTTATACCCGGGAAAACCGCCCATTTCACGGCCCAATCCCGGGTAACGCGGCCTGAATTCTCTCCGGCATCTGCTCCAGCCCAAGCCCAGTCTTGACGCTTACCCCCTCAAAATTTAGCTTTCTCACCCGGTTGGTGGTCGTAGCTCAATGGTAGAGTCCAAGCTTGTGGAGCTTGTTGTTGCGGGTTCGAATCCCGTCGGCCACCCCATCCATATCTCAATCACCTGACGTCCATGGCCCTCTTCCTTGCTCCCCCGAGTGTCGCTGGCTTTGTTGGTGGGGCGGGTGCGCGCTAGCAAGCGTGCCGAGAAGTCACCAGTTTTTGGTATCCTACTTGGCTGGCTCAACCGGCGGCGCTCGGCACTGCCTGCGCGAGGCGCGCGATCATTGCCACGTCATCATCTATACCTCAACCCCCACACTGCAGAATGATGCGGCAGTTGCGGAAGCCACAAACCGTCAATCGCCTAAAACCGTGATTGGCTTCGTCGGTGCGCACCCAGCCGTGTTGCCCGCCGGTGGCCCAGAGCACCACCTGCAGGCGCTCTTTGTCGCGGGGATCCGTGGCGGAGCGAATCTGCGCTTTGACCTGCGCCGTTTCCGCCGCACTCATTGTCAGTTTGGTTCGTTTCCTGGCCATGCCCCCCAGTTTGCCCAATGGCATTTTATGTCAGCAGCTATATGTTTACCCAGTATTATAGAGACTTGGTATTAGTTGCCGCACGGGATGGGTGTCCCACTGTCCGGTGTCCCCTCAGGCCAGCCAAGTTTTTACTCCCAATCCCATTGAAACTGGCAGGACACCCCTTGAACCCGCAGCAAATGCCTTCCTTTCATGGGCCGCATGGCTCATAGTCCAGCGCATGGCTTTCAAGAGTCTTGGCTTATCCGAGCCGATTTTGCAGGGCGTAACGGCGATGGGTTACAACGACCCGACACCCATCCAGTTGCGCGCCATCCCGCTTATCCTGGCAGGGCGCGACGTCATTGGCAGCGCCCAGACCGGCACCGGCAAAACGGCGGCGTTTGCGCTGCCGATTCTCTCCCAACTGGTCGGGCACGAAGCGCGGCCTCGCGTCTTGATTCTCGAACCCACCCGCGAACTGGCGGCGCAGGTGGAAACAGCCATCCGGGATTTCTGCCGGTTTACCAATCTGACCGTGGCGGTGTTTTACGGCGGCGTGGGTTACGGCAAACAAACCGATGCCTTGAAAGAGGGCGTGGATATCCTCGTGGCCACTCCCGGTCGCCTGCTGGATCACATGAGCCGCGGTCTCGCCAAGCTGGATGGCATTCAATATCTGGTCCTCGATGAAGCTGATCGCATGTTGGACATGGGCTTCCTACCGGACGTGCGCCGTATCATTGATCGCTGTCCGAAGAAGCGGCAGACCTCACTTTTCTCCGCGACCATCCCGCCGCAGATCGAATCACTCATCAAGTGGACCATGACCGATCCCGAAACCATTGAGATTGGCGCGCGCCGGTCGGTGGCGGCAACGGTCAAACACGTTATCTATCCAGTGGCCGAGGCGCAGAAAACGGAACTGCTGCTCGAATTGCTCAACCGCGTGAATTACGACTCGGTTATTGTTTTTTGCCGCACCAAGTATGGCGCCGACCGCGTGGCGACCCTGCTCAAGCGCAACAACCACGCCGTGGCCGTGCTGCATTCCAATCGCACCCAGAAAGAGCGGGAACACGCGCTTGATGGCTTCCGGCACGGGCGTTACGAAGTGTTGGTCGCCACGGACATCGCGGCGCGCGGCCTAGACATTTCGAACGTCAGCCACGTGGTGAATTACGACGTGCCGCAGCACCCGGAAGATTACATCCATCGCATCGGCCGCACGGGCCGCGCCGAGTCCACGGGCGACGCCTTTACCATCATGGTCGCCGAGGATGCGACGCACGTCTTCGACATCGAACGCTTCATCAGCCAGAAGATTCCGCGCGAGAAGCTGGAGGGCTTCAATTACACTTACACCGCATTGTTCGAGGCAGAGAAGAAAGCCGAAGCGAATGTTCGTCCGCAGAAGATTCAGGCCGTGCGGGTGCGCGGCGGTTATTTCTTCGGACCCGCCAAGCGGCGCCGCCGCTAGCGGAGCGCCTGCTGCGAGGCAGCCATGCGCCTGAATTGTTTATGAGCGGCCTCCCGCGTGATGTTTATGAGCACGTGCGCGACCTTGCTCTGGTGATTGTCAACGCGATGCAGGCGGGTGATGACGAACTCTGCGAGGCCCAGATGTTTGCCTTGCGGAACTATTACAACGAGCAGACTGCTTTGGGATTTTCGCATCCCTTCCTGACCGAGGCGGTGGCGGATTACACCGAGAACGCCGCTGAGGCGATTGCGTTATACGAACTGGCGCTCGAACAGGCCCGCGCATGTCCGGGCGAGCCCGTTCATACCAAGATGATTGCGTTGGCCGCCCGGCAGATTGAACTCGCAAGATTTGAGCAGGCAGAGGCGTTTTTGCGGGACGGACGGACTGAAGCGGTGCGCAGCGGCGATTTAGACTCGACCAGCGAGGCCGCCGAACTGGCCCGCCTGCTTGACGACCAGAATTAGGTCCCGAATTAACTCTCCACCCTCACGGGTGCAGATTATCATGCACCCGCCGCGATAATATATGACCCCTAAACTATTTTCCGAACTCGGGCTTTCCCCCGAACTGCTCAAAGCCGTGGACAAGCTTGGCTTCGAGCAGGCCTCACCCATTCAGGCTGAATCCATTCCGCCGTTGCTGGAAGGTCACGACATCGTTGGCCAGTCGCAGACCGGCTCCGGCAAGACCGCCGCGTTCGGCATTCCGGCCATCGAGAAGACCGACCCGACCCGTCGCGAGCCGCAGGTGTTGATTCTCTGCCCAACGCGCGAACTGGCCGTGCAGGTCTCGGAGGAGATCCACAAGCTTGCGTTCTTCAAGCGCGGCATTCATGCCCTGCCGATTTACGGCGGCCAATCCTACGAACGCCAGTTCATGGGGCTGCGTCAGGGCGCGCAGATCATCATTGGCACGCCGGGCCGCGTTATGGATCACATGCGGCGTGGCACGTTGCGGCTGGACGCCGTCAAGATGGCCATCCTCGACGAGGCGGACGTGATGTTGAACATGGGTTTTCGCGATGACATCGAGACCATCCTTCAGTCCGTGCCCAAGGCGCGGCAGACAGTTTTCTTTTCGGCCACGATGCCCAAACCGATTCGCGATCTGATCGAGAAGTATTCGCGTGAGCCGAGGAATGTGCGCATTGAGCAAAAAGCCATGACGGTGGCCACGGTGGATCAGGTGTATTATGAGGTGGATCGCCGGTTCAAAGTGGAGTTGCTCACGCGCCTCGTGGACATCCACGACCTGAAGCTCGGCATCATCTTCTGCAACACCAAGCGCATGGTGGATGACCTTGTGGATCACCTCGAAGCGCAGGGGTATTCCGCCGACCGGTTGCACGGCGACATGAACCAGGCCCAGCGCGATCGTGTGATGAATAAGTTTCGCAAGAGCGGCTTGGAATTCCTCGTCGCCACTGACGTCGCCGCGCGTGGCATTGACGTGGACGACGTGCAGGTGGTGTTCAACTACGATCTGCCCTACGACCCGGAGGATTATGTGCATCGCATTGGTCGCACGGGCCGGGCCGGTCGCAGTGGGCGGGCCATCTCATTTGTGGCTGGTCGAGAGCTGTTCCAGATTCGCAACATCGAACGCTTCACCAATCAACGCATCCAACGCGGTCGCGTGCCGACGTTGGCTGAAGTGGAGGAGGCGCGTGAAAATGTGTTCTTGGAAAAAGTCCGGGCGACACTGACTAGTGGCGATTTCAAGCGGCAGGACGGCTTGATCGAACGTCTCCTCGAAGAAGGGCACACTTCCACCGACATTTGCTCCGCGTTGCTGCATCATTTGCAGTTGGGAGAAACTACGCTGGCCAAGCCGGCCCAAGAAGAGTCGTATGCCCGGCCCGAGCGACCCGAGCGGGCCCGGCCTGAAGCACCCGCTCCGCGGGCGCGTGTCCCGGTCAGCGAACGCACCGTCCCGTCATCCCGACCCGCCTCCAAGCCCGCTGTGCATGTCGCGCCTCCTGTTGCTGCGCGCAAAGTTGATGCTCCGGCGCCCATGGCGCCGCTACCCAAGGAAGATAGCGCTGCTCCGTCTGTGCGCGCGCCCAAGAAGACTTCGCCTGCGGATCCGGCCGCGGCCGCCAAGGAGAGCCGCAAGACTCCGCCTGACCAGACGCGACTCTTCATCAACGTCGGCAGTGAGGCGGGCGTGGTGCCGATTGATGTGGTGAATGTCATTTCCGGCGAGACCGGCCTGCCCGGCAAGGTGGTGGGTAAGGTGGACATCCGCGAGCGGCACTTGTTTGTGGACGTCGCCGCTGAGCACGCCAACGCCATTATCGCCCGGCTGAATCGTTCGGAACTCAAGGGCCAGCGCGTGAAGGTGAAAGTGGCGTAGCCCTTTTCAATGGGTGACACCGGCCCCTGGCCGGTTCAATCCGGCGTCCCGCCGGATTGCGTAGAGTCGGCCTCGCGGTTCGTTCGGTGTTGCAGAGAAGGAATGCTGCAGTCCGGTTTCCGGCGGGACGCCGAGAACGACAGGCCAGAGGCCTGTGCCACCCAGTTCCACTGGATTCCCCCTTGAACTTTCGGGGCGCGTCGTCATCTTGGCCGCCGCATGAGCGCACAACCTTTGCTCCAACTCGAACTGCCGGGCATTCCCAAGATCAAGAGCGGCAAAGTCCGCGAGATTTTTGATTTGGGCAACGCCTTCCTGCTGGTGGCCACCGACCGCATTTCCGCATTCGACGTCATCATGCCCAACGGCATTCCGCGCAAGGGCGAGGTGCTCACGCAGATTTCCCATTTCTGGTTCGAGCGCTTCGCCTCGCTGGTTCCCAATCATCTGCTCACGGGCGCAGATGACCCGTTGCCCGCGAAGCTCCAGCCTTACTCGGAAAAGCTCGCGCGGCGCTGCATGATCGTGAAGAAGTCCAAACCGCTCGCCATCGAGTGCATCGTACGCGGTTACCTCAGCGGCTCTGGGTGGAAGGAATACAAGCAGTCGCAAACGGTTTGCGGCATCCATCTGCCTGCGGGTTTGAAGGAATCCGCCGAACTGCCCGAACCCGTCTTTACCCCCTCCACCAAGGCGGATGCCGGGCACGACGAAAACATCTCTTTCGCCCGGGCCAAAGAGATCGTCGGCGCGGAGTTGGCCACGCAGGCCCGCGATCTGAGCATCAAGATTTACAAGGCAGCCCGGGATTACGCGCGCGAACGGGGCATCATCATCGCAGACACCAAGTTCGAGTTCGGCGTGTTCGATCGGAAGTTGATCCTCATTGATGAAGTGTTGACCCCGGACTCCTCGCGCTTTTGGCCGGCGGATGAGTATGAGCCCGGCAAAGGCCAGCCCAGCTTCGACAAGCAATTTGTCCGCGACTACCTCGAAACGCTCGCTTGGAACAAGACCCCGCCCGGCCCCACGTTGCCGGGTGAAATTGTTTCCAAGACCAGCGCCAAATACCTCGAAGCTTACGAACGTCTGACGGGCAAGAAACTCTAGTGTGGCGGAAACGCCACGTCGCCGCGTCCGATGTTATCGGTTCGCTCAACTGCCTGCGAAAGGCTCTCAAGCCTCCGGCTTGGCTCAAGTGGCGGCGCATCGCATGCGCGCTACGCTGATGCTTCCGCCAACGCAGCGGCCAGTCTCTCCAGACCCGCCTGATCTTCTGTATCGAACCGGCCCGGTGTCGGGCTGTCGAGGTCGAGCACCCCGAGCAGTTCACCCTTCTTGATCAAGGGCACAACCACCTCGGAGCGCGAGGCGGCGTCGCACGTAATGTGTCCGGGAAAGGCGTGAACGTCGGGAACCAGCTGCGTGGTGCGCGTGGCGGCCGCGGTGCCGCAAACTCCCTTGCCCATGCTAATGCGCACACACGCCGGCTTCCCCATGAATGGCCCCAGCACAAGTTGATCTCCCACCAGCCGATACACCCCCGCCCAGTTCAAGTCAGGCAGGGAATGCCAGAGCAACGAGGACATGTTGGCGGCGTTGGCGATGAAATCAGGTTCGCCGTGCAGCAGAGCGCGCAGTTGCGATTCCAATTCGGCGTAGGCGACGGGCTTGTTGGACGTATCAAGCGGCTTGCGTTCGAACATGCGCCCAATGTGCGGACGGCTGCTGCGCGCGTCTACCGCAAATTGGTGCGGCGAACGGAGCGCCAAAACTTCGTGTCTTTTGTCTTCATCATGGTACAACCATCGCCATGCGCGAACTACTCATTGGCATCGACAGCGGCACGCAATCCACGAAGGCCCTTGTCGTGGATGCGAACACCGGCAAAGTCCTCGGCTCCGGGTCGGCAAAGTATGATTTGATCTCCGGCCTGCCACCCGGTGCAAAGGAGCAACATCCGGAGACATGGCGCAAGGCGACGGCCTTCGCCATCAAGGCCGCGCTCAAAGCCGCCAAGGCCCGCGCAGGTGAAATTAAAGCCATTGGCGTCAGCGGCCAGCAACACGGCTTCGTGCCGCTCGATAAGGCGGGGAATGTGATTCGTCCGGCCAAACTTTGGTGCGACACGGCGACCATCGAGGAGTGTGACCAGATCACCGCGAAGCTCGGCGGTGCCAAGAAAGCGATCAAGGCTACTGGCAGCGCGGTGCTGCCCGGTTTCACGGCGTCAAAGATTCTTTGGCTGAAGAACCACGAGCCGAAGAACTACGCCAAACTCGCCACCGTTCTCCTGCCGCACGACTATTTGAACTTCTGGCTCACCGGTGAGCGCGTGATGGAATACGGCGACGCCAGTGGCACGGCGTTGCTCGACGTGCGCACCCGCAAATGGAGCGGCCCGGCCCTCAAGGCCATTGATGCCAGCCTCGCTGACAAATTGCCGCCTGTGATCTCGAGCGATCAACCCGCCGGCAAACTTTCCACGGCGACCGCGAAAGAACTTGGGTTGCAACCCGGCGTGCTCGTCAGCGCGGGCGGCGGCGACAACATGATGGGCGCGATCGGCACGGGCAATACACATCCCGGCCTGGTGACGGCCAGTTTTGGCACCAGCGGCACCATCTACGCCTGTGCGGGCAAGCCGGTGGTGGATCCGCAGGGCGAGATTGCGGCGTTCTGTGATTCCACTAATCGCTGGTTGCCGCTGCTGTGCACCATGAACGTCACGGTCGCCACGGAGATGGTGCGAAAGGACTTTGGCCTCGACCACGCCGCGTTCGAAAAGCTCGCCGCGAAGGCGCCCGCGGGATGCGATGGCTTGTTTCTGCTGCCCTACCTCGAAGGCGAACGCACGCCAAACGTGCCGGATGGCACCGGCGTCTATCTTGGTGTGAACACGCGCACTTTCACGGCGCATCACTTCGCCCGCGCCACCATGGAAGGCGTGACGCTCGGGATGAACTACGGCCTGCGCCGGTTGGCGCAACTGGGCGTGAAGGCGAGGCAGATCCGCGCCACCGGTGGCGGCGCCAACTCCAAGCTCTGGCGCCAGATCATGGCCGACGTGTTCAACGCCGAAGTAGTGACGCTCGCCGTGGGCGAGGGCGCGGCGTATGGTGCGGCGTTGCAGGCCTTGTGGTGTTGGAAGCTGCAATCGGGTGAATGTGTGAAGATTGAGGACATCACGGATGAGTTCGTGAAGTTGAACCGGTCACAGACGGCCCTGCCCAACGCCTCGAACGTCCGCCGCTACGCCGAAGTGCAGGCCCTGCAGGATGGTGCCTCACAGTCGCTCCGCGGGGTCTTTGCGACGCACCGCAAGTTTGTGCTCACCAAGCCATGAACGAAGAAAGCTCAGAACGTTTCGCCCGGCTGGAATCGCACATGGCCCACCTGGAGCATCAGGTGGAGCAGTTGAATGAAGTGGTCGTTGAGCAGGCCAAGACCATTGACCGCTTGGTGAAGCAGGTTCAACTGCAGGCGCGAGCCATGGAGACCGCCGAGCTCGAGCGCGCCAAGGCTAACAGCCAAAAGCCGCCGCATTACTGACATTGGCAGGCACGACTCGATGGTCATTCAAATGCCAACTCATGCATTCGGATTGGACACGCGACCGATAAAGAGAATTGCGCCTGTTTTGTTTTCGCGGATGAGGAAGAGAAAAGGCCGGTCAGCGTGAAACTGCTGCGGTGGCGGCCGTGGAGGAGCTGAGCAACCAAAACCAATGTGGGTGGCTGAAGCCGCTTCCGTGCCTTCTTCGTTTACCTCCACGACAGTCGCTTGCTCGAGCGTTTGGATAAAGAGAGGTCGGCGAAGACTCATGCCAGTGAAGTCTGCACGACTTGCGTCGAACGCATCGCGCATTCCCAAAGATTGCAAAGGCACCTTCATGGAATAGGTCGCCACGACTTTGAACCGTGGCAGCCAGACATCAACTTTGCAAAGCTCCAGCCGGTCAGCCCACTGCTGGAGCGAGGCCGCATTTAATCCCCGCTCGAAATCGGCAATGCCACCCGCTGCGGGAAGAAAGACCAGCATGTGAAGATTCTGCCCGCGGTAAGGCAGGGCCAACAACTGGACTCCGTCCGCCTCCCCATATAGGAAATTGTTCTCCTGGGACATCATCGGGACCGCCACCGACGACGTGGCGGTGACGTTGAATGTCCGATTGCTCGTGGCGCTCCGGTCAAAGCGGCTCGCCCAGTCGCCCTTGAAGTAGAGGGTGTTGGCAATGATCAACCGCGTGGCGGGCGTTAGTGAGCCCTCCGAAATCCCCTCGGTGATTTTCCCCTGCGTGTTGGACTTGATCCATGAGTTGATCTGACGGGCAGCGGTGTTGGCGGATGATTTAAAGTCCACAAAATTGACGCTGCCACCCAGCTCGTTGCGCACCCGATCAAGAAACACCTTTTCTAAGTCATATCCGTTCTGCGCCCAGAGACCAGTCGCGGTGGCAAGCCGAATGCCGGGGCTCTGGTCGCTTGCGGTCAGTGCTTTTCGTATCCGCTTGAACGAGGCCATGTGCTCGGTCCTGTCCGCGGGAAAATGCCCGACGGTGGATATTTGTGATTCAGTCAGCCCCTTGGCACCAGCCTGTGCCACTGCGAGCGTGGACGCCAAACTGTAGGGCGAGAATGCCATATTGTCCCCGGACTTGCCCAACTTGGGGAAAAGTTCACCGGCAAGATCGAGGCTTCCCCCCACAAAGGACTGAAGCTCGGGCGGTGACGTGGTTTGAATACGAGACGAATTGGTCGTTCCCGCCGACAGCAAAACGAGTGAGGTGAGCGCAAGTCCCGGTGGGATGTATTTCTTCCAATTCGCTTTCATGTCAGCACGCTAAGTTCGCCGAATCCTCCACGCGAGCGGATTTTCGCGTTTGGTGTGGAGCCGAGTTTGGGAAAATTCGTGCAATTCGTGTCTGCGTTCCTATCTTCCCGCCATGCGAATTTTGTCAGGCATCCAGCCCTCGGGCGCGCTGCATCTCGGGAATTACTTTGGCATGATGCGGCCCGCGATCGAGCTGCAGGAGAAGGGCGAGGCGTTCTATTTCATCGCGGATTATCACTCGATGACTTCACTGTTCGACGCGGATCAACGTCGCCAGAACTCGCTCGACGTGGCGCTCGACTTTCTCGCGTGCGGCCTCGACCCCAAGCGCGCCGTGTTCTTCAAGCAGTCCGACGTTCCGGAGGTTTGCGAGCTTGCCTGGATTCTTTCGACGCTGACGCCCATGAGCCTGCTGGAGAAGGGACATTCTTTCAAAGACAAGTCGGCCAAGGGCGTTCCGGTGAATCACGCCTTGTTCGCGTATCCTGTGCTGATGGCGGCGGACATCCTGATTTACGATTCGAACATTGTTCCCGTGGGGCAGGATCAGAAACAGCACGTCGAAATGACGCGCGACATTGCCATCAAGTTCAACGAGCAATACGGTCAGACGTTTGTGATCCCCGAGCCGCAGATTCGCGGTGAAGTGGCCAAGGTGCCTGGACTCGATGGCGAAAAGATGAGCAAGAGCTACGGCAACACCATCGAGATTTTCGGCGACGAAAAGGCGCTGCGAAAGAAAGTCATGGGCATCAAGATGGACAGCCGCACGCCGGCTGAACCGAAACCCGATGCCGATCAGAATCTCGCCATCCAGTTGCTCAAGGTGATTGATAAACCGGTCGGCCAGGAATTTGAGGAGAAACTCCGCGCCGGTGGCATGGGCTACGGTGACCTTAAGAAAAAACTCTTCGAGGTGTATTGGGAGCATTTCGCGACGGCCCGCGCCAAGCGCGCTGAACTCGCGGCGAACATGGATTACGTGAACAGTGTCCTCGCCGACGGTGCATTCCGCGCCCGCCAGCTCGCCCGTAGTGTGCTGGACCGTGCTCGCCAGGCCAGTGGGTTGGTATAGGATTTTAGCTGTGTTCGTGAGAACACAGCTCACTGATTCGATTGGCCGCGCTCTGACGAGTCGCTACCTCGCCTAGCGACTCTGCTTGAGCAGCCAGTCGTAAAGCTCCCGGTTCTTGTAGGTTTCCGTCCAGGAATCGTGGTCAGCCTCGGGGTAGATGGTCAGCTTGACGTTCTTCACGCCGTTCTTTTTCAGCAGATCCACCGCGCGTTCAGACTCTTCCACGGGCACCACCGAGTCTTTGGCACCGTGAAACGCCCAGACCGGCAGGGACTGCAGGGCGTTTTTGCGGTCCGTCTTGGCCAGCACGATATCCAGCACATCCGCACCGCCGCAGATTGGGACAATGGCGGCGAACCGGTCAGGACGGGTGACACCCCAACTCCAAGTTCCATAGCCTCCCATGCTCAGGCCCGTCAGGTAAACGCGGTCTGGGTCCACGTGGTATTCGTCCAGCACATGATCCAGAAAGGCGTTGAGCGGCTCGTTTTCCCAGCGTTGGCCAGGCGGGCATTGGGGCGCGACGATGACGAAGGGGAGATTCCGGCCCTGGCGGACTTCTTTGAGCGGACCGTGAACCGCCACGCGTTGCACATTCGTGCCGCGTTCGCCGGAACCGTGTAGAAAGATCAGAAGTGGATAGCGTTCACGCCGGTGCGGCGAATAGCTTTGCGGCAGGTGAAGCAAATACTGGATGTCGGCGCGGCGCGTGGATTTCCAGTGGAACGTGTGCTTCGGGTGGATGCCGTCAACAACTTGAGTTCTCATGGTGCAACAGGAGGAGGTGGCCAGCGCCAGCGCGGTCGCGAGGCAAAGGGATGTTTTCATAGGTCAAGGTCGTCAAGCCGATGCTTACATCATCTTGAGCTTTGGCAAATCTTGCGAGTCTACCAAGCCGACGGGCTGATGCTTGGCGTTGACAACGATCAGGTCGTCGATGTTGCGCTCGTTGAAAATCTTCACGGCTTCCATCGCCAGCGCAGTGTCGCGAACAGTGATGGGATTGGGCGTCATGACTGACTTGAGCGGACGCGACAGCAGGTCGTTGTCCGTGGACATGTGGCGGCGGAAATCTCCGTCGGTGAAAACGCCGGTGAGTTTGCCGCGGGCATTCACAACCGCGAGGCTGCCCGATTTGGCTTTGGTCATGACGAGCAACGCCTGTTTTACCGTCAGCGATTCTTCCGCAATCGCGTTGCGTTCACCGCTGCGCATGATGTCGCCGACGCGTAACAGCATGGCGCGGCCAATCGCACCCGACGGATGATACTTGGCGTAATCGCTCTGCTTGAAGCCCCG
>Ga0075471_10000432_pt1 | contig 25043 bp, 21 predicted proteins | sample DEB19_08_DNA_2_FD_74787 | JGI IMG/M metagenome (GOLD analysis project Ga0075471, IMG submission 74787) | Aqueous microbial communities from the Delaware River and Bay under freshwater to marine salinity gradient to study organic matter... | ecosystem: Environmental > Aquatic > Marine > Coastal ...
CGTGGGATGCCATTTCAAGTGCTCAAACGTGCGCCACGGCCGGATCACGCGGTGCCGTTGCGGCTTGATGGAAAGATTGAGCGTTCCTTGGTAGTAGTCACCTAGGTCCAGACCTAAGCGCGCAAAGTGTTCACGTTGCATCGCTATCGTGCCACTAGGGAAACGCGGATCACCGTTTAATCCCGAAGCAACACGGTGCCCGCGCACAATGCGGGTGGAGGAAACAGGCCAAGACATCCTCGTATCATCCGATTTCTGTTTCGAAAGCGCAAGTCCCATGCCTGCCGCATGGCGGAGCATGAATGCATCTCCCCATAGCACTTCAGATGCCACGCGCAGCCATGCTCGCCAGCAGAGTCCTTGCACAGGCCTCTGCGAATTCGGGCGCATTGATTTCGCAGTCGAGTTCGATGAGTGGGATACCGGGTTTGAGATGGGTTTTGATGCTCTGGAATAGCGCAGCGTCGGCCTCAGGCTTGTGAAAAGGTTTTCCAGCAGCGCTGATGATGCTGATGGCTCTTTTCGGCAGCAGCACAGTGACCGGTCCTAGGCTAGCGTTGGCTTTGGTGGCAAGGATGCGTCCCAGTTCAGCACATTCGGCGGCATCGGTGCGCATCAACGTGACCTGGGGGTTGTGGAGGTAAAAAGTGCGTGCCTCAAACTTCGCTGGTACAGTGGCGCGTTCGCCAAAGTTCACCATGTCGAGGCAGCCGGGTGTGATGATGGAGGGTATTCCCGCCTTCGCCGCAGCATTGAGCCTTGATGGGCCCGCACCCAAGATGCCGCCCACGAGCTCATCTGCCCACTCGGTCGTCGTGATGTCCAAAACACCGGCGAACATGCCACTTTCGATGAGTGACTCCATGATGCGACCGCCTGTGCCGGTGGCGTGAAACACCAGCACCTCGTAGCCCGCCTCTTCGAGAATTTTTTTAGCCAAGTTCACACAATCTGTCGTGTTGCCAAACATTGAGGCGGCGATGAGCGGCTTGTCTTCTCCAGCTGGAACATGGGTTTCCACCATGCCGCAGATGGCACCGGCGGCACGCGCCATAAGCACACGGGAGATGCGGTTGATGCCGCTCACATCCACGATGCTCGGGAACATTACAATGTCCTTCGTGCCCACATAGGGTGCTACATTGCCGGCTGCCAACGTGGAGACCATCACTTTGGGGAATCCAACGGGCAGAGATCGCATGGCTGCACTGCCGATAGCAGTGCCACCACCGCCGCCCAAGGAGATGACACCCTGCACGCTGCCTTCACTTACCCGTTTAGAAAGGTAAACGGCCGCCGCTCCTGCCATGGCGGTGACGGCCTCGCCACGATCCTTGCGTGCCATAATAGCCGCGAGGTCCACGCCGTTTGCGGCGGCGACTTCTTCTCGGGTGACATCCGGCTGCACCTGTGGTGACTCACCGCTGCCGGCATCGATGAGCAGTGTCTTATGGCCGCGGGCGCGGATGATCTCCGCCACATAAGCGTGTTCATGGCCTTTGGTGTCGAGGGTGCCGAGGACTGCGATGGTGGACATAAGCAAAATAGACCTGATTGAAATCGAAGGGCGTCTGGATGACAACTCTTCAAACAACGCAGGCATACACTTTGCACTATCCATTCTCCTCACGGGGAAATGGGGTTGCGTATGGCGGGGTGGCCAGCTTATAAAACATTTCAGTCCACCATGATTCACCGCTTCAGTCTTCCGCTTTTGTTGCTTGCCAATGCACTGCATGCTCAACCGTTGGAACGTCAATGGAAAGACACGCAGGGAAGGGTGATCCAGGCGGTCTACGTCGCGAGCACTGTGGACAGCGTCACCATTCGCATGGCGGATGGAAAGCAGCACACGCTGCCACTTGTCCGCCTCAGTGCCGATGATCAGGCGTTTGTGAAGAGCCAAGCTGCGTCCGCTGCTGCCACGAAGCCCGGGGTTGATGTGGTCCCTGATCCCGCCAGACTGCCTGTGGAGAAGCGCGCTTGGCCTGCGCAAGTGGAGGTGCCTGCGAACTCTGTCGAGATAACCCCGACCGTTGAAAACGCGGCCGCAAGGGAGTTTGTGTATCAATCCGAAGGGTTTGTGTTCACTTCGCAGGCCAAACTGGCCGGCAGCATGATGAAGGAGGTGGCTCGTACTTTTGAAGCTACAAAATCGCTTGTTGCTGCGTTGCCTTGGGGGGTGGTTTGTCAGCCTCCGGAGGGTTTTGAGCGCTACAAGGCCGCGCTGTATGAGACACGAGACGATTACAAGGCTGCGGGCGGCCCGGAGAATTCGGGCGGTGTTTACATGAGTGGCCCAAAGGTTTTCATGATTCCGTTTCCCAGTCTTGGCTTGGAAATGCGCGGTAAGACATGGTTCAAGGACGATACCTACCGAAGTGATACGCTGGTGCATGAAATCACGCATCAGGTTATGGACAGCTACTTGCCGTTCCTGCCCAAGTGGGTCATCGAAGGCACCGCCGAATACACCGAAAACTTACCCTACAAAAGCGGCACTTTCCGCGTCGATGGTCACAAGGGCGGCATGAAGGATGCCGTCAGCGAGGCTGCTCGCCGAGCCTTCTCTCCGCAGATTCCCAGCCTTAAGGAGCATATGACCATGAATCGTGCCGCTTGGGACGCTATCGCCGACAGGTCAAATGAAGGCATGGGTGAGCTTTACTTCCGCTCCTACCTTTTGGTGTATTTTTTCAATCATCTTGACGGAGACAAGAAGGGCTCTCGCTTCATCAAGTTTATGGATGCTGTTTATGGCGAAGTGAAGGCGCTTCGGGACTTTTTTGCTGATCCCCGGGTGAAACGCTATCCGGACGGTCGCTTTAGTTATCCCCAAAATTTCCCTCCACCGGACATGAAGCCCGAAAGCGCGCCTTTTAAGCATTTGGAGATCCTCATGGATGGAAGAAGTTATGCACAGCTCGTCGAACAGATCAAAAACGCCTACAAGGATGTGGGCGTGAAGCTGACGGTTGGAGAATGAGCTGTCATCGCGCTTGCGGTGGCTGCGTTTTTCCAAAAAACATCAGATGTTGCCATGGTAGGCCGTCGAATTCACGGCGTAGTGTGAATCCGTTGGCATTCATTTCCTTATGGATCTGCTCTTTGCTCATTTTGTGCTCGGGTTTGATCGGCACGGTCTGGTCTTCGGAGCGGAATTCCACTAAGACGAGCTGGCCGTCAGGCTTCAGAGCCGAACGCATGGCTGTCAGCATATGCACCGGGTGTGAGAATTCATGGTAAACATCCACCATAAGGATCATGTCACAACTGTTTGGCGGTAGCTTTGGATCATGAAAGAGACCGTTGATGGGCTCGATGTTTTTGAGCCTCTTTTTCGCGATGTTCTCACGCAACATGGAGATCATCTCCGGTTGCACATCGACAGCATAGATCTTCCCTTGGTCTCCAACCGCCTCGGCAAGGGGGAGGGTATGAAAGCCGTTTCCGCAGCCCATGTCGCAGAGGGTCATTCCCGGTTTCACTCTCAGTTCTCGTCGCATCATGGAGGGAGATTCTTCCTGCTCACGCACTCGGCGCATGAGCCACTCGGCACCCTTCCAGTGCATCGTCATGGCGATCGGTCGCCCCAGATACTCAGTGAGCCCGGGCGGGGGAGCCTCGGCCTGGAGCTTTATCGCAGGTAGGAGCAGGAGGAGAGACAGAACACGTTTCATTACGACATCAAACTGAGGCTGCAGTGCAAAACTTGCGCAACTGGTGCTCTGGCGAACGAAGGAGATTGCACGGCAGAGTAAGAATGATCTAAGCTTTACCCATGGCCCAGGCAATCATGAATCCAGAGGAGGTGCGTCGCTTTGCGGCGGAGCTCAAACGCTTCAACACGGATGTGCAGCAGCGTGCTTCCTCATTGCAGAGTCGATTTGCCGCTCTCGGTGAGACTTGGCAAGACGCGGAGCACGAAAAGTTTGCCGCTGAATTCCTCAGTACAATGAAAACCATCAAAAAATTCATGGAGATGAGCGAGCAGCAAACGCCTTTTCTGCTCCGCAAAGCGCAGCGCATTGAGGACTACCTGAACCAGCGATGATCAATGTTGTCCGAGATGGCAAATCCTGCCCTTTGTCAGCTTTCGTGATTGTCAGCTGAACGGGTTACGTTCTAAACGTTTTTTTCCATACCAACCATGTCCGTACTCTCTCGCGAAGCCACCATCGCACCGTCAGGATTCAATCGCTGGCTTGTTCCGCCCGCCGCCATCGCTGTACACATGTGCATCGGACAGGTCTATGGGTTCAGCGTATTCAAGAAACCGCTCGCCAAAGCGCTTGGAATCACAGCACCTACCGCATTGGATTGGACGGAGGCGGATGTGGGCGTGGCTTACTCCATTGCACTTGCCCTGCTCGGCCTCTCGGCGGCCGTGTTTGGCAAATGGGTCGAGCGTAGCGGGCCACGAAAAACGATGTTGGCCAGCATGCTATGCTTTTGCAGTGGGCTGGTGCTCGCCTCCTTTGCGGTGCTATGGCATCAACTTTGGCTCCTTTATGTCGGTTACGGTCTCCTAGGTGGTATCGGGCTGGGTTTGGGCTACATTGCGCCGGTTTCAACGCTCATGAAATGGTTCCCTGATCGTCCCGGCATGGCCACGGGTATGGCGATTATGGGATTTGGCGGTGGAGCACTGATTGGCGGACCGCTGGCGGAGGAACTCATGGAGCGTTTTGCCTCCCCGACTTCCGTCGGAGCTCAAGAGGCTCTTGGGATCATGGCGGTTCTTTACGCCGTTTCGATGTTGTTTGGTGCTTGGATCGTACGTGTTCCCGCAGAAGGTTGGAAACCGGCCGAGTGGGAGCCGAAGGAGCACGCCAAGCCGCTCGTCACCAACGCGAATGTGGCCGTGGATGTGGCTTGGAAGACGCCGCAGTTCTGGATGCTTTGGGTGGTCCTTTGCATGAATGTCAGCGCAGGGATTGGGATCCTCGGGCAGGCATCGCCGATGATTCAGGACATGTTTGGTGTGAGTGCCGCTGCCGGCGCAGGCTATGTGGGACTGCTTTCGCTTTGCAACCTCGGAGGGCGCTTCTTTTGGTCGTCGTGCTCCGACTTTCTGGGTCGAAAGCTAACTTATTGTGTTTATTTCATCCTTGGCGCTGCGCTTTACATAAGTGTGCCTTGGACGCAAGGGCAGGGGAATGTGACACTCTTTGTCATCGTCACTGGCCTAATCCTCACAATGTATGGCGGAGGATTCGCCACCATCCCGGCTTACTTGCGGGATCTCTTTGGCAGCTATCAGGTTGGTGCGATTCATGGCCGCCTCATCACCGCGTGGTCGCTTGCTGCGGTCATCGGACCTCAACTGGTGGATCGTCTTTCTATAGCAAACAAAAAAGTTCTGCCACCCGCTCAGGCATACAATTCCATCTTTCACATCATGGTGGGCCTTCTTGTTGTGGGTCTCATGGCCAACCTGCTGGTGCGCCCGGTGGATGCAAAATATCATGTCAAAAACTGAATCTTGCCTGTCATGCAAAACACGCGTCTCATTATTGCTTGGATCTGGGTCACCATCCCGCTCGGCTGGGGTGTCTACCAGTCCGTCAACAAATCGATGCCTTTGTTGGGTGGCGCGCCGAAAGCGTCCCAATCACCACTTAAGTGAACGGTCTGAAAGTGAAATGCAACCAGCATGCCTGTGGACTTTTACTCAAACTGCCTGACGAGATGCCTCAAGAGAGTTGTCCGGTGAATCAATCCAAAACGCTCGAGTTTGATCCTATTTGAAGGGCTGCAAAAGCATTCGCAGAAGTATGGAGAGTGGGTAGCATCTTTGAGCCGATGTCTGCTTCCGCATTTCTCCGAGAATTCGCCCGAAACTGGAAAACAGTGGGGGCTGTTGCGCCTTCGAGCCCTGCGCTGGCTGAGAAGATGATGGTGGCTTCCGGTGCAGCAAATGCCCGTCGCATCCTAGAGTTGGGGCCGGGCACCGGTGCCTTTACGGAGGCGCTCGCGCGTGTGATGCCGGATGAGGCACGTTACTTGGGGCTGGAGCTGAACAAGACTTTTGTGGATCGTTTGCATGCTCGATTTCCCAGCATGCGCTTTGAGTGCTGCTGCGCCCAGACGTTTGACTTCAATACAGCAGAGTTTGATGAGGGTTTTGATGTCATCATCAGCGGCCTGCCATGGACGGCTTTTCCGGAAGAGCTGCAAAAAGCGATTCTGGGCAATGTGCTGCCGCATCTGGCTCGTGGAGGGCGTTTCGTGACTTTCGCCTACGTCGGCTTTCACAAATTGTCAGCGGGTCAGCACTTTCGCCGTTTGTTAGGAAATCTGCTGCCGAATTTGACCAAGACTGAGGTGGTTTGGAGCAACCTTCCGCCGGCCTTTGTCTATGTGGGAAGCCATGAAGCTCTGGCGAGCATGAAGAGTTGAGGCGCTGAAATCAAATAAGCGTGACGATTCACTCACCACGCCATTTTTGATATGCTTCGATCGATTCTAAGCCGCAGCACCGGCGAGGTTGGGCGCAAGGCCTCCTGTGTCTTCGCTGTCAACCTGTGCTGGACGTGGTCCTTGGGACTTGGGAAGGGGTGGCGGGGGCGGCTGTTTGCTGCGATTCTCCGGCGGATTTTGCATGTGGCCAAGGCTCACAATGTCCTTCACTTGATCGCCATCGAGTGTTTCGTATTCAAGAAGAGCCTGAGCAATTAGCTCAATCTTATCGCGGTGGGCCATGATGAGTTGCTTGGCACGATCATAGCCTTCATCGACCAGACGGCGCACCTCGCGGTCAATCTCCTGTGCGGTGGCTTCACTGTAGTCACGTGAGCGGTTGATGTCTCGGCCGAGGAAGACTTGGTCCTCATGCGAACCATAGCCGACCATGCCCAGTTTGTCGCTCATGCCCCATTCACAGACCATGCTACGGGCCAAGCGCGTCATCTGTTTGATATCGTTCGAGGCACCAGTTGAGATGTCGTGGGTGAAGAGTTCTTCGGCGATGCGACCAGCAGCGGTCATAGCGAGGCGGTCGAGAGCTTCTTTGCGTGCAAAAGAGAGCTGGTCATGTTCTGGCAGGCTCATGGTGACACCAAGCGCCCGACCGCGGGGAATGATGGTGACCTTGTGAAGCGGGTCCGTATGCTCCAAGAGCACATTGACAAGCGCATGACCTGCCTCGTGCCAAGCAGTGGATTGCTTCTCCTGCTCCGTCATGGCCATGCTGCGACGTTCGCGCCCCCAGCGGACCTTGTCACGTGCCTCTTCGAGCTCAGCGCTGGTGATCGCCTTCAAGTTCTGTCGGGCTGCGAGCAAGGCGGCTTCATTGAGTAGGTTGGCTAGCTCAGCTCCGGAGAAGCCTGGTGTGCCGCGGGCGATCTTGGAAAGATCGGCAGACTCAGAAAGCTTCACTTTTTTGGCGTGCACACGCAGGATTTCTTCACGGCCCTTCACATCCGGCAGGCTTACGGTCACCTGACGATCGAAACGGCCCGGACGCAGCAGCGCTGGGTCAAGCACGTCCGGACGATTCGTGGCGGCGATGATGATGATGCCTTCTTGGGTGTCAAAACCATCCATCTCGACGAGCATGGCGTTGAGCGTTTGCTCGCGTTCGTCATGACCTCCGCCGAGTCCGTGTCCACGATGACGGCCCACAGCGTCGATTTCGTCGATAAAAATGAGGCAGGGGGCATTTTTGCGTCCTTGCTCAAACATGTCGCGAACGCGGCTGGCACCAACGCCAACGAACATCTCGACGAAATCGGAACCGCTAATGCTGAAGAAAGGCACATCGGCCTCGCCGGCGATGGCTTTGGCAATGAGTGTCTTGCCCGTTCCGGGCGGGCCAACCATGAGAACACCTTTTGGAATCTTTCCTCCGAGGCGCTGAAACTTCTTTGGGTCTTTAAGGAATTCGACGAGTTCCTGCACCTCTTCCTTCGCCTCCTCCACCCCAGCCACATCTTTGAAAGTGACCTTGTTGCGGTCCTGAGAGAGGAGCTTGGCTCGGCTTTTGCCAAAGCTTAGCGCTCCACGGCCGGCTCCACGGATCTGCTGCCTCACGAGGAAGTAAAACAGGGCCAAGACGAGGGCTAGTGGCAGGAGGAAGCTGGCCAGCGCCCACTCATTACCTTCATAAGATGGAGCGAGTTCAAGATCGTTTTCCTTTAACAGTTTCTGCAATTCCTCTTTTTGGAACTCAATGTTCACCTCGACGGTGAAAGGCTTCGAAGCTGTGACGGGCTTCAGATTGCTACCGGCACCCATGACCGGACTGGATGCAGGTGCATCGGTGGTCTTGGTGGGCGTGTCCGCGTTGGCAGCGGGCATGTTTTCGGATGCTGAAACCACGCTTCGTGGCTTGTCGAAGAAATATCCCTCAATGGTCTGCTTTGTGGTGGCATCTGCATTAACGAGCAGCAGGGGGCGGCTGGTATCGATGCGCTTTTCTTTCACGAGGATCTTGAAGCCGCGATAGTCGAGCTTCGCGCTGCTGGTCTTGTTGCTTGCCCAGATGCCTGCTGCTAGCAGGAAAACAGCGAGGACGAACAGCATCAAGCCGCGCCAGTTGAATTGAGGATCTTGGCGGCGATTGGGGCCGTCATTGCGATTGCCAAAAAAATCGTCGGACATGGTTTACAGGGGGATGCGCGTCCATACGCGCATTGGATGATAAATGCCCATCCTTTTTTTGCAAAAGCGGAGTCAAGGCTCATCCTTGGCAGATCAGCTTGACAGGCCGAATCAACCCAACAGCTCCAAGCCGAAGAAGTCCCGCATCACCAGGCGGTAAACGTTGCGCTTGAATTTGGGCGTCCAATCGAGTCGAAATTCTTGGGGCTCGATCCAGCGAAAACTGGAAAACTCTTGATGGGTGGCCTTCAGGTCAATATCCGCATCATTTCCACTATAACGGCAGAGGTAGTAGGTTTGTTCCTGCCCGCCATAGATCCCGTATTTGAGCCGACCCTTCGGAAAAGCATAACGGTAACCACCGCGTGTGGAAACGATTTGGAGCAAATCTGGGCGCACACCGATCTCCTCCTGCAACTCGCGGAACAGGGCTTGGTCCGCGGTCTCTCCGTCATCCACGCCGCCTTGGGGGAATTGCCAGGCACCAGCGATGTTGATGCGCTCAGCCACTAGGATCTTTCCATCGTCACGTTGGAGGATGGCGGCCACATTTGGGCGGTAAAGAATGGGATCGGCAGGGATCACAATGGTCTCGCATAGACTAAATGGTTGCCATTTCCACGATTTTGAAGCTGAAAGAGCATGAAATTGCTGGAGCTTTGGAGGTGGAATGATGTGAGAGTGAAGCATTGTGCATTTTGCATGGGCACTACAGAGGCTCTGGCTACTCTGCTTGCAAGCCACGTTGCAATCACGAAGTGCTCGCCACGGATTGGCGCTCATGTAAAGTGCCCTCAATCATGGCCCGTCTTCTCCGCCCAACGGAACCTTCACCTACAGCTGAGGTCCAGCGCGTGCTGGCCATCGACCCTGCTCTTCGAAAAACCGGTTACGCCGTCGTTGAGGACCACGCTGGTGACATGCGGGCTATTACTTGGGGGGTGATCCACAACAAGCCCAACTTGCTCCCGAGTGGCTGTCTTGTCTCCATCCGCGACTCGCTCAATGACGTCATCCGCGAGCATGTGCCTACTGTTTGCGCCATCGAGTCCACGATCTTCGTGCAGAGCTTCAAAACGGCCATTGTGCTGGGTACTGCACGTGGTGCGGCCCTGATCGCGGCGGCTGAGCATGGCCTGCCGATCTATGAATATGCGCCCAAGGAGATCAAACAGGCTGCCGTCGGTCGTGGGGCTGCCCAAAAAGAACAGGTCGCCTTCATGATCCGATCTCTTTTACGTCTTCGTGAGACACCTCCCGCTGATGCGGCTGATGCTCTGGCCGTCGCGCTCACCCATTTCCAAAACGCTGCTTCCATGCGCGCTTTGGATCGTGAGGGGAGGCGGGTCTGAAAATTGCAAAAAAGGCAGCCAACGAATGAGTGTGGCTGCGTTTTTTGACAGAGGGATGGCATCAAAGCGCATCAAGGATGGCATCACCCATTTCCTTGGTGTTTACCTTTCGGGTGCCGGGGGCGTTGCTGAAGATATCGCCAGTGCGGAGGCCGTGATCGATGACTTTTTTGACGGCGGATTCGATCTGCACGGCTTCTTTTTCGAGGCCGAGGGCAAAGCGGAGCAGCAGGGCGGCGGAGAGGATCTGTGCGATGGGGTTGGCGATGCCCATGCCGGCAATGTCAGGAGCAGTGCCGCCGCTGGGCTCGAAGAGGCCAAAGTAGAGGCCGTCGCCCTTCGGCTTGCCGAGGCTGGCGCTGGCGAGCATGCCAAGAGAGCCAGCAATCATGGCCATTTCATCGCTCAAAATGTCGCCAAAGAGGTTTTCGGTGACGAGGACGTCGAAGCTGCGCGGAGCTTTGATGAGCTGCATGGCGGCATTGTCCACGTAGAGGTGTGCCAGCGTCACGTCCGGGTATTGCTTGGCGACTTCGACCATCGTTTCGCGCCAGAGGACGGAGTTGGTGAGCACATTGGCCTTGTCCACGCTGGTGACGTGCTTGCGGCGAAGCTGCGCGGCCTTGAAGGCGACGTGGGCGATGCGCACGATCTCGCTTTTTTTGTAAACCATGGTGTCGATGACCTCGATGTCGCCATCGGGCAGCGTGGTGCGGCTTTTGGGCTGGCCGAAGTACATGCCGCCGGTCAATTCACGCACGCACAGCACATCGAAGCCGCCCTCGACCAAGTCGGGACGGATGGGCGAGGAGCTGGTGAGCGCGGGATAGCAGATGCCTGGGCGCAGATTGGCGAAGAGGCCGAAGTGCTTGCGAATGGGCAGGAGGGCACCGCGCTCGGGCTGCTCATTCGGCGGGAGCTTTTCCCACTTCGGGCCGCCGACGGAGCCGAAGAGGATGGCGTCGCTGGCTTCGCAGGTTTTGATGGTTTTTTCCGGCAGCGCCTTGCCCACGGCGTCGATGGCGGCACCACCGACGAGTTCGTGGTGATAGTTGAACGTGAGGCCGGAACGGCTGGCGACGGTGTCGAGGACGCGAAGGGCCTCGGCCATGACTTCTGGGCCGATGCCGTCGCCGGGGAGGACTGCGAGGTTGTAGGTTTTGGACATGTGGATTGGGAAAGTGAAAGTTGAAAAGTAAGAGCTTAGACGGCTTCGTCGCCGAGGCGTTTGTCGGGAACGAGGTAGCCTTGGACGTAGTCGCGAACAGCTTCGTTTAGAGTTGTGATTTCTTGTGTGAAGCCGTGGGAGCGGATTTTTGAGATATCGGCACAGGTATAATACTGATACTTGGATTGCAGATGCTCTGGCATGTCGATGAACTCGATGACAGGCTCTTTGCCGAGTGCGGTGAAGATGGCGGTGGCGAGCTCGATCCAGGTGTGCGCCTTGCCAGAGCCGAGATTGAAGAGGCCGCCGGCGCTCGGAGTCTCGGCGAGATGGAGCGTCATGCGGATGGCGTCTTTCACATAGAGGAAATCGCGCATCTGCTCGCCGTGCTTGTAATCTGGGCGGTGGGATTTGAAGAGCTGCACCTTGCCGGCGGCGAGGATTTGACCACAGGCCTTGTGGACGAGGCTGCGCATTTCGGCCTTGTGGTCTTCGTTAGGGCCATAGACGTTGAAGTACTTGAGCCCAACGATGTGTGGCAGCCATCCCTCGCGCTTCGCGTGGAGGTCGAAGAGGTGCTTCGAGTAGCCATACATATTCAGTGGGCGTAGTTTGTGGATGTTTGGCTCTTGGTCGCTCATGCCGTGGGCCCCATCGCCATAGGTGGCGGCAGACGAGGCATACACAAAGCGCGTCTGGCTGGCGAGTGACCACCGGCAGAGCTGCTTGGTGAACTCGTAGTTGTTTCGCATGAGGTAGTCCGCATCTCGCTCGGTGGTGGCGGAGCAGGCACCGAGGTGTAGGATGTGATCAAAACGACCCAGCTTGGCTGGCGAATGCTGCACGGCTTGGAGGAGGTCATTGCCGTCGATGTAATCGGCAAAGCGAAGTGGTACGAGGTTTTTCCACTTTTCGTCCGTGCTCAGGCGGTCGCAAACGACAATGTTTTCGCAGCCACGGCGGTTCAGCTCCCAGACGAGGGCGCTGCCGATGAATCCGGCCCCGCCGGTGATGAGGATGCGACTTTCCGTGTTCTTCATGAACCGCTGTTCGTAGCGGGGTTTGCAGCCTGATTCAAGCAGCGGCTACTGCCTTATCTGCTGGGGCCAGCTGGCATGCCGATCCCAGGTGCCAAAAGCTGCGCACGCGAGCTTGAGGCTGCACTGCCAAGCTGGGTGGACGCTAAATGCCCTACGAAGGGGTTATGTGGCGGCAGGCCCCATTAGAAAACCCATCACCCATAATGTTGACGTTTCTGCCGGATTTCGCTAAAAGACATATCTGTGTCAGCCTCTCCAGTCACGATACCTTCCAAATGCACAGAGTCCGCCTATCCCGCGGACTTCCGGGACCAGTATCTCCGCGCCTTCCACTTCATGAGGCTGTCTCGGTTTCTCGAGGAAAAGCTCGGGGCGCTTTACCGAGCTGGTGGTCGTATTGTGGGTGGGGTCTATCTTGGCAAGGGTCAAGAGGCCTTTGCCGCTGCCATGGGCGTCCAGCTTCGCATGGGTCAAGATATCTATGGTCCGCTGATCCGGGACCAAGCTGGGCGTCTGGCCTTCGGTGAGCCCGTGATCGAGACACTTCGCACTTATTTAGGGGCCGCCACCGGTCCGATGAAAGGCCGCGATGGCAATATCCATCGTGGGCGTCCCCGCGACGGCTATATGGCCATGATTTCGCATCTCGGAAGTCTGCTTTCTGTTGTTGCTGGGGCATTGTTTGCCCGACGGTTGAAGGGCACTCTCGGAGATTCCATAGGTGCCACCAGCGTGGGAGATGGAGCAACTTCCACCGGTGCTTTTCACGAAGGCATGAACCTAGCTGCGGTCGAGAAACTTCCCCTTATCGTCAGCATTGCCAACAATCAATACGCTTATTCCACCCCCAATACTCGGCAATATGCCTGCGAGAACCTCGTGGATCGTGCCAAGGGTTATGGCGTGCATGGCGAGCATGTGGACGCCACTGACTTGGTCTCGTGTTTGACAGCCTTTCGAGGTGCTGCGGCGCGTGCAAAAGCCGGTGAGGGCCCACAAATTGTCGTCGGCACCTTGCTGCGTCTCGCCGGGCATGGTGAGCATGATGATGCCAGTTACATTCCGGACAGAAAACGTCATACCCACGAGGCACGTGATTGCATCGACGTTGCTGCGAAGTTTGCCGTTCAGCAAGGCTGGGTCACTGAGGAGGAGCTTGTTCGTCAGATGGAGGGAATCCGCCGTCTCGTCGATCAGACGGTTGCTAAGGTGTCAAAAGAGCCCGTGCCGGACCCTTTCAAGGAAAACTGGCAGGCGCTCTCCACCTCGGAGCTCGTGGAGGGCCAGAACGCATCATGAGCGGCAGCATCACCTACCTCGAGGCCATAAGGGAGGCACAATACGATGCATTGAGAAATGATCCCGCTGTTTTCCTTTACGGCCAAGATATCAACACCTTCGGTGGAGCTTTCAAAGCCACCAAAAACCTCGGAAAGGAGTTCCCTGGACGCGTCTTTGACTCGCCCATCAGTGAGGACGCTATGGTCGGACTCGCCATCGGCGCGGCTATTGAGGGTGCCAGACCTATCGTCGAGATGCAGTTCGCCGATTTTTCCAGCATCGGGTTCAATCAAATTGTCAATCAAGCCGCTACACTCTATTGGCGCACCGAGACGCATTGCCCGGTCACCATTCGACTCCCCAGCGGTGGCACTGCCGGTAGCGGTCCATTCCACAGCCAGAGCATGGAAGCCATCTATGCACACTATCCTGGCCTAGTCATTGTCACGCCCGCGACCGTTGAGGACGCCTATTGGATGCTGTTGGATAGCGTTGCATTGAACGACCCGGTTATCTACTGCGAGCACAAGTTCCTCTACTACCATCTCAAATCCGAGTCGACCGGTGAGCGTAGTCTGCCCATTGGCAAGGCACGCATCGCTCGCCCTGGCCGTCACGCCACCGTTGTCACTTACAGCGCTATGGTGCATGATGCCATACGTGCCGCTGAGGAGCTCCAGCTCGATGGTTATCAAATCGAGGTGGTTGATCTTCGTAGCGTGAAACCCATGGACACCGACACTATCCTTGGCTCTGTCGCCCGTACGGGCCGTCTTTTGGCTGTCGGCGAGGCCTTTCCTTGGGGGGGCGTCACTGCCGAAGTCATTTCCCGTGTTGCCAGTGAAGGTTTCCATCTCCTCGATGCTCCTCCGATGCGCCTCAATGCCAAGGATACGCCCATTCCCTACCATCCGAACCTGTGGAAGGCTCATCGCCCCACTGTTTCCAGCATCGCCGGAGCGCTGCGGAGTCTCCTGAGGTATTGATTTTGGCATTTGTCATTCTGATTCCGTCATTCTCACAAGATGCCCACCATTCCCATTTTGATGCCCCAACTAGGCGAATCCATCGCTGAGGCAACTATTGTACGCATCTTGGTTGATTCAGGATGCAGCGTGGAGGCGGCCAGTGACCTCTTTGAGGTCGAGACCAACAAGGCCACGATGTCAGTCACTGCGCCTTGTGCTGGTAAGGTCACGCAAATCGTTGCCGTCCCGCAGACCAGCTACGCCGTCGGTTCCACGCTAGCAGCCTTTGAAATCAGCGAGGAAGATGCGCAGAACCTCGGCTTTACAGATGCCCCTCAGCCCAGCATTGCCCAGCAGCATACGACCAGCATGGCCGATATCGTCGAGAACTTGCATTTTCAGATCAGCGACGATGATGTCATCTCCTCCCCACAGCCAAAGGTCGAGCCTGTCGTTGGCGGGTTGCCCGTGCCTGCTGGAGCCACGGGCGCCAGTTATATCTCCCCGAGAATGCGGGCTCGCATGCTCGAGCTTGGCCTGAATGCCTCCGACCTAGCCGGCGTGCCGGGCACGGGTGCGGGAGGGCGTGTCACCGTCGAAGACTTCGAGGCCTTTCTTCGAGGCCTCGAGCAGCATCGCATGACCAAAGCTTCACCCATGCGCATTGCTGTAGCCGACAGCATGCGCCGCGCATGGACGCGACCGCTTGCCACTGTTGGCAGTCCCATCATGCTTGATGCGATGCTCGCGCATCGCAAAAAAGCGAATCCCAAGCCCGGCCCTGCACTTTACGCCATAAGAGCTCTCGCTTTGGCCCTCGCGGAAAACACCGCTGTGGCAGGGCGTCTCATCGGGAATCGCATCGTGCATCCTCGTGCAATTGATATCGGATTCGCTGTGGAGGTTGAGGACGGTGTATTCGTCCCTGTGATCCGTGAGGTGGATAAAATTCCCCTCGTGAAACTCGTGCCCACTTACAACAAGCTCGTTGAGCAGGCTCGCGCCCGACGGCTTCCGCACGACATGAACCGTCCTGGTATCGCCACCGTCACGAATTTCGGCACTTTCGGGATAGTGTGGGCCACCCCCATCCCGCTTCCTGAGCAAAATCTCATTCTTGGCCTTGGTGCTGGTAGCAAGGTTCCCCATTGGAGCGAGGAGGTAAAGCAATTCATCCCCGTCACCGAAGCGGAGATCACCCTCAGCTTCGACCACCGCGTCTGCGATGGCGGGGCCGCTGGACGATTGCTCAAACGCGTTGCTGAACTGCTGCAAAGACCGGAGGATCTGTAAGGCCACGCCTGAGTCACGGGTATAACCCCTTTTGTAGAGGGGTAGAATGCAAATGGTTCGCACAATGACTCAATCCGTGAAATCGGAATCAGCCAAGAATTGCACTTTGGAATGTTGCGTGGACTTAACCTGTTGGCGGATCGGTCATCCGATTGGCTGTCCTGAAAAACGCGAGTAAACCGGTTCTGGTCCCGAACCTTCAGTTACTGCGCTGATCCTTCGTTGCTGCAATTCAACGCTGATGCTACGGCCTGTTGAGCATTACAGGTTAAGCTGCCGTCTTGGCGCGTCAGAAGTCAGATAAGCCCCAACGGCTTTCACCCAGCGTTCGCAAGTTTTGCCATCCGTGTGTGTCACGACGCGCGACAGCAGCCTGCGGCGCTCTTCACGACGTTTTTCAGGGTGGTTTACACAATCGGCCAGAGCAGCGCGGAGTTCGTCATCATCGTGAACCATCCAAGTGGCATTCTCCTGCTGCACCGGTTGTGCATGCACATACTGGAAGAAGCGCTTCACAGAAAGCCATGGCGGCAGTTCCAGTCCGCAATCGTAGGCGAGATTTACCACGGGCAGGTCAAAGCAGGCGGCATCCAAAATGATCGACGAGCCGCTTGTCAGCAGCACATCGGTGTTTTTGAGAGTGGAGGCTCGCTCGTAGTCTTCTTCTGCCAGCGGAACCCAAGAATGGCGACCATAAGCTGAACCTTCACCCAACGGATACTGAATGGTGGTGTGAGGTAGATCCTCAAATTCTTTGTAAAGAGAATAGATATCCTTTGGGCTAACGCGGACAAGCAAGTGACAGGGATGGTCAAAGGTCTGCTCGGCGATGATCTTTTGCAGTAAACGGAGGAAAGGTTGATTGCACCGGATGATGGCACTGTCCCCTGTCGCGAATTGGATGATCCGTGTATCCGGAGAAATACCAAGCTGTTTGCAGAATTGCTCACGTGGCATCAACCGCTCCGGTGCGAAGTAATTTTCAAAGTAGATGACCCCGATGGTGGACATGTGGTGCTCTGGAATATCATGACACTCGGCCATCTCACGCTTCATCTCCGCGGACCAGACGAGCACATGGTCGGGAATAACGGTGAGAGGCCCCTTGGAGGTAGGATTATCCCAACTAGAAACGGCGAGAATGAGGGGAATCCTGCGACGGCGTGCCTCTTTGAGGCACTCAAGATCAGAAGGGATCATGTTCGAGAAGACCACTGCATCCGGTTTCTCCTCATCAATGAGGCGGGCGAACGGCTCGTCCTCGCCGAGTGTCTCAACTTTTCGGATCACATCCTGTGACGTCAAGCTGAAGAGGCGTAAGAGACGCGCGATGGCGAGCCTTATGGATAAGCCGCGGTTTTTGTTTCCCAAGGCCTCAATCAAGCGTTTTTGCGTGAAACTGCTTTTCGGGTGTTCCACGGTCCAAAGATCGCGGGCGAGTGAAAACAGCAGCGAGGCCAATTTACCGGGCTTTTTGCGAAGGAGTGGCACGATGCGCAGGCGCTCATGCTGAAACTCGCGAGTGGTCGTATCTAGATTGAACGAGCAGCATACCACAATCCGGTTCTGCGGATTAGAGAGCAACTCTTCAAGCAGACGGCTTCGAAAGACATCGCGGTAAAACTGCACGGTATCGACCACGAGAATCAGCTTCATGAGGCGGGCGGTCTGGTTGGTCACTCAAAGTCTTCAAGGCTGAGAAACTGCACTGCTTTGACTGCACGCTTTAGCTTACGGCCAGTGACGGACTGCACATCAGAGGCGGATATTCCATGGCAGGGCTTGCGACAGGAGAGGTGCGAACGGTCGATGATGGTTCCCGCAGGCAGGTCGATGGCAGCGACGAGGCCCTGTCGAAACATCCGGCGCAGAGTGTCAAGCTCGCTGGCTAGGCTGTCTTTTTCCATCGGATGTGCGAGTGATGTTTCAATGAAGCGGATGCCTTCGACGAGTTTTTTGAACTCATCAGTGGTGAGCGATGCCGATACATCCGGGCCAAACATCTCGCGGCTGAAGGTCACATGCACCTCGATGAACTTCGCCCCTAGGGTGGTTGCTGCAAGTGAGGGGTATGGCGTGCCAGAGTGATCGGAGAGGCCGACCGGGCACTGGTAGCGTTGCGCATAGTCGGTGACGAGATTCAAACCGGTCTTTTCAGGCGGGCAAGGGTAAGCGGTGGTGCACTGAAACACCGCCAAGGGTGAACCAGCTGTCTTGAGATGCGTCACCGTGGCATCAAGCTCGGCGAGGTAGCTCATGCCGCTCGAGACGAGCACGGGCTTTTTTGTGGCAATCATGGCATCCAAAAACAAACGGTTCGTTACCTCACCTGAAGCGACCTTCCACGCGGTCATGCCGAGGCGCTCGAGGAGGTCGATGGCACAAAGCGAAAACGGGGAACTGAGAAAGACGAGGCCTTTATCCTCTGCATGTTGCTTGAGGTCAGACCATTGCTCGGGGGTAAATTGCATTCGCTTCCAGTAGTCGTATCGCGTAGCATCCTGCTGGCTGAATTTGACACGCCAAGTGTCCAACGCGGAGCTTTCCTCTGAGGCGATGTGCGTCTGGAACTTGACCGCATCGGCTCCGGCATCCGCAATGGCATCAATGTAGGCGTGAGCCATGCCAAGGCTGCCATCATGAGCCTGCGCGATTTCACCAATGATAAAACATGGCGATGCAGGATCGCGCCAGAGGTCGGAAATGTCGCGTGGGCTGGACATGATCGTAAAATAAAAATGTGAAACACTAACCGCCGCTTTGGCGGTAGAAGTCAAGCGTGCGAGAAAGGCCTTCCTCCCAGCCGACAACGACCTCGTAGAGCAGTTCGTCACTCGCAGCGCGAATGTCGGCGAGCGAGTGGAGCACATCGCCGGCGCGTGCAGGCTGAAATTGCGGCTCGATCTGCTGGTGAGTCAAGTGGTTTAGGTCCTTCACAAGGCGCAGGAGGTTGATTGAATTCCCGCAGGCGATATTGAAGACCTTACCAGCTGCTTTTGCAGCTGGCGCTTCAGCAGCTCGGAGGTTGGCCTGGACTGCATTGTCCACAAAGGTGAAATCACGTGCCTGACTTCCATCACCAAAAATAATCGGCGACTGTCCTGCCAGCATGGTGGTGCAGAATTTGGCGATCACACCAGAGTAGGGCGAGTTGAAGGCTTGACGTGGTCCGAAGATGTTGAAGTAACGTAGTGAAACCGTTTCAAAGCCATAGAGCTGGTAGAAGAGCTGTGCATAGCGCTCGGCGCTATACTTTTGCAGTGCATAAGGTGAGAGCGGTGAGGGTGGTAGCCCTTCGTGCTTCGCGACTGCGTTGGAATTGCCGTAAATGGAAGACGATGATGCAAACATGAGGCGCTTCACGCCAGCATCGCGGGCGGCGATCAATACATTCAGCGTCCCCTGAAGATTGTGATCGTTGCTTTCCAGTGGCGCTGAAACGGAGCGTGGGACCGAAGGAAGTGCGCCTTGATGGAAGACCCAGTCGACACCTAGCATCAGCTTGCTGAGAAGGAGTTGATCGCGGATGTCACCCTTCACGAATTCGATTGGATCACTCGGTTTTTTCCAAGCAAGGTTGTCGAGGTTTCCAAGTGAGAGGTTGTCTAGCACGATGACAGTGGCTCCTCGGCGGCAGAGCGCCTCGGTGATATGCGACCCAATGAATCCGGCGCCTCCGGTGACGAGTGCTTTCATGTCCTAAGCTTTAAAGTAGTTCGGCTTGCCCTTCATGAAAGAACTTAGTGCGTTGCGGCTGTCCACGACAATACGGGCTTTTTGTGAGATCAAGGACCAGTCCACCGCTTTGTGATGGGTGGCCACGAGCACAAGGTCAAAGCTGGAGACAGCTTGCGGATCTAGTTTAACGCTTTCTCTGCCTGCAAACTGAGCATGCTCACGGGAAGGGCGGATGACTGGCACATGTGGATCGAAGTATTCGACATATGCTCCTTGCTTTTCCAGCATCTCCCATAGCACGTAAGCGGGGCTTTCGCGATCGTCATCAACGTTTGCTTTGTAAGCGATGCCGATCATGAGAACACGGCTTCCGCGAATGGTTTGCCGGTTGTGTGCCAAGGCCTCAGCGCATCGTTCAATAACGTAAGCGGGCATGGCTGTGTTGATCTCGCCTGCCAATTCGATGAAGCGTGTCTCTTGGCCATATTCGCGTGCCTTCCATGTAAGGTAAAAGGGGTCAATTGGAATGCAGTGCCCACCAAGCCCTGGGCCGGGGTAGAAGGGCATGAAGCCAAAGGGTTTTGTTTTTGCGGCTTCGATCACATCCCAAATGTCGATCCCCATTGCAGTATAGACGATTTTGAGTTCATTCACCATGGCGATGTTTACAGCGCGGAAGATATTTTCCGTCAGTTTGACCGCTTCAGCCACACGGCAGCTTTCGACTGGCACGAGAGTCTTGATCGCACGGCCATAGACGGCAAGCGCATGCTTTTGACACTCTGCGGTGAAGCCACCAACGATTTTCGGAATGTGCGCTACATCGCTCTGCGGATTGCCTGGATCCTCGCGTTCTGGTGAGAACGCGAGATGGAAATCCTTGCCCGCTTTAAGCCCGGAACCGGCCTCGAGAACTTCACGCAATTCCGTGTCGGTCGTGCCGGGATAGGTTGTGGACTCCAAAACAACGAGTTGGCCCTTGTGAAGATAAGGTGCGATCGCACGTCCCGTATTCAAGACGTAGGTTAGATCTGGATCGCGGTGGCGTGCGAGTGGTGTTGGAACACAGATGATAAGCGCTTCGCATTCGCTAGCCTTAGAAAAGTCAGTTGTGGCAGTAAAGCGGCCGGCTTCGCGCTGCTCCCGAACGGCCTCCGCTGATATATGAAGGATATAGCTTTGGTTCCCCATCAGCATGGCTGTCTTTTCTGGATCAATATCGAAGCCGAGCACGACACTTCCTGTGCGGGCAAACTGAAGGCTAAGGGGCAAGCCCACGTAGCCGAGGCCGATGATGCCGATAGTCGAAGAAGTCATGGATGTGATGAGAAACGAAATCTGGATATGAAAGCAAGGGCTTGGCGATTCCAGAGCTTTTTGTCAAACAGGGGCTTTATTTCAGCGTATTCCAAGGCAAGAAAGACGTGTTGATGGACTGCAAACCTCTTTTCCAAAGGCATTCATGGAGGATCGTTCACTCCGAGGCCTCGCTCGGATGGGGTGGTCAGGAGCATCGCGTCTTGGCGGAACTGCAGGGATTTCAGCAAAGGGGCAGTCGTGTCTGGCTCGTGGCACCAGGGCACAGCAGCATTTATCATAGAGCAAGGCAAGCAAGTGTTCCTACGCAGGTTCAGCGCTTTGACCGGCGTATCCTGCTTCCTTTGCATATGTTCCGCCTTGCATTGTGGTTGCGCCAGCAGCGCGTTGAGATTGTCAATACTCACAGTTCGCGAGATGGGTGGTTAATGACGCTGGCATCACGCATAGCCCGGGTGCCGTTGGTGATTCGAAGCCGTCATTTCGACGTGCCTATTCCGAACAAGTCACTGAGTCGTTTGGTTTACAAAGAGTGGACGCATCACGTGATCACCACTAGCGAGCGGATCACGGGAAAGCTGGTTGAGACCTTTGAACTTGCCTCGAATGAGATCTCAACCCTGCCAACCGGAGTAGATTTGAGCCGGTTTCATCCCGAAGGTCTTCGTGCGCTGCTGCCGCTTCCAGCTTTATCTGCTGGCACGGCACTCATTGGCATGGTCTCAGTCATTCGTTATGCCAAAGGCACGCAGATCTTGGCGGAGGCGGCGCGCATAATGCGTGATCATGGGCGTTCCGTGCATTGCGTGATTGTCGGTGAAGGTCCCTGGAGATCAGGTTTGGAATCTACTATCGAGCAACTTGGTGTGAAGGATCTTTTCAGTCTTGTGGGACATCGTGAAGATGTGCCGGAGATCATGCGGGCGCTTGATGTGATGGCTATACCTTCATTCCATGAGGCTGTTCCTCAAAGCGGGCTCCAAGCCTTGGCCACCGGCCTGCCCGTGGTCGCTAGTGATGTGGGGGGCATTCCCAGCATCATCCAGAACGGCATTACTGGGCGCCTCGTCCCTGCAAGGGATGCTGCAGCCCTTGCTAGGGCCATCGAGGAGACATTAGACCAGCGTGAAAAGACACGGGCAATGTCCGTGATGGGTCTTGATTTGATTCGTCGCGAGCATAGTCTCGACAAGATGCTTGACCGCATTGAGATCATTTACCGACAGCATCTCAGCTGACACTTCGCGGTTGTGCGGGGCGGGATGCGGCGGTTAATGAGGTAAGTTTGTCTCATGCCCCAAGTTAAGTCATCTTTATCCACGGCCGGCACCGCTGCCCTCGCAAGGCAGACCTTGCTGGCCATTTGGAAATACGTTCATCCTCACCGTTTGCGGTTCTTTTTCAGCATGGTGCTCGGCATGCTCAGTGGCGCCTTCTATGGCTTCATGATGATCAGTTTCCAACTCATCTTCTCGCTGGTATTACGAGGCCAGACCACAACTCTGGGGGAGCCTCGACATCTGCCTCTCGTGGGAGAGGTGAATTTGGCCAAGATGTTTGGACTAGCCGAGGACACGCCCGTCGGTCTCAATGGAGTGATGCTTGCATGCGCCTGCGTGCCACTGTTGATTTTTGTTCGCGGATTTCTGGGTTATCTCTCCAGCTACATGCAGGCTTGGGTTACGAGCCGTGTTGTTTATGATATTAGGAATGACGCTTATCGTAGCGTGATGAGACAGTCTCCGGGTTTTTTCAATTCCGCTAGGACAGGAGAGCTCATGCAAACTGTCACCAACCAGACTAGTGTGGTGCAGCGCAATGCGATGATGCTCGTGCAAACCATCGCCCAACGTCCTGTGGCAATTGTCGGGCTCTTGGTGCCGATTTTTGCTAAAGATTGGTTTTTTGCCCTCATGTCCCTCGTCGTCTTCCCCCTTTGCCTATTGCCCATCGTTCGGCTTGGCAAGCGTGTGCGCAAGGTGGGTGCGCAGGAGGAGTATGATTCGCGGGCACTGATGTCGGTGATGCAGGAAACTTTTTCAGGCATCCGCTTGGTGAAAGCCTACTGCCGTGAGGACCATGAGACTGCAAAGTTTGAGCGTACCAACCTCAGCATGACCCGAAACATGGTGAAATGGGCCAAAGCCATCGAACTTATCGGTCCGATTGTCGAGGCGGTGGCGTCACTAGGCATCGCTGCCGGGCTGGTATATGCTTGGAAACAGGGCATGGGCGCAGATGATTTCTTCCTACTTGTTTTTGGCCTGACGCAGATTTATCCGCCAATCAAGGAACTCAGCCGCGTGCAGTTGTTATTACAAAAAACCACTGTGGCTGCCAGCATGGTTTTTGAGATTCTCAATCGACAGCCGGACATCAAGGATGCTCCATCTGCCGCATTGCTTGGTCGCGCGAAAGGCGAGATTGGATTCCACAATGTTACTTTCTATTATCGGGACCCACATGGAACACGAATTGAGCCGCCGGCGGCCAGTGGCATCACTCTCAAGCTAGAGCCTGGCAAGTTTTACGCTGTCGTAGGACCCAGCGCCGCAGGAAAGAGCACGCTATTCAATCTCCTTCTGCGATTCTACGACCCAGACAGCGGTGTCATCACGCTTGATGGCACAGACATCAAAACGGTCACTCAGGCTTCGTTGCGCGAAAACGTTGGGTTGGTCAGCCAAGATACATTCATCTTTCACGACACGCTTCGTGAGAACATCCGCTACGGACGTTTGGGGGCCAGTGAGGAGCAAATCGTTGCTGCCGCAAAGAAGGCGCATGCCCACGAGTTTATTATGCAGATCAAGGGACGCTATGACGCCAGCGCTGGAGAGGGTGGCCGTAACCTTTCTGGTGGTCAAAAGCAGCGCCTATCTATCGCAAGAGCCATGCTGCATGACGCGCCCGTGCTGCTGCTCGACGAGGCCACATCCGCACTCGACACCGAGAGTGAAAAAGTTATCCAAGATGCTATCCACAGCCTTTCCGAAGGCAAGACGGTCATCGCCATCGCTCACCGTCTTTCCACGGTGCTCGCTGCTCATCAGATCATCGTCATGGATGCCGGTCGTGTCGTAGCTGTGGGGTCGAATGAGGAATTGTTGCGCACCTCGCCGCTTTATCAGCGTCTGCACAGCCTTCAGTTTGGTACCGAGCATGGGGCCGGTGCCTCATGACGAATCATTTTTTCCACACGCCTTGACTTTGGGGTTGCCCGGCACACTTCATGCGCCCCCTCAAACCATGCCTCAAGCTCTCTCGCAGCGTCTCTGGACCGTCAAGCGGTCGTCCATCCACAACCGTGGTATTTTTGCCAAGCACGACATCCCGAACGACACGCCCGTCATTGAGTATGTGGGTGAAAAAATCACCAAGGCCGAGTCAAAGCGTCGTGGTGATGCGCTCATGGAGAAATCCAAGAAGACTGGATGCGCTGCAGTCTATGTTTTCACCCTCAACCAGCGATACGATATTGACGGCGGCAAAGGATACAATCCAGCCCGCTATATCAATCATTCTTGCGATCCGAACTGCGAGGCCTTCATCATCCGAGGTCATATCTGGATTTATTCATTGCGTGACATCAAGGCTGGAGAAGAACTGACTTACAATTATGGTTTTGATGTGGACACATGGCTCGAGCATCCCTGCCGCTGTGGCTCGAAACGCTGCATCGGGTATATTGTCGAAGAGAAGCAATGGCCCAAGCTTCTGCGCATCCTTCAAAAAATCCAAGTGGATGCCAAGGCGGGGAAGTTGTCTGGTGCTGTGCCAGTTGCTAAGAAGCACAAGGCTGCCTGATCAGCGCCGCTGGCGGACGATCTTCAAAATCTCCCCGGCGGTGATGGCTTGATGGAAGACGATGTAGGTGCCAGGCGAGAAAGGTCTGGCTCGTTTTTTTGTGGCTGCTGCAGGCGGATCCTCTAGCACGGTCTGGATCTCTGAAACATGCCCTACGCTGTTGCCGTGGGCATCGACCACAGCTGAGCCACTGGAGCCCGGCGCCCATTCAACTGTCGTCTCGAGCCATACGGGTCTTGGAATATCTAGACCTTCAGGCAGATCCTCGGTTTCTTTTTTCCGCAAGAAGGGTCGCTTCACAAACCGGCTGACAATGCCCTCTGAGTAATAACCGCGTTTTCCGGATGGATCGCTAAAGCACCAAACCGTGTCGCCAGGTGTCACATCTTCTCCGAGAGGCAGGGGTGTGAGGGGGGCTTCCGACTTCACTCGGATGATGGCACAGTCCGTCCCGCTGCTCATAGCAAGCACCTCGGTAATAGGAAGGACTTGATCATCGTCCGTAGCGGCTAGCAGATAACCCTCACGCATATCT
>Ga0075471_10000433_pt1 | contig 25040 bp, 23 predicted proteins | sample DEB19_08_DNA_2_FD_74787 | JGI IMG/M metagenome (GOLD analysis project Ga0075471, IMG submission 74787) | Aqueous microbial communities from the Delaware River and Bay under freshwater to marine salinity gradient to study organic matter... | ecosystem: Environmental > Aquatic > Marine > Coastal ...
TTACAATGTGGACTCGCTGCGCCAAATGATTGCGGATGTGCTCGGGCAGAACCGGCTTCAGCCGGTGATCTTGGTAGGCGTGGGGAACCTAGGTTCTGCGCTGCTGCGTTACAGCGGCTTCCGTAAGGAAGGCTTCGAGATCACTGCGGCTTTTGACCTGCTGCCGAAGTCTGCCGGAACCTTCTCTGTTCCAGTGCTCCCGATGAGTGAGTTGGCCGATTACATCAAGAAAAACCATGTGAAAATGGCCATCCTTACCGTGCCGGCGATAAACGGGCAAACGGTTTGCAACGAACTCGTGGCATACGGTATTCAAGCGATCTTGAATTTCTCCCCCACCGTCCTTGAGACGCCAGAAAATGTGGTCGTCAACAGTGTTGATCTGGCGGTGGAACTGGAAAATCTCAGTTATTTCATCCGCTGAAACCTCGGATCACTTCTTGGGAACTTCTCCACCCTCTTTGGCGACTTCTTCTTTTTTCTTCTGCACATCCGCAGATGCCGGTTCGAGCAGTTTGGGTGGCTGACCGCCTTTGGCGACGAATTTCAAGGCAACGCCATTGATGCAAAAGCGGCGGTCCGTGGGTGTTTTAAAGCCCTCACCCTCGAAAACATGGCCCAAGTGGGCGCCACAGCGTTTGCACACCGTTTCCACTCGGCGCATGCCGTGGCTGTTATCCGTGCGTTCGAGCACGTTCTTGGCCTTCGAACTGTCATAAAAGGAGGGCCAGCCGCAGCCGGAGTGAAATTTTTCGGTGGAGGTAAAGAGCTCCGCACCGCAGCACACGCAGAAGTAGGTACCCTCCCCCTGCTTTTCGAACTCTTCATAGATGTGACCAAAGGGTCTTTCTGTGCCCTGTTGTCGCGTGACCTTGAATTGGTCGTCGGTGAGCAGCTTTTTCCATTCTTCTTCGGTTTTGACGATCACGGGAGAGTTGGCGGGTTTGAGGGCAGTTTTAGGTTTGTCCTCGGCATGAAGCACACTGAGGAAAATGAGGGCGAGCGTGGCGGTGCAGAGGGCTTTCATAGGCAAAGGCTAGAAACGTGGGATGCTGGGGCTTTTTGCGGAATCTGGCAATTCTTAAATCGGGCGGGACAGCTGCTTGCGGGTTGCGGTGGTCACGCCATACATGCAGCACCATGTCCTCTATTTTCGAACTTTTCTCTCTTCAAAATCAGACCGCTGTTATCATCGGTGGAACTGGCGAACTCTGTGGAGCAATTGCGGAAGGCTACGCCATGGCAGGTGCTGAGGTGGTGTTGGTTGGGCGCGATGCCGCCAAGGCCGAGAGGCGTCTGGAGACCATTCACGCGGCGGGGGGTAAGGCTTATTTCCTACCTGCGGATGCCGGGAGGAAGGCTGATTTGCAGATTTTGCTCGATCAGGTTCTTGAGCGCAGCGGAGGATGCCGAATCCTTGTAAATGGCGCAGGGGTGAACTCTCCCACGCCCTTCCTCGACATCCCGGAGGAGGAGTATGATCGAATCATGAATATCAACACAAAAGCGGTTTTTCTGGCCTGCCAGGTGTTTGGAAAGCATTTCGTGGAAAACAAAGTGGCGGCTTCGATCATTAACTTGGGGTCCATGTCCGGCCTAACTCCGCTGAGCCGCGTCTTCACCTATTCGATGTCGAAGGGGGCGGTGCACAATCTGAGCAAAAACCTCGCCCGTGAGTGGGCGCCACTCGGCATCCGTGTGAACACACTGGTGCCTGGTTTTTTTCCGGCGGAGCAGAACAAGAAGGTTCTTACGCCGGACCGCGTGTCCAAGATCATGGGGCATACGCCGATGAACCGTTTTGGTGAGGCGAATGAACTTGTTGGCGCAGCACTGCTGCTCGCAGCGTCGGCTGGATCCTTCATCACAGGCCATGAAATGGTCGTGGACGGCGGCTACTCATCCATGACGATCTGATTTCGGCAGAGTTGTTTCATACGATCTCCGGGACCACGAACGGATCGCGATACTTATCCTTCAGCATGGCATTGGCCAAGTCGTGGTCGATGAAGCGTTCTTCTTTCCCGTTCATCTTCAACATGGGACCGAGTGTCAGTTTGTCCTTGCCTAAATTGACATCGTTTTTTGCTAGGTGCTCCTTCATGCGTTCAAAGGTCTCCGTGGCGAATTTATCATCTCGGATGGCTTCGAGGATGGCATCGGGATTTTGCTTTGTGCCGAGGCGATGGCTAATGTTGCCAGTATGGCATAGGGCGCTGGATAGATGACCCTCGAGAATGTCTGCGTGCAAATCATCCACACGGCGGCTGCGGCAGGCGTTGATGAAGTTTTTGAAGTGGTCTTCTGAACCGGAGAATTTTCGGATCTCCTTGCCGTTCTTGTCGAGTGCCACAGCTCCACTGTAGCTGCTGACGACCACGGAGCCGCCCTCGCATTCGACAATGACACCCACACCTGCGCCTTTATATTTGTCCATGTCTTTGCTGTCTTTTGAAGAGGTCAAACCGCGCACTTCAAAGATGAGCGGTGCCTTCTCGTAGCCATGGTAGATAATCTGAGTGTTTGCCGTCTCGCCATCGTCCTCATAACCAAGGCGTCCACCCACGCTCCATACGGTGGGTGAGAGTTCCATTTCCCCGAGAAACCAGCGGGCAATGTCCATCTGGTGAATGCCTTGGTTGCCGAGATCGCCATTTCCATAGTCCCAAGTCCAGTGCCAGTCGTAGTGCAGTTTCTTGCGGGTGAGTGGCTTTTTGGGGCCTGGGCCACACCATAGGTCATACTCGACACTGTCAGGCACCGGTTGTTCGCCCTCGGCTTTGCCGATGCTACCACGGCGTTTGTAGCATAGGCCGCGCGCGAGAAGGATTTTGCCGAGATTGCCATCTTGGACGAATTTCACGGCATCAGCTAGCCCAGTGCGGCTGGAGCGTGCCTGTGTGCCAGTTTGCACGATCTTCGCATGTTTCCGTGCAGCCTTCACGATTTGACGGCCTTCCCACACGCAGTGGGAGACAGGCTTCTCGACATACACATCCTTACCCGCTTGGATGGCCCAGATGGAGGCGAGTGCATGCCAGTGGTTTGGTGTGGCGATACTGACGGCATCAATGGACTTGTCGTCAAACACACGGCGCATGTCGGTGTATTGCGTGACTTTAATTTTCTCCTTGTCGAGAGCCTGGGCATGCTTGCTCATCACCTTGCTATCCACATCACATAGGGCTGAGAGCCTCACGCCATCGTCTTTGAGGCTCTTGTAGCCGCTGATGTGGCCTGATCCACGTCCTCCAAAACCGATCACGGCCATGTGGATCGTATCGCCAGGGCTCTTTTGCGCCCAAGAAGTCTTGGCGATGTAAAAAACGCCTGTGGAGGCGGCGACGGATTGGGTGAGGAAACGGCGGCGGTGGATCATGGCACGATGTATACGGTCTGTCCTTGGGGCATTTGGCATATGCCGCAAAGATTTGCACTGGGCCGAACTGAGGAGCTGCCGAGCCCTTGGAAGAAGCTTTGCTTGGTGTGCATGTCCTGCTTGAAAGCCAGCTGGGAAACGGGACACTCGGAACCCGTTCAATGCCCATCCACTCACGCTTTTTCATTACCGGTGTCGAGGCCGTTTGCTGCCTCGGTGATGACTTGGAGTCGATCATGGCCCGCGTGAGGGCAGGGGAGTGCGGCTTGAAGGTGCTTACGGACTTTGGCCTGCCATCGAAGCGCGGAGGCTGGGCCTCGAATCGAAAGCGCATGCTGCACCAGCGTTATGGCCCGGCCAGCGCTCTCGCTGTTGATGTGGCCCGAAGAGCTGTCACCGAACGCGGATGGAGTCGCGAAGACCTTGCGGATGCCTGTGTGTTTGCGGGCAGTAGCCGCGGGAATACGGCCGGCTGGTTCGATGCCTGGCCGGGCCGCAAGCGCCGCAAGATCTATGCTGCTTCGAATAATCTCCACAGCGAGATCGCTGCCGCCGTGAGTATTGAGCTCGGCATTCGCGGCGCTTCGCATCTGCTTTCGAATGGCTGTGCTTCTGGTTTGGATGCCCTCGGTATGGCGATGCTGCACTTGCGGCATGGTTTGGCCAAACGTGCTGTCGTCGTCTCCGTCGATCTGCCACTGTCGCCATCTCTACTAGCCTCGTTTGCCGAATCGGGTCTGCTGAGTGCCAATGATGTGAATGATCCTTATTCACCCCGGACGAGCGGTTTCTTCCCCGCGGAGGCCGGTGTGGCACTGTTGATCGAATCAAGTCCCAAACGCCCTCTGCAGGCTTGGTGTGAGCTGGCTGGCTACTGGACCACCTCCGATGCCTATGACCCCATTGGAGCCGAGCCGAAGGGAGAAGGCCTGATACGCTGTTTGAGGTCTGTGATCCATGCTTTCCCCGAGCGCCGAATTGCGGCAATCTGTCCTCATGCCAATGGCACGCCAGCTCAGGCCACTGCAGAGGGCGCCGCATTGACGGCGGTCTTTCCCGGTATGATGCACCGCCCCTCGCTGCATCTGCTGAAGCCTTTCACTGGCCATTCGCTCGGCGCCAGCGGAGCACTCGAAACGGCCATCTTAGCCCATACGATGCGTGAAGGCCTACTACCGGCGAATCTGCCGAACCTCACCGAGCCTGCACAAGGTTTTGCTTTGCCCTCGACCGCCTTAAAGCTCAGCAAGAAAGAACTCGTGCTGAACCTCAGTGTCGCCATGGGAGGTCATAATGCCGTGCTGGCGATGATGCGTTGAAACATGAGCCTTCCCCACCGCTGTAACTTCAAGGCTGTGTCATGCGTTGTTGGGCCGCACCCTATGATTCGTTTTTTTGTCGTACTTTTTCTTTCGGTGGCAGCTGTCGCAGCTGACCGCCCGAACATTCTCTGGCTTACCAGTGAGGACAATGGCCCCAGCTATGGCTGCTATGGTGATCAATATGCGGTTACGCCGAACATCGACGCTCTCGCGGCGCGTGGCATGCGATTGAAGCGGGCTTGGTCGAACGCGCCCGTGTGCGCGCCGGCACGCACCTGCCTCATCAGCGGTCGCTGGGCGCCTTCTGATGGCGCCGAGCACATGCGCAGCCTCGTGCCAATGGCCGCAGGGCATAAAATGTATGCGCAGATCCTTCGCGAGGCCGGTTACTACTGCACCAACAACAGCAAGGAGGACTACAACCTCGATCGTGCCCAGGTGAACGGCTCAGATCCTGTGTGGCACGAGAGCAGCGGCAAGGCACACTACAAAAACCGCGTCTCAGGCCAGCCCTTCTTTGCCATTTTCAATGATCAAATCACCCACGAGAGCCAGATCCGCCGCCGCCCGCACACCCTCATCCACGATCCTGCGATGGCTCCTGTGCCACCTTTTCAGCCACAGACGTCAGAAGTGCGTCATGATTGGGCCCAGCATTATGACAACATTACCACCATGGATGTCGGTATTGGTAAAAAGCTCGCCGAACTTGAGGCTGCCGGACTTGCCCAAGACACCATCATCATGCTGTATGGTGATCACGGTGCCGGCATGCCTCGTTTCAAGCGCTGGCCCTACAACACCGGTCTTCAAATCGGTCTCATCATGTACTTCCCCGACAAGTGGAAGCACCTCGCGCCGAAAGGCTACGCCCCAGGTGCTGCCAGTGATGAGTTGGTGCAGTTCATCGATCTTGCGCCCACGGTGTTGAGCATTGCTGGCATCAAGCCTCCATCCTTCATGCAGGGTCGTGCCATTTGTGGCAGTCATGCCGCTGCTTATCCCAACAACTTCATCCATGGCTTCCGCGGTCGCATGGACGAGCGCTACGATTGCGTCCGCAGCACTACGGACGGGAGGTTTGTGTATGTGCGTCAGCTCATGCCACATTTGCCGTACGGTCAGTATCTGAATTACATGTTTCAACAGGCCACCACGCGTGTTTGGAAGGAGCTGTTTGCCGCAGGCAAACTCAATGAGCTGCAAGCTCGCTTCTGGAAGAAGAAATCGTATGAGGAGCTCTATGACCTGCAAAGCGATCCATGGGAGACGAAGAATCTGGCCGAATCTGCAGCACACGCGGGTGACCTCGAGCGCCTCCGTGCCGCACAGGATGCATGGCTTTTGGAGACGCGTGATCTTGGCCTCATCCCCGAGGCGGAGCGTCTTGCCGCTTCGAAAGGCGCAGCCTTGGCAGAGGCTCTCAAAGACTGGCCCTTTCACACCATCCTCGATGCCGCCAAACTCGCTGCAAACCGTGCCGAGGCAGTCGAAAAACTTTCACCGCTGCTCAAGCATGAAAATGCCGCTGTGCGCTACTGGGGTGTCATGGGACATCTCATTCGTGGTTCGTCTGATGTGACCGCGTTGGAACCCATGCTTCAAGACCCGAGCGCTAGCGTGCGTATCGCCGCTGCGGAGGCCCTGAGCGATATCGACATCCTGCTCGCCAGCGCAAATGTCGATCAAAGGCCATACATGGAAGCTCTCGAAGCCCTCAATGCTCTCGATCGCCTGAAGTCCCGCCTAGGTCCGAAAAAAGAAACCTTGCTCGCCCTGCCGGGAAAAGCCCCTCAAGGCGTCGAAAAGCGCCTCAAGGAATACGTCACTCGGCTGATGGAGCACATCCGCGAGTAGGCTGAGCCTTTCCTCACGAGCTTTTGCTGGCTTCCATGGTCTTGGTGGCTACCACTCGTGCCCCCATGCCACGCCTGCTGCTGTTCCTCACCCTTCCTCTCTTCATTGCCGACCAGGTCACGAAGAGTTGGATTGTCGCGAACTTTCCCTCGCCCTTCGATCCGGCGGGCTATGGTGTTGAGCGTGAGATCATTCCAGGCATCTTTTGGCTGCATCACGCCGCGAATACCGGTGTGGCTTTTGGCATGTTCAATGGAACCGCCTATGCGAATTACGCCTTCACCTGCGTGTCACTCGCCGCACTCGGCTTCATCATCTTCATGCATCGTAAAGGGGCCTTCCCCGGCTGGATGAGCCGCCTCGCGGTCGCTCTGCTAGTCAGTGGTATCTTTGGCAATCTGACCGACCGTCTCTTTCGGGAGCACGCCTCTGGCCGGCTGTTTCATGGGACTTTTTTCGATGGTTATGTGGTCGATTTTCTTCGTTTTGATTTCGGTTTCCCACCCTTCAATCCTTGGCCTTCTTTCAATGTCGCCGATTCCTGCGTTGTCTGTGCTGCCATCCTTTTGGCTCTGAGCACGTTTTTTGAGAAGCCAGTGGATTCGGCTGCTGATTGAGATCAGCCCATGCGAAGGGCTGAAAAGAAATCATCGAGACTCTGAACAGGAGAGTCTTGATGAAGATGTAGATTCAGTTTGATGTCTTTGGGCTAGCATCGAAGAGCTGGATGAGCGGGTGAATGCGTGCATTCAGCTCCCGCATGGCATGAAGTAGCGGGGCATAGGGTTCGTAGCGCACATTGAGGATGCCTTTGTTGCTGTCCTTGTTCGAGGCATCGGTCTGCGTGTCTGCAGGATCATTATCCATGTATTTGAACCAATGCCAGCCGACACAGGTTTTCGATTCAAGCAGAGCCATGGTAAAATGTTGGTAAAAGAGGCCACGGTCCCCCTGAGTCTTCACGAGCCAGCCCGCACCACTGGAGTTGATCATACCAGCATCAGCTCCTTTGACGTAGAACTCGGAGATGAGACAAGGCTTGCCGGACCATTCGTGCCACTGCTGCAAATGATCGCGCTGTGGACTCCAGTGGCCGTAGTAGTTCATGGAGACGGCGTCACACCATCGTCCGGCGGCCTTCCACGCGCCTCGGGCATTCGTAGCCGGCCCATGAAAGCGGGAACCGAGGCAGAGATGATGAGGCACAACCGCTCGGATGGCTTGGGTCGTGATGCGAAAATAAGTGTCAAACACGTGCTCCACAAATGCGCGCCGCATCTCGTCCGTGACGACACTTTTGTCCGCGATGAAGCTCCTCGCAGCCTGGCGCATGTAGGCAAAAGCTGGCTTAGAGTCATCTAGCCCGAGCATGCGGTCGAGCATATCCTTCTCGATGGGCAACTCATTGTCGGAGAAAATACCGATGAGCCATGGATCATCCCTCATTTGTGCCAACCGCTCACGGCATTGGTCCAGACAGTGTTGTTCAAAATCGGGATGGAAGACGGGAAGGCAACGCTCCGCGTAGCCCGTGTGCCCAGACTCTGCGTGTGTGAGATGAAGCTTTTTGCCGAAAGTGCTCATGAGGCTGAGGGTTACCGTGTAAGGCATGGGTGACGGTGCCTTCCGGATGGCTTCGTGATCGGAGAAGCCGCCGATGCCAGTGAAACGATGGATGCGAAGCAGGTCGAGCGTGTCTCGCGCCCAAGCCTCAATGGAGGCAAAGCGCTTCTGAAAAGGCTCTTGAGCCGTGAGCTTCGTTTGAGGCTTCACGCTGCACAGGCCGGCGAAGATGAAGCGACCGCCCTCCGGATCGATCATCCACCATCGCTCCCCGATTTTCTTGACGCGAAAGAAGCCGGTGGGCTCTTGCCGATCCATCTTCAGCCCGCCAAAGCGAGTGTAGGCGCTGGGTAGTGGCGGCTGGATGCCTGCGCTGTCTAACACGCGTGTCTCACGCGCTTTCCAATCGCTGCTGATACTTGCCTTGGCGTCAATGGAACGCGTTGGTTGGCCGCTGGCGGGTGTAACCCAGCACATCAGCAGGACCATGGAGATGCGTGCGTGGAACGTCATGACTGAGTGGCAGTGTTGTGTGGAGCGTGGCGGAGGGTCAAGAATCGATTTGTGATGGCAGGCGCAAGCATCGCACGTGGGCGGCGTAGGTTCCCTCGCATGATCTTCCGCATCCTACTCGCTCTTGCCGCCTTTACGCTCACCGCCGCCGCGCAAAACATCCGCGCTGGCATCATCGGCCTCGACACTTCGCACGCCATCGCCTTCACCAAGACTTGCAACACCCATCCGCAGAAGCCGGAGGTCATGGGTCTGCGCATTGTCGCGGCCTATGCGCAGGGTTCGAAGGACATCGAATCGAGCACCAAGCGAGTGCCGGAATACATCGAGCAGGTGAAAAAGCTCGGCGTCGAGATCGTGCCAAGCATCGACGTGCTGCTCGACAAGGTGGACGTGGTCTTCCTCGAATCGAATGATGGCCGCCCGCATTTGGAGCAGTTGCTTCCCTGCCTCGAAGCCCACAAACCGGTCTTCATCGACAAGCCGATCGCTGGCACGTTGGTCGATGCGATCAAGATTTTCGACGCCGCGAAGAAATCTGGCATCCCGGTCTTCTCGTCATCGTCGCTGCGTTTTGGCAAAGCCACGCAAGCGGTGCGCAATGGCAGCATTGGCAAGGTCAAAACCGCCGAGACCGGTAGCCCGGCGAGCCTTGAGGAGCATCACCCCGATCTCTTTTGGTATGGCATTCACGGCGTGGAGTCGCTTTACACGATCATGGGCACCGGTTGTCAGAGCGTGAAGCGTGGCAAAACGGCCGACGGAATGATCACCGTCACCGGAACCTGGGAAGGTGGACGCATCGGAACCTTCACCGAGCGCAAAGGCTACGGCGGCAAGGCTGTGGGAGAAAAAGGCGAAGACGTCGAGGTGGGCAAATACGAGGGCTATGATCCTTTGCTCTTCTCCATCGCGCATTTCTTCCGCACCGGTGTGATGCCCGTGACACCGGAGGAGACCCTTGAAATCTACGCTTTCATGGAAGCAGCCGACGAGAGCAAGCGTCGCAACGGTGCCGAGGTGAGTCTCAAAGAGGTCATGAATAAGGCTCTCGCCGAGGCGCGGAAGTGATCGAATGACAAACAAAACGCCGCCCTGGGATGACCAGAGCGGCGTCTTGAGCGAACGACCTCAACCAAAAGATCAGAACGAAATTTGCACGCCGGCCATGAAGGTGCGAGGGGCACCGGGGGCGACGATATGTTGATTCAAGGAGCCGGTGTAGAAGGTGCTGTCGAAGAGATTGTCCACGTCGAGGCTGAAGCGGACGTTCTTCGTGGCCTGCCAGTAGGCGAGGGCGCGCACGGTGGCATAGTCTGGTAAGTCAAAAGTGCCTGCGTCATTGCCTGTGCGCTCGCCAACATAGGACACGCCACCGCCGACACCGAGTCGGCCATATTTGCCGAGATCAAACTCTTGCACGGCGAGCATGTTGGCGGTGATGCTGGGAATGTTCAGCAGCGCTGAGCCGGTGGCGAAAGCCTCGCTCTCGTCGATCTTCGCATGCTGATAGGTGGCGCTGGCGGAGAGGCGGAAGCTGCTGGTGAGGTTGCCATTCAGATCGAACTCGACGCCGCGGCTGTTGACCTGACCGCCGTTGATCATGAAGTTGCCAAGCGGGTCGGCGGGATCAAAACGCAGCACGTTGCGCTTCTGAATGTCGAACAGCGAGAGGGACGCGCCCCAGCGGCCATCCTTCTGTTGGTAGCGTGCGCCGATTTCAACGGCGCGACCGACTTCCGGCGAGAAAGGGCTGAGCGAGGAGTCGCTGCCGAAGTTCGGGCGGAAGGATTGGCTGTAGCTGGCGAAGGCGCTCCACTCGTCGGTGGGCAGCCAGGTGAGGCCGACGCGTGGCGTCCATGCGCCCTGCTCCTGGGTGATGTTGCGGTTGTTGGCACGATCATAGAGAATCTGCTGGAAGCTGTCGTACCGGCCGCCGAGCAGCAGTTTCCAGTGCTTGCCGAAGGAGATCTGGTCCTGCAGGAAGAAAGCAAGCCCCTGACTTTTTTCGGTGCGGTTGAAAGTGGTGCCAAGGGCTGGTTTGGGTTGGCCGTAGATGGGATTGGCGATGAGCAGGTTCGTGGCGTAATTCCCACTGAGGAGGATCTGATCGAGCTCAAACCAATATGATTCGCTGCCTGCCAAGATGCTGTGTTCAAGAAAACCTGTGGTGAATTTTCCTGCCACTTCTGCTTGGATGGACCAATCGGTGCTGTCGTAGTCGCGAAAGCGGTAGCGGCGTCGCATTTCGGTGCCGCCGGCCACCACATCGCGTGTCTCGCTGGAAAAGCCGTTGAGTCGGTTAATTTTGTGCGAGACACCGAGCCGGAAGAACCAGTCGTCGTTGAACTCATGAGTAAGGCGAATCTGATTCGTGTAGTTCTTGATCTGGATTGGCGAATCTCCTGGTTCACCGTAGAAGCGTTCTATCGGCACGCTGCCGAGGCCAAGATTGATAGCCGGGATGCCGCGATCAAACATCACCTCGCTCACAAGAAACTCACCACTATAATCGAGTGTGGTGTCCTCGGTGAGTTTCCACGTAAAGGCGGGAGCATAGAGTTGGCGGCTGCTACCGACGAAGTCACGAAAGCTGTTCGCATCCTCGTAAGCGTAGTTGAAGCGGTAGGCGAAGTTATCCGTGAGCGGTCCGGTGCTGTCGAAAGTATGCCGGAAGGTGTCAAAACTGCCCGCGAGGCTCTGCAACGAGTGTTTTGATTCCCACTGGGGCTTTTTGGTTACGACATTGATCGTGCCGCCCGGATCGCCCGCGCCAAAAAGCGCCGCGGTGGGGCCTTTGAGAAACTCGATGGCTTCAATGTTCGCCGCGTCGCGCGGCGCATTGAAGCCGCGATTCGCAGCAAACCCGTTCAGCATGTAGCCGATGCCGGAATTGTTCGACTCGCCAGCAAAGCCACGGATGGCGTAGTTTTCCCACAAGCCGCCGAAGGGCTGCTGCTGGCTCACGCCACTGACATAATCGAAGCTGTCCTGCATGCGCACCGCAGTGATATCTTGAATTTGCTGACGGGACATGACGCGGATGTTTTGCGGTAGCTCGCGGTTCGGGATGTTCGTCCGGGAGCCGCCAAAACTCTGCGGAATGAAAAACGCCTTCTCAGCATCCGCGGTGATGACCACTTCACCGAGTTCCTCGACTTTTCTTTCAGCAGGCTTGGGAGCGGCAGGTTGCTGCGCCATTGTGGGCAGTGAGCTAGTGAGGAGAAGCAGGGCGGCGAGAAAAAATTGACGTGGTTTCATGGCAAATCGTGCCCACCTAAAAAGCAAACAACTTGTTTTTGCAATCTATTTGCATAAAATGCGAATGTGTCCGTCTGGACATTACAGTCAGATCGTCTCGTCGACCGCTTTGAAGTCGCCGGCCAAGAAGCCGCGCAACTCGCTCAACGCTACATGCAGGCGCGCTGAATCCCCCATGAACACGAATACCTCCAAACTTCCCGTCACCGTGCTCTCCGGCTTCCTCGGCGCTGGAAAGACCACGCTGCTCAATCACATCCTGCGCAATCGCGAAGGCCGCAAGGTCGCCGTGATCGTGAATGACATGAGCGAGGTCAATGTCGATGCCCAGCTTGTCAAAAGTGGTGATGCCAAGCTTTCACGCACGGAGGAAAAGATGGTCGAGATGAGCAACGGCTGCATCTGCTGCACGCTGCGCGAGGATTTGATGCAGGAAGTCGCCACGCTCGCGAAGGAAGGCCGCTTTGACTCGATCTTGATCGAATCCACCGGCGTGTCTGAGCCCATGCCCGTGGCGGAGACCTTTACCTTCACCGATGACTCCGGCCGCAGCCTGAACGACCTCGCGCAGCTCGACACCATGGTCACCGTCGTCGATGCGCGGAACTTCCTCGATGACTACCACAGCACCGATGACCTCCAGGACCGCGAGATGGGAGTCAGCGGCGATGACGCTCGCACGATCGCGAATCTGCTTACCGATCAAATCGAGTTCGCCAACGTCATCCTCATCAACAAGACCGATGCCGTCAGCGCCGAGGAGTTGGATGAAATCCAGGGTATCGTGCGCGCTTTGAATCCGAAGGCGAAAGTTCACCTCACGCAGCGCAGCGAAGTGGCGCTCGATCGCGTGCTCGACACCGGTCTCTTCGCCATGGCCGAGGCCGAGCAGTCGAAAGGCTGGCTCGACAGCCTCGGCGGCCACACGCCGGAGACCGAGGAGTATGGCATCAGCAGCTTCGTGTATCGGGCGCGGCGTCCGTTTCATCCACAGCGCTTCCACGACCTGCTCGGCCTGCACTGGGATGGTGTCATCCGCGCCAAAGGCATGTTCTGGCTTGCCACACGGCATGAAATCGCCGGTTACCTCTCGCAAGCCGGTGTCTTGCGCGACACACGCGCCATGGGCTTCTTCTGGAGCGCTGTCAGCGAATCCGAATGGCCGCAGGACGAGCAAAGCCAGGCCGAAATCCGCTCCCACATCCAAGGCGAGCACGGCGACCGCCGCACCGAACTCGTCATCATCGGCCGCGACATGGACAAAGCCGCCCTCACCGCGAAATTTGACGAAGCCTTACTCACCGAAGCCGAATTCGCCGCCGGCCCCGAGGCGTGGCGCACGCTCCGCGATCCTTTCCCGCAATGGCTGCCGAATGAACCGCATGCGCCAGAGCCGCATGCAGCGTAAGAGAAGCTATCGAACACACGCTTCACAACTTCGCCGAGCACGACATCCTCACCTGCCCGCTGTGTGGTGAGAGCCATGTTTGTCTTTGCAATCGCGCCACCGAGTGCCCCTGCGCCCGGGTGAACCTCACGCGGGATGAGTCCGAGTGGATCGGCTGGCAGACAGGCAACGAGTGCGTGTGCATTCCCTGCCTCTTGAAGCTCCGCGAGCAGGCGCGGCTTGCTTTGCAGCCATCGGGCGGGAACCTGCCCTGAAACACAAAAGCCGCGCTGCATGGAGCAGACGCGGCTTTTGGGGAAAAGCGGATCAGCGGGGCGAGCCCGGAGATCAGCCGTGGCAGTGGCAGGAGTTCTGGCAGCAACCTTCGCCGGACTTGTGACCGTCGGCGCAGGCCTCGCTGCAGAAGTCTTGGCCGTTCTTTTGGACGTGGTGGCCTTCACGGACTTCGCATTGGCAGTCAGGGCAGGCGCATTTGGAGGAGGTGGTAGTGCTCATAGGCACCAATATATGAACATACGCTCAGATATTGGTCAATTGCTATTTCCTGCGCTTCATGAACCATCGCCTGCCTATGCCCGCCCGCGCCAAATCCGCCAAAAAAACTGCTCCAGACGTTTGCACGGAGCATCACGCCCCGGCGAGCCACCCCGACGCGAAAATCCCGCCGCTCACCCTCGTAGAATCCCAGCGTATGGGCGAGTTCTTCGCCGTGCTGGCCGATCCCACCCGCCTTCGTCTGGTTTCCCTGCTCGCCTCCGATGAATTCTGCGTGTGCGACCTCGCCAGCTCCCTGTCGATGACGGAATCCGCCATCTCCCATCAACTCCGCGCCCTGCGAGCCGCCCGCCTCGTCAGTTACCGCAAAGAAGGCCGCCAGGTCTTTTACCGCCTCCACGACCACCACGTGCTGGAGCTCTACCAGACCGTCCGGGAGCATTTGGAGGAGTAGGCCTCAGCTATCCTGAGCACGCCCGGTCGTGTGCTTCTTCATCCACCGCTTCGCGCACTCGCTCTGCTCGCGGGTTTCCAGGCAGCACTTCCGCCGTGCCCGAATCCACTGCACCGGATCCGCCTTCGCCGGGATGAAGCCCGCCTTTGCACACCACGCGACGATGAACTGCCCCGTCCGGCCGCAACCCGCCACGCAATGCACCACCACCGCCTCGCGGGCCGCGTGATGCAGGTCCATCAAGCTCACAAACTGCTCGATCTGTGCATCCGTCGGCACGCCGTAGTCCGGCACATGGATGTGATGATACACAAACTGCTCCGGCACATCGCGCCGGTTGTCGAACTCGCAGCAGTTCACCACCGCCCGGATGTTCTGCTCCTCATAAATCTCAAACACATACGGATCAGGCCACCACGACGCCGCAATGACACCCTCCACGATCCAGGTGAAGGGTTCGGTGCGTTCAGGCTGACCTCGTTCAGGCCAATACCAAGGGCGAATGGGTTGCGGCATGCGTTTGAGACTTCTCATGCACGTTGATCTCGGCGAGTTCAAGCCTGTGCAGGCTTTCACACCTTCGGCAGCGTGATGCGCTGCTTTTGGTCCTGATATTTTCCGGTGCGTTTGCGATACGAGGTGGCACAGGGCTCGCCGCGGAAGAAGAGCATCTGCACGATGCCTTCGTCGGCATAGATGCGGCAGTCGGCCGCGGAGGAATTGGAGAATTCGAGCGTGAGATGGCCGCTCCAGCCTGCCTCGGCCGGAGTGACATTCGCGATGATGCCGCAGCGGGCGTAGGTGCTCTTGCCGACACAGATGGCGGCGACATCGGCAGGCAGGCTGAGCTTTTCCACGGCGACGCCGAGGCCATAGCTGTTCGCCGGCAGGATGAAGTAGCGACCGTGCGCATCGCTTTCGAGCGGCACCTTTTCGAGATTGCGCGGCTGGAAGCGCTTCGGGTCCACGACGGTGCCGGGGATGTGTCGGAAGACTTTGAACTCGCGGGGTGAAAGCCGCAGATCGTAACCAAAACTGCTCAAGCCATAGGAGAGTACCTGCGGGCCATCTTTGAGCTGGCGCACGAGTTGCGGCTCAAACGGAAGGATCATGCCACGGCGGGCGAGTTCGGTGATTTGGCAGTCATTGAGAATCATGGCGTGACTCTTTTAATGCAACATACTTGCAATACAACCAAAGAGGCTCAACATGCCCCATGCCCACCTACCTCTATGAAACCCTGCCGCCGAGGCCTGACGTCCCCGTGCGACGTTTTGAGCTGAAGCAAAGCATGCGCGATGCCGCGCTGACGCATGATCCCGAGACCGGCCACCCGGTGCGCCGCGTGCCTCAGGCCAGCTTTTATCTCGGCGGCGTGCGCAGCCTCGCCGTCGCGCCGCTGGATGGCGGCGGCTGCTGCGGGCCGGGTGGAGGAGCCTGCCATCATTGAACGCACCCATGTCGAAAAACCACCACGCCATGCTCTTCCGCCTTTTTATCCTACTCTGCGCTTTCAGCCTCGCCGCCTGCAAAAAGGCACCGGAGGCGGCTCAGGCCGTCGTTTGGCCTGAATTGACCGCTTTTGATGAAATCGCCGCGAAAGCCGAAGGTCTCGCACAAGTCAATGATGTGGCGGCTTTGCGTCAAACGCTGCCCGATGTGGTGAAAACGGGCTCGACAGTCACTGCGGCCACGATTCCGGCCAACGCGAAAAATCCCGCAGGCCTCCGATCACCTCTCGCCGACCTCGCGGAGCTGATCACGAAGCTCTCCGCAGCTCCGTTGAATGACGACGACCTCAAGACCTACACTCTCGCGCTGCATCCGCTGGTGGCGGTGATGATGACGGAGGCTGGCATGCCGCACATTCATGCGAACGAAGGTCCGCACGGTGGCTTTTTCCATCCTGTCTTTGCCGCCGATGGCAAACAAGCCGCCACGCTGGAGATCAAGCTGCACGATGACGCGGGCGACCTCGAAGTCTGGCTGGTCAAAGGTGGTCGCGATGGCCCGCCGCTCGATCTGCCGCTCGACAGCGTGCTGAAGCTCGACTTCCCCGATTTGAAATGCCAGATCGAGCTACGGGTTCGTGATCGCGAGAAAAACGCAGGCGAAGATGGCCAAACCAACCTTCACAACGGCCAGACGAATTACTTCATCTTCCCCGGCGAAACCGGCGCAGATGCGAAATGGCTCATGGGCGTCGATTTTGCCGCCAAAGCCCGCCTCGCGATTCCGGGTGGTCTTTCGAGCGAGGTCTTCGTGTTGAAGCCGCATGTGCATCATGACTGACGCGGCGATCCATCTCCACAGCCTGCGGCATGTGCTGGCACCGGGCGTGCATTTTGCACTCGATGAGCTGCTCGTGAGCAAAGGTGAATGCCTCGCGCTCACCGGGCCGAGCGGTTGCGGCAAAAGCACGCTGCTGAGCCTTATCGCCGGATTGGCGCGAGTGCAAAGCGGCAGCGTGCGCGTGCTAGGCAGGGAGCTTGGCAGTCTCGGCACCGCCGCGCTGGATCGGCATCGCGGCCAGCACTGCGGCATGGTGTTTCAGAGTTTTCATCTGCTGCCCGCCTTCACCGCGCTGGAGAATGTGCGCATCGGCCAGCGCTTCTCCGGTCGCGAAGGCGATGCCGCGGAGATGCTGGAGCGTGTGGGCCTCTCGCATCGGCTGCACACGCGAGTAAGCAGGCTCTCTGTCGGCGAAAAGCAACGCGTCGCCATTGCGCGGGCGCTGCTTGGCCGCCCGGCCCTCTTGCTCGCCGATGAGCCCACCGGCTCGCTCGATCCGAAAACGGGCCGTCAGGTCTTTGACCTCATGCGCGAGCTCGTCCGAGAGCACGGCACCACTTGGTTGATGGTCACACACGATCTCGCGCTCGCCCGCGAGCTGCCACGCCAGTTTGACTGCACCCCACTCATCCGCAGCGAGGAGGTGGTGGCATGACCCTCCCGCGCATCGCCTGGCGTTATCTCACGGCGCGGCCGTTGGTCACGGGGCTCACCTTGGCGGGCATCGCACTGGGCGTGGCATTGATCGCGGCGGTGCTCACGTTGCGGCGGGAGACAGAGCGCACGTTTCAACGAGAAGCCGGGCTGTTTGACCTCGTCGTCGGGGCCAAGGGCAGCCCGCTGCAACTCACGCTCAGCAGCGTGTATCACCTCGACATGCCCACCGGCAATGTGCCGTGGTCGCTGTATGAAAAACTGCGTGAGAACCGCCGCATCGCCACCGCCATCCCGATCGGTCTGGGCGACAACTTCCGCGGCTTTCGCATCGTCGGCACCGAGCCGCATCTGTTTGATCTCCAGCATGAAGGCCGCGCTTTCTTCAGCTTCGCGCAAGGTGGCGTGTTCAAAGACGACTTCGAGGTCGTGCTCGGCTCGCAAGTGGCTGCCAGCACCGGCTTGCAGATCGGCGACACCTTCGCAGGCACGCACGGGCTCGTGCAGATGCCCGGCAGCGAGGAGCACGGCGAGTTCCCGTATCGCGTGTGCGGCATCCTCGCACCCACCGGCACGGCGCAGGATCGCGCCATCTTTGGCACCCTGCGCAGCGTGTGGATCATTCATGACAAGGAGCACAAGCTGCATGCCGCCATCCAAGGCACTGCGAGCCGCGCGGAGTCGCCGCTGGAAGTCACCGCCGTGCTCATCCGGCTGAAAGCACGCGGCCTGCGCCTGTGGGTGGCTGATGACATCCGCAACAACACCGAAGGCATGCCCGCCATCCCGGTGAATGAGATCCTGCGCCTGTATCAAAACGTGCTGGAGCCCGTGCAAAAAACGCTGCTCGCCGTCGCCGCGCTCGTCGTGGTCGTTTCATGCTTCACCGTGCTCGTCACGCTGCATCAGGCGGTGGAAAGAAGGCGGCGCGATCTCGCCATCCTCCGCTGTCTCGGTGGCAGGCGCTGGGAAGTGGCCGCGCTGGTCATGCTTGAGGCCGTGTTTCTTACGCTGGGCGGCCTCATCATGGGTTTGCTGCTCGGCCATGGCCTGCACGCAGCCGCAGCACCGCTGCTGCGTGAGCGCACCGGCCTGCTCATTGAACCTTGGAGCCTCGATCACGCGGAAATCACCGCGCTGCTCGTCATCGCCGCCGCAGGGCTGCTTTCCGGCCTCGTGCCCGCCCTTTCCAGCTACCGCCGCACACCCGCCCACGATCTCGGCATCACCGAATGAGCCCACATCTGCCCAAGTCCGCCGCCGCCTTCGTCAGCCTCACCGCGCTGGCCTTGCTCGCCATGCTCATTGTGTGGATGCAGCCGCAGGACGCCACGCGTTCAAACACGAACGTCACCTCGCTGCCACCCGCTTCAGCGCCCACTTTGGCAGAAACCAAAGCCATCGAAAACACGCCGACCCCGACCGGCCCGCCCGTGCGCATCGACTTCAAATTGCTCGATGAAACCAAGCAGCCCGATGCACGCAAAATGGAGGTCGTGTATCCGCCCGCGCTCGAAGCGCTTGATGGCAACCTCGTCGAGCTCATCGCCTTCATGGCCCCGTTTGAGTCGCTGGAGGACATGAGCGAGTGCCTGATGCTCCCCGCTTATGTCGGCTGCTTTTTCTGCGCACCGCCGAGCTTCACGCAGGTCGTCTTTGTGCGTCAAAAAGACGATGGAAGACCGAAGAAACCCTTCATCGAAGCTCCATCTCTCGTCACCGGCACGCTGCGCCTGCTGAAGCCCGGCAGCAGCGATCCCGCGCACGAGATGGAGATGCTCTACGTCGTCACGGATGCCACCGTCGTGCCTTACGATGGCTCGAACGCCCCGGCTCGCGTGCCCGGCCATTGGCAGCAGGAAAATCCGCGAGCCGCAGCCGATGCCGGATTGCCGGAAAAGCCGCAGCCATTGCCTCCGATGAAGCCCGAGGACCTCGTGCCAGTCATCGCCAAGCTGCGCGGTCTTGAAATCAAAAAGCCCATCAAGTTCACCACCTACACACCCGCCGAACTCGAAAGCGCCGTCGAGGTCCGCATCAATTCACGCCGCGCCGCTGGAGGCTGGGCCGCGCATCAGCGTGTGTGGCAGACGCTGGGCTTCGCCGATGAAAAAGACGACCTGCGCCTCGTCCTGCGCGGCCTCACGCTTCAGCGCATCATCGGCTACAGCAACGCCGCGGGCGATCACATCCGCTACAACGGCGATCTCCAGCTCACGCAGCCCGCCACGCGACTCGAACTCGTCAAAGTCATTGCCGATGCGCTGCTGCGTCAAAATCACGACCTCCGCCATCTCGACACCGCGCTGCATGGCGATACGAACACCGATGCCCGCCTCGCCGCCACCGCCGTGTTTCAGGGCGATCTCATGACCACTGCGCGACTCTTTGCCGCGCATCATCGCCTGCGCGATCCCTCGCCGAATGCCAGCTTCGCTTTCTTCGGCGGCTATCCAGCGGCCAAAACAGCGCTGCAACAGCTCGAAACCATGCCCTGGCAGATGGGGCCGTTCTTCACCGATCAATTCGCGCCGAATGGCGAGCCGATGGCGCTCAATGATCTGCTGCAAAAGCCGCCCACCACCACCGCAGCCATCATTCATCCCACCTTCCATGGCCGACCGCAGGACTACACGCCTGTCGAGGTGCCATCGACCTTTGCCGATGCCTTGCGCGACTCCAAACCCATCGCCACCGGCATCCTCGGCGAAGCCGCGGTGCTCGTTTGGCTCGAAAACAACGCCGAACTCGGCCCGCACATGTCCGCTGCCGATGGCTGGCGCGGGGATCGCTATGCCTTCTGGCAGGACGGCACCCTGCTCATCGAAACGCATTGGCTCGATGAAGACGAAGCCGCCGAATTCCAGGAAGCCGCCACCACTCAGCGCCCCGACTTCACCGTCATCCGCAAAGCCAACTCCAGCCACGTCCACCTCATCGGCGGCCCCGAAGCCGCACGCGCTGAGCTCCACAAACGCCCATTTTCATGAAACGAGCCCTTTTTGCCTTCATCGCCATTTTCAGCCTCGCTCAAGCTCAAGAGCACAAACTGCCCACCGAGTCCAAAGAGGCCAAAAACGCCTACAAACAGGCCAGCGAGCCCACCGAAGCCTTTTTGGCCGATTGGGACTTTTTGGACAAAACCGATGTCGTCGTCAGCGACGGCAAAAAAGACGCCACCATCCAGTATCCCGCCGAAATCCAAGCGCTCGATGGCAAACGCGTCGCCCTCATCGGCTTCATGGCACCGTATGAAAAGCTCGATGACATGAGCACCTGCATGATCCTGCCCGCCTCGGTCGGCTGTTACTTTTGCAGTCCACCCGCCGTCACGCAGGTCGCACTCATTCAGCAAAAAGGCGGGACCAAGGACAAGCGTCCCTTCATCAACGAAGCCGTCATCGTCACCGGCACGCTGCGCCTCTTCACCTTCGCCAGCCAGCATCCCGCGCATCAGGCCGACTTCATGTATGCCCTCGACGACGCCACCGTCGAAGTCTTCACCGGCCAAAACAAACCCCGCCGCGCCCCCGCCCATCTCCCGCCCGATCCACGCAAACAGCCGAAGATTTACTGACTCATGACAACTCCAACACTCCCCACCTTCGCTCCGCGTCTTACCATCGAACAAGTCGAGGAAGGCCGCGACCTCGCGCCCAAATTTGATGCCAGCGGCCTGCTTCCGGCCGTCACCACCGACTTCGCCACCGGCGAGCTGCTCATGATGGGCTACATGAATGCCGAAGCACTGCAAAAGACCATCGCCACCGGCGAGGCGCACTACTTCAGCCGCAGCCGTCAGGTGCTCTGGCACAAGGGCGCCACCTCCGGCTTCGTGCAAAAGGTGCGTGAGCTCCGCATCGACGACGATCAGGACTGCGTCTGGCTCCGCGTCGAAACCTCCGGCGGTGCGAACTGCCACGTCGGCTACCGCTCCTGCTTTTACCGTGCCATTCCCACCGGTGCCGATTACACCCGCGCCGAAGATTGCCTCATGTGGAAAGAAGAGACCAAGGTCTTTGATCCGCAGGCTGTGTATGGCGACGCCCCCAACCCGACCCAGCTATGAGCCGCATTCCCATCGTCCTCATCGCCGGATTCCTCGGCGCGGGCAAAACGACCTTCCTCCATGCCCTGATGGGCGCTTTGAAGGAACGTCAGGTCGGCTTCAGCGTCGTGGTCAATGACTTCGAAAACGCCGAGATCGATGCCGCACGTCTGCGGGATCTCGATGTCGAGGTGCAGTCCATCAACGGCTCCTGCGTCTGCTGCTCCTCGCTGAACGACTTCATGCTCACGCTCGGCACCATCGACGTGCCACGCGGCGGCGTGCTGCTCGTCGAGGCGAATGGCGCGTCCGATTTCATCACCCTCATCGCCGCCATCAGCATGCGCGGCGAGTGCCGGCGCTTCACCTCGCCCATCCAGGTGACCCTGATCGACACCGTGCGCTGGCAGAAACGCCGCCAGCACAACAAGCTGGAGCAGGAGCAGGTCAAAACCGCCACGCACTGGATGCTCACGCACATCGATGGCGTCAAAAATCCACGCCTCGCCGGCATCCGCGCCGCCATGAAGATGCTCACCCCGCGCGGCATCGAGACCAGCGTGGACGCCTTCGCCGACTTCCTCCGCCTGCAAGCCGCTACCGCCCGCTTCGCTACCGCTGAGGCACCCAAGCCCGCCCTCTTTGAAAACATCACCGCCGAGCCCGCTCACGAGCATCACCATCATCACGATGACGAACGCGCCTTCACCTCCATGCGGGTGCCCGTGCCCTTTGTTGTGCAGCGACAGGACCTCGAACGTGTCCTGCGCCATCTGCCCGATGAAGTCCTCCGCGTGAAAGGCCTCTGCCGCCTCGCCGAGCTGCCGCAGATCCCCTTTTCCTTCCAACACGTCCGCCCCGAAGGCGAAACCTGGTTCCTCCCCATGATCGGCACCCTCGGCGTCATCCCCAGCGGCGTCGTCATCGGCGTCGGCCTGCCGGAGAAGACCATCCAAAACGCCTTCGAAGCCCTCCCCAGCGCCGAACTCCGGCCTGACATTCAGGTTGAGGCCGCGTGAAGATTGGAAAACATAAAGTAGCGATAGAGTGGTGTATTCTTGAGGCGATCAAGTTTTGAAATAACACCTTAAATTCCCATCATTGAATTCGCCTTTCATCTTCTTTTTCAATCACACTTTACCATGCCAATACCCTCTCGTGAAATCCGAGTCCGCCATGCCGCTGGTGCACCGGAATCTGTTGCTGCTGTGATTCGGACGGAACGCGAGCTTGAAAAGCTGATCGCGGGCGAAAGCACGGCGGATACGCGGCAAATCAGCGCGGTGTTGTCGAAGCTCCAAGTCGTCATCGCGGACTATCTCGACTCAGGCAAACCGCTGAAGATCACGCTGAGTGCCTTCGAGATCCTCTTCGCCGTCGAAGCGGCCATTCAGGAGGCGGCTGGGCAGCCCAGCCCGTGGCCGGACGGAGCGGATGCGCGCACGTTTTTCATCCACGGCCTCTACGACGACCTTACCCAGCAGCCCAGCAACATCTTCGAAACCAAGCTCTTTCCCGACGGCACCGAACGCTATATTCCCATTAGCCGTGCGACTTGGAAAGCTTGCCTAGAGCGGCTCCGCGAGCAAATCATCGAGAGCGGGCTGAAGATCGCGAAGAAGCGGTCCTCATCAAAAGCGGAGTAATGGAGTCGTGGAGTTTTGCTTTCAGCTAGCATTGCTCTGTCCCACCGCTTACCGCACCTGTCTTAGGTTCTTAGGCCAAGGATCCTCAAAAGTGCCGCCGGATTGCCAGTGGCGGATTTCGTCGTCGGTGCAGAAGCAGGATTGCAGGTGGCGAACGAAGATGGCGCGGTCGTGTTCGGCCCCGATGAGGGTGAGTTCGTTCAGGTGGTCACCAAAGACGGGGTGGGTGCCTTGCAGCCACTCGCGGAGCTGGGCGATCTCCTGCGGGAGGAGTTTGCCATCGGGATTTTTGACGAGCTCGGCCTTCCAGTAGGCCATGAGCTCCATTTCGATGCTGCCGCCGCTTTGATTCCAGAGCAGCACCTCGCGCGGTCGTGAGGCGAGCCAGATGAAACCTTTGCTGCGATGAATGCCGAGGCCCAGATGCTCGCGAAAGCAGGTCCAAAAACGTCGCGGATGCAGTGGTCGCTCGTCACGCACCAGGGTGTGGCCGATGTCGTAGGCCTCGCTTTCGCCCAAATCGGTGTCGGGTAGGCCCAGCGAGAGCTTTTGAGCGCGTGCGAGGTCGAAACCGCCGATGTCGAGCCAATCGACCTCGGCCTTGCCATAACTCGCGGTGAGCACGCGGGCCTCGGGATGGAGGATTTCGAGCGTTTTGCGCACGATGGTCAGATCGGCGGCGGGAACGCGTTCGGCCTTCGTGAGGACGATGGTGCTGGCGAACTGCATTTGCTCCACGAGCAGGTTTTCCGCGCTGCGCAACCCTCGGGCCTCGTTTTGCACCAAACGGCCCAGCAAGTCCGCGCCGCCGTCGTGATCGGCCACGAGCGCCCGCGCGTCGAGCAGCGTGATGAAGCCGTGTAATTCGAGCGAGGCATGCTGGAGCACATCTTCGATGAGCGGCCACGGATGTGTGCTGCCGGAGGTCTCGATGATCAGATGATCCACATCCTCGCGAGCCGCGAAACGAGCCAGCGCCTCGCGAAACGCCTCGCGTCGGCTGCCGCTGATGCTCCCTGCATAAAGACTGACGAGCGTGCCCTCGGCTTCGGATAACCGCTCGGCCTCGCGGACGAGGTCGCCATCGACCTCGAGATCACTCACGTCATTAACAATCACGCCGAGTCGCCGCTGCGCCGGTGCCTCGCGCAGCATGCGCCGCAGGAGCGTGGTTTTGCCGGAGCCGAGGAAGCCGCAAAGAATGGTGACGCGCATACACGGAGTCTTGGCTTGCGTTTTTCTTTTATGCAATCTATTTGCGTTTAATGAAGAAAGCCTCTGTCGTCCTTGCCGGTCTCGAATCCGCTGGAAAGTCCGCGCTCTTTCGCGGGCTCACGGGACATGCGACGGGCGATGAGGCGAACTTTCGCGGCTCGACGATCATCTGCCGGAAGTGCCGGGTGGCGGATTGTGGCTGCGAGGTGATCGATACGCCGGGCATTCGCGTGAATGACGATGCGCACACGACGCGCATGGCGCTGGCGGCGATGCAGGAAGCGGATGTGGTGCTGCTGGTGGCCCGTGGCACGCATGCGGTGAGCGAGGTGGAGACGCTGCTGCGTGAGCTCGACCTCCAGCAAAAGAAGACCGCGCTCGCCATCACCTTTCACGACAAAGCGCCGGAGCAGATCGAAAGCCTCGCGCAGATTTATCGTGAGCGTTTGGGCATCCCCGTCGTCGTGGTGAATGCTCGCGAGCTCGATGCAGCTGGCCGCGGCCGCGTGCTGACGGCCATTCAGAGCGCGGCGCAGGTGAATGTGGCGCTGCATGAGCCATCCGGAGAACTGCACCACACGCCGGTGCAGCCACAGACGACCCTTTTTGAAAGCAAGCTTGTTGGTCCATGGCTCGCGCTGCTGAGCATGGGGCTGATGTTTGCGCTGCCGGTTTATGCGGCCTACGTCTTTGCAAGCTGGGCACAGCCGCTGGTGGATCAATGGGGCATCACGCCGCTCAAAGCCTATGCGCAGAGCTGGCCGCAACTTGCCCAAGTGATGCTCACCGGTGGCTACGGTGCGATCACGCTGGGCTGGTATTCCTTCCTGTGGGCCTTTCCGGTGGTGCTACTCATCAGCGCGAGCGTGGCGCTGGCGGAGGAGACGGGGCTGAAGGATCGCGTCACCGCGGCGCTCGATCCTTGGCTGAGGC
>Ga0075471_10000434_pt1 | contig 25013 bp, 23 predicted proteins | sample DEB19_08_DNA_2_FD_74787 | JGI IMG/M metagenome (GOLD analysis project Ga0075471, IMG submission 74787) | Aqueous microbial communities from the Delaware River and Bay under freshwater to marine salinity gradient to study organic matter... | ecosystem: Environmental > Aquatic > Marine > Coastal ...
GAAGGCGTAAAGGAACTTCACGGCGCCGAGCACATCGTCATTCCCGACCGCATTGAGGCAGGCACTTTTCTCGTAGCCGGAGCCATGCTAGGCAGTGGTGTCACGCTTAAGCGTGTTGTGCCCGAGCACATGAAGACCATCACCGACGCCATGGTGAAATGCGGCTTCCCTCTCGAAATCACCAAGGAAAGCATCACTGTCCGTCCAAACCCGAATGCCAAGGGCTTCGACCTCACCACGCTATGCTACCCCGGTTTCCCGACCGACATGCAGGCGCAGTTCTGTGCCCTTGCCTGCGTTATCCCGGACACCAGCACTATCACGGAGACCATCTTTCCGCAGCGCTTCATGCACTGCGCTGAGATGAAGCGCATGGGGGCCAACATCGATCTTCAAGGTGCCACAGCCCGCATTCGCGGCGGCACCTCCATGAAGGGTGCTCCCGTGATGGCCTCCGATCTTCGGGCGTCTGCCGCGCTCGTTCTGGCTGGGCTCGTCGCTGAAGGCAAAACCGAGATCAATCGTCTTTACCACATCGACCGCGGGTACGAGCATCTTGACGACAAGCTCGCCGGACTTGGTGCCAACATCGAACGCGTGCGCGGCTGACTAAGCAGGCTTTCTGGGGCGGACAGCCTTCGGCATGGACTTTCCCGCTACGTGTCGTCAAATTTCCCCGGACAGGCAAGAACACCTATCGCAAGCCGTAATTGCGATTGATTACAATACAAACCTCACCCCTCGCGCATCATGTTCCGCATTCCTGGAGTCCCCGGCAAAGATCTATGTGACAATCACCTCGGCAGCACACGCCGCGATATTTTGCGCGTTGGAGGTGCAGGCATCATGGGCCTCACCCTCAACAATGTGCTGCGCGGCCAAGCCATGGCAGCCAATTCGCCCAACGCAGGCCGCGCCGGCTGGGGCAAGGCCAAGCATGTGCTCATGATCTACCTGCAGGGTGGCCCGAGCCATCTTGATCTTTGGGACCCGAAGGAAAATGTGCCGGATAAAGTGCGCTCCGCCTTCAAAACGATTCCGACCAAAGTCCCCGGTAAACACTTCACCGAGATTCTGCCCATGCTCGCCAAGGTGAACGACAAGTTCACCATGATTAACTCCATGAGTTACACACCGAACGGGCTGTTCAACCATACCGCCGCGATCTACCAGATCATGACTGGCTACACGACGGACAAGGTCAGCCCCTCCGGGCAGCTCGAGCCTCCAAATGCCAAGGACTTTCCGAACTTCGGCTCCAACATCATCCGTCTCAAGCCGCCGCAGGAGCCCATGCTGCCCTTTGTGCAGCTTCCGCGTCCGCTGCAGGAATCCAACGTCGTCGGCAAAGGTGGCGGCGCAGGATTCCTCGGCAAGGCTTTCGATCCCTATACTCTCTTCCCCGATGGCGACGACCTCGACATGGGCAAGATGGACCGCATCAAGATCGACGACCTGCAACTGCGCCCCGATCTCTTCAGCGTGCGCCTCGAACGACGCGCGAAGCTCCGCGATGCCATCAATGACCAGATGCCCACGATCGAGGCCGCCACCAAGGACATGAGCCTAGACAGCTATTACAATCAGGCTCTGAACCTCATCTCTAGCGGCCGCGCTAGGGATGCCTTTGCACTTGACCGCGAACCCACAAAGCTGCGTGATCGCTACGGCCGCAACACCTTCGGACAAAGCTGCCTGCTCGCCCGTCGCCTGCTTGAAGCGGGCACCCGTGTTGTCGAAGTCATCTGGCCGAAAGTCGCCAACTCCGACAATCACAGCTGGGACCACCACGTCGGCCTCACCGAGCGCATGAAGGGCAAGTCCGGCCCCATGCTCGACCAAGGCCTCAGCGCCCTCTTTGAAGACCTCGACGCCTCCGGCCTACTCGACGAGACGCTTGTCGTCGCCCTCGGCGAATTCGGCCGCAGCCCCGAAAAAGGCGTTTCCACCTCCGGCAATGGCAATAGTGCCGATGGCCGCGATCACTGGCCTTACTGCTACACCGCAGTCATCGGCGGCGCTGGCATCAAGCGCGGCTACATCCACGGCAAATCGGACAAAACAGGCTCCGCGCCGACCGAAGATGCGGTCCATCCGATGGAACTCCTCGCCACCATTTATCACAGCGTCGGCATCGACCCTGAGACCATTGTTTACAATCATCTCAATCAGCCACGTGAGCTCGTAAAAGCGAAGCCGGTCACGAAGCTGTTTGCGTAGCAGCAGGGCAGAACCTTCCAATCGGGTCGCAGAGTCAAGAAGCCGAATTCTTGACTCTGCGTTTTTTGCATTCGGAGCCAACTTGAGCTGCACTCCAAAAAACCTTGGCGCTCGGACGTGCTTTCGACTTCATGCCGCATGTCTTCCATGCAGCTCACGTTTCTCGGCACCGGCACCTCCGTCGGCATCCCCGTGATTGGCTGTGATTGCGCAGTTTGTCGAAGCAGTGACCCGAGGGACAAACGACTGCGCAGCTCTGTCTACATCCAAACACCCGAATTTGCCTGGGTAGTGGATACAGGGCCGGATTTTCGAGCGCAATGCCTGCGTGAAAACATCCGCCATCTCGACGCGGCGATCTTCACGCATCCGCACATGGATCATCTCACCGGCTTCGACGATCTGCGGCGATTCACCGTCGATGTAGACCAGTTCATGCCTATCTATGGCACCCCAGAATGCCTCGCTGTGCTGGAACGGATGTTCGAGTATGCCTTCAATCGTGAAAACCACTACCGTGGCTACTTGAAGCCCTTTCCTAAGCCCATCCACGGTCCTTTTCACCTCGGTGAAACCACCGTCATACCTCTGCCGGTTCAGCACGGCAAAGTCGTCACCATCGGCTATCTCTTCACCCGCGGCAGCAAGAAACTCTGTGCGTACATTCCTGATGCTAAAACCATCAGTCAAGCAGCCATGGAGGCGATGCATGGTGTGGATACACTCATTCTCGACGCCCTCCGCCATACACCGCATCCCACCCACATGAACTTCCAAGAATCCCTCGCCATCGTTCGCAAGCTGCAACCTCGCCAGACCTGGTTCACCCACCTTCAATGCGAAATCATGCATGCCGTCGAAGACTCGAAACTGCCTCCCGGAGTTCATCTGGCTTTTGATGGTTTGAGACTCAATTGGGAGACATAGCGCACGTTCATTTCGTCAGGCCAAACAATTCTTTTTTCTGTGCTCAGTCACTGAACAGGCCAAACGAGCTGATTGCCAATCCAGTCGACGACGAGCGCATCTTCTAGCCATGGATGAAGACCCTAATTGAGGGCCTGCTGATGAATTTGATGCTTGGTGCAGAGTTCGCCCAGCAAATCAGCGAGTTGATAAATCTACCACGAAGGATTCTCCGCTTCTCAAAACACAAACCCGCCGGACCCAGCAGGCCCGGCGGGTTTCTGAATGAGCACATTAAGCGCCGAACTTGATCAGCGGGAACGGATTCGCCTGAGGCTCCATCGAGTATTCGCGATCCTTAAACTGGCCCGCCTTCGGGAACGGGTAATTGCCATCCTTGTCCGCGACGAGTGGCGGAACGCTTTCGAGCGTGAGTTGATCTACTCCAGGAGAGAATTCGAAGGGGCTGTTGATGTAATCCTCATATGTGATCTTCTGACCAGTGTGGGCGGCCCAGCGGCCCATGGCGGTGGTGACACTCGATTTGATGCCGCGCTCGACTTCGTTGTACTCGGTGTCGTCGCTGATGGCCTTCACGAGATCTTCCCACTCAAGGTCGTAGGGGTTCGGCTCAGGCTGCTTGCCACGCCAGAGTAGGTTAGCGCGGTTGGTGAAGTCCTGGCCTTTGAAGCTCATCGCCTTTGATGGGAAGTGGCCTGCGGTGGAAACGATAGCGCAGCCCTTCGTGCCATGCACCTGCGTGGCGAATTGCGTGTGCACATTGAGAGCTGTGCGGCCTTCGAGGTACAGCTTCGCTCCGTCCTTGAAGGTGTACTCGCAGGAGTAGTGGTCGAAGTTCTGGTCTACATTGTCTCCACGGTCGCTGCGGCCGCCACTGGCCTGCACTTCGACCGGCCAGTCGTTCTTCATCCAGCAGGCTTCGTCGATATTGTGGATGTTGAAGTCGCTGAAGCCGCCGCCGGATGCCCAGAGGAAGCTGTGGAAGTTTTTGATCTGCCAGAGCAGTTCGTTCGGGTGCGCCTTCGGGTCACGACGCGGCGTGAACACGCTGCCGATGATGCCCTGCATGCGGTAAGCACGCATGAGGAGCAGATCACCAATCTCACCGTCTTGGATGCGGTTGAAGAGTTCGCCACGCACGCGGCAGTGACGGCACATCAGGCCGACACCGACCTTCAAGTTCTTCTTTTTCGCTTCTTCATTCAACGCGAGCAGGCGGCGAGCAGTGGGGCCATCCGTGCAGATGGGTTTTTCCATGAAAACGTTCACGCCTTTCTCGATGGCATACTTGTAGTGCACCCAGCGAAAGGCCACCGGCGTAGTGAAGATGGCCACATCACCTTTGCGCAGCGTATCGATGGCGTTCTTGTAGGCATCGAAGCCGATGAACTTGCTATCCTCGGACACAGACATGCGGTCCGGATGCTTCTTGGTGAGGTTTTCAAAGCTCGCATCAAGGCGGTCCTTCATCACATCGGCCATCGCCACGAGGCGCGGCATGCGCTGCTTCACCGTCATCGCGTTACTGGCCGCGCCTGTGCCGCGCCCACCACAGCCGATCAGCGCCGCGCGGATTTCATCGCTGCCGGCAGCGTGCACATACGGGATGCTGACGCCAGAGAGCACCGAAAGGCCGGCAGTAGCCTTGGTGGCGTTTTTCAAAAAGTCACGACGGGAGGTATTTTCGACAATAGGTGAGTTCATGGGCGGGGATTAACGGCATGGAAGAGATGAAGTTTACGCGGGATGCGATGGCGAGGTCAAGGATTCGTCAACGGGACATGCGCTGGTCAAAAGCCCACAACATGGGTCGAAACAAAAAACGCGGGCCGTTTCCGGCCCGCGTTTGGGTGAGGCTCGCTATGAATCAAATCACGCGTAGCTGGCCTGCGCGCCTTTGATGTCGCGCTTCTTGATCCAGGGCATGAGGCTGCGGAGGCGGGCGCCGGTCTTTTCGATCGAGTGCTTCTCGCCAGCTTTGAGCAGCTTGTTGAAGGTCTTGTAGCCGGTTTCGGTCTCCTTGATCCATTCCTTGGCGAACTTGCCGGTCTGGATGTCCTTCAGCGCGGCTTTCATGCGCTTCTTGACAGACTTGTCGATGATCTTCGGACCGACTTTGACGTCGCCCCACTTGGCGGTCTCCGAAATGGAGAAGCGCATGCCAGCGATGCCGGACTCGTTCATGAGATCGACGATGAGCTTCAATTCGTGCAAGCACTCGAAGTAGGCCATCTCAGGGCTGTAGCCAGCCTCGGTGAGCACTTCAAAGCCGGCCTGGACAAGAGCGCTGGCACCACCGCAAAGGACGGTCTGCTCGCCGAAGAGGTCGGTTTCGGTTTCTTCCTTGAAGGTGGTCTCGATGACACCGCCGCGGGTGCCGCCGATGCCATGCGCCCAGGCGAGAGCGATCTTCTTGGCTTGCTTGTCGGCATTCTGGTGAATGGCGATCAAAGAGGGGACGCCCTTGCCTTCGGTGTACTGGCGACGGACGATGTGCCCAGGACCTTTCGGTGCCACCATGATGACATTCACGTTCTTCGGCGGGACGACAGTCTTGTAGAGAATAGCGAAGCCGTGAGAAAAGAGGAGCGTCTTGCCCTTCGCAAGATGCGGGGCGATGTCCTTCTTGTAAACGCCGCCGATTTTGGTGTCGGGCACGGCAACAAAGATGACGTCCGCCACTTTCACCGCGTCAGCGGTATCCATGACCTTGAGGCCCTTTTCTTCAGCCACGGCACGGCTTTTGGAGCCAGGATAAAGGCCGATGACGACTTTGACGCCGCTCTCCTTGAGGTTCAGGGCGTGGGCGTGGCCTTGGGAGCCGAAGCCGATGACAGCGCAAGTCTTGCCTTTGAGGGGAGCGAGGCTCGCGTCTTTTTCAGTGTAGATTTTGGCGGGCATTAATGTGTGGTCTAGTTTAAGAGGGCGGCGATAGTGGTTCATGGCCCCCAAGGGGTCAAACGGCTTTTTCCCGGCACGGAAGCCGGAGAAATCCAGCCCACGATGTTCGTTCTATGTGGCATCTATGGTCAACCGCCTTCTTTTCCTCTCACTCTCTCTCACGTCCGCCACCTTGCCTGCCGCTGACTGGCCCGAATTTCGAGGCCCTGATGCCCAAGGCCACTCGGATGCCACGAACCTGCCCCTGACATGGAGTCCCACCTCGCACATCGCGTGGAAAACAGCCGTTGCAGGCGTGGGCTGGTCCTCACCGGTGGTCGTTGGCGACCGCATCTTTTTGACAAGCGCCGTTTCTCTCAGCGGCAAAGAGGAAGCCACCGCCGACCGCTCGCTGCGAGCCCTCGCACTCGATGCGACCACCGGCAAGACCGTGTGGGACGTGGAGCTTTTTCAGGCCAAGACCCCGCGAGCCCATCGCAAGAACAGTCACGCCAGCCCCACGCCAGTTTATGAAGATGGTAAGCTCTACATCCACTTCGGACACCTAGGCACCGCATGCCTGAATGCCGCAAATGGCCAGGCCGCATGGGCCACGCAAGCCTTCGCCTACTCGCCCGTGCATGGGAATGGCGGCAGCCCGGTGCTCTTTGAGGACCTGCTCATCTTCTCCGCCGATGCCGAGACGGAGCCCAAGGTCATCGCGCTCGACAAAGCCACCGGCCAGCAGCGCTGGGCCTTCGCCCGCCAGTCCGATGCGAAGAAGAAATTCTCCTTCTGCACGCCATTGATCATCGACGTGAGCGGCCAGAAGCAGCTCATCACACCCGGCAGCGGCGTGGTCAACGCCCTCAATCCAAAGACCGGCGAGGAAATCTGGCGCTGCTACTATGACCAAGGTTACAGCGTGGTGCCGCGCCCGGTTTATGCCCACGGCATGATCTTCCTATCCAGCGGCTATGACAAGCCCGTGCTCTATGCCCTCAAGGTGGACGGCAAAGGCGATGTCACCACCACGCACATCGCATGGAAGATCGAGAAGGCCGCGCCACACAATCCGAGCATGGCCGTCATCGGTGATGAACTCTACTTCGTGGCAGACAACGGCATCCTGAGCTGCGTCGATGCGAAAAGCGGGCAGGTGCATTACTCCGAACGCTGCACTGGCCCCATCTCCGCCTCGCTGCTGGCCGCCGATGGCAAACTGTATCTGCAGGATGAAAAGGGCCTCGGCGTCGTCGTGAAGCCCGGCAAGCAATTCCAAATCCTGGCGCAAAATGATCTCGCCGAGCGCAGCTTGGCCTCGTATGCGGTCATTGGGTCCGATCTCCTCATCCGCACGGAGGGGAATCTGTATCGGATCAAGAAGTGACCGCCTCATGCCCATCGACTCCAGCATCGTCGAATTTTTCATCCGCCTCGGCGCGGCCTTGCTGGAGCTGTGCGGGCTCGTTCACAGTGCGCAGGAGTACATGACACAGGGATCACGCCTCGGTGAGTCGAGGATGGACCGGGAGGGCCGGCGATGGTTGCGACACCTCACGATCGTCGTTTCCTGTATCATCCTCGTGCTGCTGATCGTGTGGGCGGTAATCAAGTGGTGGGCTTGATCAAGCCTCGATGAAGCGCTGCAAGGCCTTGCGGGCCTTCAACGCCTCACACCACGGCCTCGGAATCGCTTCCAGGCCGTGCGCAGCGCCGAGCAGCATGCCGAGGACGAGCGCACGAGCGCAGTTGTCGCCGCCGGCCATGGCGTTTTCGATGCTGGCGAGCTCGAAGTCATGCCCGTGATGCTTCACCAGCCACAAAACAGCCGGAAGAGCCTGCGGAATGGGACAGGCACGTCCGAGCTTGCCGATGGCATCGGGGCCTTGAGCGGCCGCCGCGGCATCGAGAGCCCATTTCGGAGCCGTTTGAGCGATCACCTCCGGAAGCTCCGCGCCATGCAAAAGCCGGTGCGTGGCCCGGGCGAGGAATTCGGCACACTCGATGGTCTCCGGCGAGCGATGTGTGAGGATCGTTTGCTCGATCGCAGCCGCCACGGCCTCTGATTCGGGCTTCTCGGCAAAAAACGCCATCAGCGGAGCGATGCGGGCCGGCCCCGCGAGCTCGTCCGAGACCGCACCGCTCGTCGCAGGCGCGGCACCGGCTTGCAGATTCGCCAGCGTGCCCTTCGTGGCCTTGTCCACGTAGTCATCGTAGGTCGGCCACATCGCCTGCCAGTCCGCGAGGAACGCCGCGGCATCCCACCGACGCTCGCGCTGAAGAAACGCTAGCAGGCGCAGCGCTTGATCTCCGGCATGGCCCTGCTCGCCGGCTTGTTTGCGAGGATGATACGAGTCCGCGCCGGGAGCGTGGTAGCCGGTCACCCGCCCGTGACGCCGCACGATGACCTCGGGATCATAAATCCAATGCACACCGAGCGAGAGAGCTTCGGCGATGAAACTGCCATGCAGCATACCTGCGACGCGAGAGGAGAAATCCGGGGCCATGCAGCGGACGTAGCCCTGCACGTCACGACTCGCAAGCCATGCGCAGCACTTCGCATTTCCGCCCTTGCCGCGGCGGCTAAAAAGGGCACTTCATCCATCATGCCCATGCAAACCGATTACGATGCCATCATCATTGGCGGCGGCCCCGCTGGAGCCACGGCGGCCATGACGCTGCGCCAGGCCGGCCGGAAGGTGCTCGTGCTCGAAAAGGAGAAGTTTCCGCGCTTTCACATTGGCGAGTCCCTCCTGCCCTACAACCGCCCCATCTTCGATGAGCTCGGTGTGTGGCATCAGATCCAAGCCGCAGGTTTCATGAAAAAAAGCGGGGCTCAATTCTGGATGGGGGATGGCTCGATGCACACGCGGTTGAACTTTTCCCGAGGCTCCTTCACCGAGTTTCCTGAAGCCATCCAGGTCGAACGAGCCAGATTTGACAACATTCTGCTTCGCCATGCCGAGCATCTTGGTGCCGAGGTGCGTGAGGAAACCCTCGTCACGAGCCATCACGTCACCCAAGACCGCGTCACCATCCGTGTGAAGGCCAAAGATGGCTGCGAGCAGGAGGTCAGCGCGGCCTTCCTCGTCGATGCCAGCGGCTTAAACAACTTCACCGCGAATCGCGAGAAGCTGCGCGAATACTACCCCGGCCATAAAAAGATCGCCATCTTCGGCCATTACAGCGGCGTGGTCATGACCGAGGGCGAGGAAAAGGGCGACATCCTCATCGTGCGGCGGAAGAACTCGTGGTTCTGGATGATACCGCTGGAGAATGACAAGGTCAGCGTCGGCCTCGTACTCGATTTGAATGACTTCAAAGAGCTCCAGCAGGATCCGCAGGCCGTGTTTGATGATGCTGTGACCACCACCGCCGCCGTGCGTGACCGCATGATGAACGCCAAAGCGATCACGCAGGGTCACGTGCTGAGCGATTTCTCTTACACGAACCGGAAGCTCGTCTCTAACCGCGTCGTTCGCGTGGGAGATGCGGCGGGTTTCATCGATCCCATCTTCTCTAGCGGTGTGATGCTGGCGATGCACAGCGCTCAAAAGGGTGCCCGCGTGGTGGACGAAGCACTCAAGGCCGGCCGCACGATGACCTTTGCCATGAAGCGCTACGAATGGAGCACGCGAAAACACGTAGGGCGCTTCTGGCAGTTCATCGAAAAGTTTTACACAAATCACTTCGCTCAGCTCTTCTTCCAGCCGAACAACATGTTCCGTATGGTCTGCGCCATCAATTGCGTACTCGCCGGTCGGCCTGAGATGAGCTTCGCCACTTGGTGGCGGCTAAAGTTTTTCTTCGGCCTTGTATGGGTCCAAAAACACCTTGCACTCGTCAGGCCCATCGAGATACGTTGAAGCAGAGGCTACAGGTAGCTCTCGATGCCGAGCTTACCGTTGGTCGCGCAGATGAACATTGTGCCAGGTTTCGTCGTGCTCGGTTTCGTCATCACCTTGCCGCCGCCGCTTTCCACCATCAACTGGCCTGCAGCAATATCCCAAAGGCTGATCTGCTCCTCAATGTAAGCGTCGAGGCGACCGCAGGCGATGTAGGCCATTGCTAGCGCGGCACTGCCCAGCATGCGCGTTTTACGCACTTCGTAGGCGATGCGTTTGTAGCGCTCAAAACCCAGATCGAGCGCCTCCTTGCTCTTCGAAAAGCCGACCGTCACCACGGCCTCGCGCATCTCCGCGCGGTCGCTGCACTTCACCGGCTTGCCATTGAGCAGCGTCGTACTGCCGGCCATCACGCTGAAAGTCTCTTTCTGCATTGGGTCAAAGATTACGCCAATGAGTAGCTTCTTCGAGTCCCGCTCGCGGGCGGCGATGGACACGCAGAAGTGAGGGATGCCGAAGAAGAAATTCACCGTGCCATCGATCGGGTCCACGATCCACTCGATGGGACCATCGCCTCCTGTGTCGCCACCTTCCTCACCGAGGATCGCATGCTCAGGGAACTTCGCTAGGATCATCTCCGTGATCAACTTCTGGCTGCGCACATCCAGCTCCAGCTTGATATCATGCCGTTGCATCTCATTCACCGTGAGTTCGGAGCCAAAGTTCGTCTGGATAAGTTCACCCGCGGCATGCGCGGCTTCAGTGGCGGTGGCAAGGAGGGCTTGGAGGTCGTTCACGATTTCTTCAGGTGCAAAATCTCGGCGAGCAAAGCACGCGCGAGCTGGGTTTTGGGCTGCCGGAGCAGACTTTTCGTTCGGCCACCGGGAAGGCAAAGGGTGACGGCGTTTTCCACACTGTCAAACCCGATGCCCTGCTGCGTGATGTCGTTTGCGATGATCACATCACAGCCCTTGCGCTCCAGTTTCTCGCGGGCGTGCTCGACGAGATTTTCCGACTCCGCCGCAAAACCCGCTAAAACACCGCGAAACCCAAATACCGACCTTGCTGAGCCCAAAATGTCCTCCGTGCGCTCCAGTTCCAAAACCAGTCTCTCGCCGGTCTTCTTGATCTTCTGCTCCGAAACACTCATCGGCCGGTAATCTGCCACCGCAGCCGCGAAAATGGCCGCATCACATGCCGCTAGGCTCTTTTGAACCACCTCAAACATCTGCCTTGCCGATTCCACCGCGATGAATTCCACGCCCGCGGGCTTCGCCAAGCTCACCGGCCCCGAAACCAGCACCACCTCATGCCCCACCTCCACCGCCGCCTCCGCAAGCGCGTATCCCATCCGCCCCGAAGACCGGTTTGATAGATACCGAACTGGATCGAGAGCCTCTCGTGTCGGTCCTGCAGTGATCAAAATGCGCATAGCGGGACCTAGCCGCACCTATCCGGGCATGCAAGCCTGCCCCGTTTTGTCACAAGAGTCTGAGACGAATGCCTGTTTGCTTCTCCGCGCAAAGGGTCAACAAGCCAAACACCCGTCACAGCCCAAGCTACTTCAAACTCAAAATGAACGCTTTCACGTCCGCGAACTCCTGAGGTTTCAGGATCAGGTTCATCGGTGGCATGGGGCTGATCGGGGTGGCTGTGTAGCCTTCGGCAAGTTTAGCGTTGGGATTCACGAGGCTTTCGAGGATGTAGGCTTCGTCTTTGCGGCTGGCGATGCCATCCAGCGCGGGGCCGACAGCGCTGCCCTGACCTTTGAGTATATGGCAGTTTTTGCAGGCGGCCACGGGGTGCTCCCAGAAGATTTTTTCACCGCGTTGGATATCGCCGACGAGCTTGGAGGCGTCGTCTTCGTTTTCGAGGACGAGCTCGCAAAGCTTTACGTCGTCGAAGTAGATATCGCCTTTGCCAACGTGGAGAAGGTTGATGCTGGCCTTCTTGCGGTCCTTGCTGTTGAAGATGACCTCGACTTCGGTCCAGTCTTGGTTGCGGCTGATTTTGGGCGAAGTCTCGGCGCGACCGATGTGGTCGTTGAGGCTGGCTTTACCGCGGAAGGCGTGCGTTTTGATCCACGCGCTGAGTCGGTATTCGGTGTTCGGTTTGAGCGGCACATCGGCGAAGTGGCTGGTATCGGCGTCGTCGCGAGTGATGCTGCGCATGGCGCGTTTGCCGCTGTGGACCATCTTCGGATCGGTGACGAAGCCCCACTGCGCGCCGTCGTTGCCTTTCTTCTTCGATTCGCCGCCGTAGTCGCGACGCGTCCAAGTGGTGCCGATCGGTTCTTCAAAGCCGGGGTTGGGGAGCAGGTTGGGGCCTTCTTTGTAGTTCAGGGCCTTGTGCTTCTTGCCGAGCATCTTCGCGGCCTCAGCGAGCCATTCGTCGCTTTTGACGACGGGATCAGCGGCGAGCTTTTTGACGAGCGTCTGGATCTCCGGCGTGGTGGGGAAGTCGGAGAGCTTCACGAACGCGGCGAGGCGCGTGTTCAAATCGGGGTCGGAGATGACGCCGGAGCCGAAGAAGAGGTCCTGAGCGGCTTTGTCGGCTCCAAGGGCACGGATGGCGTTGCGGCGGAGTTTGGCGTCTTTGGAGATGAGGGCGGCTTGGTGGGTTTTGGCGTCGAGCGTGCCACGCGCTTGTTTGACCCAGAGGGCATGAATGTCCGACAACTCAGATAAGTCTGATGTGTCTGAAGCGAGACGCCACTGCTTCAACAGACGGTTGTAGAGCGTGTTCGTATCCTTCGCGGCACCTTTGGCCACAATCCGGTAAATGCGCCCGCGGCTGTGATCCCGCAGATCATTCTCATGCGCGCCGCCGACACCCGTCGTGGCCACGAAGCCGCCGCGTTCTTTGCTGGGCGTGGGGTTGTGCTGAATGATGAAGTTTTGGAAATCCGCCACCCAAACCGCCCCATCCGGGCCGACCTCGGCATGCACAGGGCTGTTCCATTCGTCGCTGCTGGCGTAGATGTTGAAAGCATCGAGCGCCTTGTAGCCTGCGCCGTCGGGCTGCACATCCATGAGGGCGACGATTTTCATCGTGGGCTCGCAGACCATGGCCATGCCTTGGAAGCGCTTTGGCAACGCGTTGCTGTAGATGAAGTTGGAGCCCGCGGCGGCTGTGTAGCCGCCGAAGACATCCACTTGGCGAAAGTTCGGCGTGATGGTGTGAGCGGTATCGACGGCGTTAATCTTCTTCGCGGTCATGCCGCGGCTGCCTTCGGCGTAGGCGGTGGCGGGTATGCCGCCGAAGAAGATGGGCGCGCCATTGGCGGTGCCGCCGAATTGATCGCCCGCGTCGTTGGTGCTGTGGCCCCACGAATTATTCGTGAACTGATGCAGAAACTCAAGCGCGCTGCCGTCCGGCTTGAAACGATAGGTTCCCATGGCGAACTGATGCTGCTTGCCGCCGACGTAGCCCTCGATGCCGCTGTAGCCGACGCAACCATAGATCCAGTTGTCAAAGCCGTAGTGCAGGTTACTGGCCTGCGCGTGCGTGTCGCGGATGCCCCAGCAGTCCATGATGACCTCGCGTTTGTCGGCTTTGTCGTCGCCGTTCGTGTCCTCGAGGTAGATGAACTTCGGCGGCGCGGCGACGATGATTCCTTTTCGAGCGAAAACGATGCCGGTGGGCAGATTCAACTTGTCGGCAAAGACGGTGAATTTGTCCGCTTTGCCATCGCCATCGGTGTCCTCGCAGATTTTCACGCTGTCTTGGCCCTCACCGCTCTCCTGAACCCCGTGCGGATAGTCGCGGGTCTCGACGACCCAGCAGCGACCGCGTTCATCCCAGGCGAACGCAATGGGCTTCGCGATGTCCGGCTCCGACGCGAAGAGCTTCAACTCGCAATCCGCCGGCACCTGCGTGCGCTCCATGCTGCCCTTGGGTGAAAACGGCTTTTGGAAGGTCAGCGGCTCCGAACGCTTCTCGTAGTTTGCGACCTGCGGATGCTTTTCGCGCTGCTCGGGCTCTCTTTGGGCCAAAAAGGCCTCGTAGGCCGCTTTGCGCTCGGCGGATAGCTTCGAAAGGATCGCTTCGCGGCTCAGATCATCACCCGCTTTGACCACGAGGTCGTAACCGGCGTCCACTTTGTCTTTCGCGTAATCAAAGTAGATCGCATCACGGCCGAGATCGCGCATCGCATGATGCAGCGCGGCGGTTTCGGCGCCGGACGTGTCGAGGTAGAGCACGCGAATGGGATTGGCGGCGGCGCTGATGGCCAAAAGCAGGAACAGGATCGGTTTCATGATTGCGATCATGTTACGGGATCAGCAGGAAAGCTGTGCGGACAACTTTTGGGCGAAATCGGTCACTTTGCATTTGGTGAATCGTGGCCATCATGACCTTATTGATGGATGAACGCATGGCCTGCCGATTAAAATGGACCTTGCCGCTGCTCAGCGGCGGCCTGTTACTATTTGCGTTTCCGGGATGGAACTCGCAGCTCGCTGTATGGTTCTGGCTGTTTCCGCTCCTCTCACTGCTGTGGCCACTGAAGAGTTCCAAGTCGAAGGTTTCAGGTTTCAAGTTGGGCTATGTCGCTGGACTCGCATTCTTTCTGCCGAATCTGTGGTGGATCCGGCATTCCTCACGTGTGATGCTCGGCGGCGCGAGGGATGATTCATGGTCAGGCTGGGCACCAGAGTTGTTGGGATTGGGAGCGGTGATTGGGCTAGCGGGTTATTGCGCGCTGTATTTTGGCCTGTGGGCATGGTTTGTGGCTCGGTTTGCGAGGCCAAACCACGCGACGCTCACGCGGGATGCGTGGTGGGCCAGCACGCAGCACTCGGTGGTGTGCTCGTTTCTTGCCGCGAGTGCCTGGGTAGCCTGTGAATGGCTACGCAGCACGACGGTGTTCACCGGCTTTGGCTGGAATGGCCTTGGCGTGGCCTTTCACCGGAATGTTGTGCTCATGCAAGGAGCGGACACGGTGGGCGTGATGGGCCTGTCCTTTCTGCCAGTCTTCGTGGCCTGCACCGCGTGGAATGTGCTCACACGTTTTCATGCGGCTTATCACGGGAATGGCACTTGCAAAACCCGCGTCGATTTCACCGTGGCGATGGTGTTGGTGCTCATGACGGGTGGTTACGGCATGCTCAAAGTAAGCGGCAAGCCGTCGTTAGGTAAAAAAGTGCGCATCGCCATGGTGCAGCCGAATGTGGCACAGGTGGATGCAATGACTGGCGCGGTGGCAGAGCAGAGCTACGAGCGCTTGCGCGAGTTCACCCGGATTTTTGCAAAGGATCGCGATCTGGTGATCTGGCCGGAAAGCGCCCTGCCGGTGAATCTGAATGACAAATATCATCAACTGCCGCCAAGCTGGCATGGCAGATACTTCGAGAGCTTTATGGAGCCTGGCAAAGCGAAGCTACTCACCGGCACGGAGATCCATCTGAATGATAATGAAGCTTATGTCTCTGCCATTTTGCTTGATCATCAGTTCTCGAATCGCCAAGAACATCACAAGGTGCATCTCGTGCCTTTTGGAGAGTATCTTCCACTGCGTGAGGTGTGGCCGTTTTCGATGCTGCGGCCGATTTTCCCAGCAGATTTCAGCTTTGGAACAAAGACTGAGCCCATGCGACTGAACGATGAGGTGAGCCTGATTCCGTTGATCTGCTTCGAAGACACCGTGGGGCGCGTGGCAAGGCGCTTCGTGCGGGAGGAGCCGCAAATCATCACCGCCATCAGCAATGACGGCTGGTTTATCGATAGTATCGAGACAGAGATGCACCTCGCGAACGCCAAATTCCGCGCCGTGGAGCTTCGTCGTCCGATGGTGCGCTGCTCGAACATCGGCGTGACTTGCCTCATCGACGATTGTGGCCGTGAAACCTCCCGCCTGCAGGATCCCGACACAAAAAACACCTTCATCGAAGGCGTACTGCCAGGAGAGGTGAGTGCTCACTTTTCCCATCTCACCTTTTACGCCAAGCACGGTGACCTCTTCGCCATTTCTCTGCTCAGCATCTGCCTACTCACCCTCCTAGTTCGCTGGAAAGGAACTCGTGCATGTCCGGCGTAAGCGTCATCTGCCCGAGTTGCTTTGAGGACTTTGAGGTGCCCGCACCGCATCCGGGTGAGGTGCCATGTGATGTGGACTACGATTGCGAGGTGTGCTGCAGGCCCATGCGCATCGCTTTTGATCTGGAAGACGGTGAAGTGGTGGGCAATGCTTACGGCCTTGGCGAAAGTGGTCCGTGGGGCTGAACATCGCCTGTGTTTTTACTGTCATTTTTGCGACAAAGTGATTTGGCTGTTTGCAAAGATAGAACTTGTCGTTAATCTCAATAAATCCCGCTACCAGGAGTCTGGTGGATGGGAACCACAACAACACGGTTAACACCCACGCAAAACACATGAAAATCGCTATCCTTACCCTCGTGGCGGCCTCCGCCCTTCTCAGCGCCTGCTCGCAGAAGGCTCCCCCTCCCCCTCCTCCTGCTGTCAGCGGCAAGTGATTCAGCCGCTGCGTGAAGCAGCGATCTGACACCCTTCATTCATCCAAATTATGATCCGTTCCACAACCGTTCTCATGGCTGTCGCTTCAATCTTTTTGGCGTCCTGCGCCTCGAAGAAAGAATGCTCATCCTGCGACTCTAAAGCAAAAGCTGCCTGCTGCTCGAAAGACAGCAAAGCTTGCTGCAAGTCCGGTCACAAGCATTAAGCACCTGTTGCTGATTGCCGCACCGCCATCACCCTCTTTGTAGGATGATGGCGGTTTTCTTTTGGCGTACACCATAGCGTGCTTAGCCTAGAGATAGAAAGGACTCGCGTGAGCAATCATGTTGGGCATGGGAGTCATGTTGAAACGAGAAATGAGAACCGAGAAGTATTTGCTGGCCCTCGAAAGCTCCTGCGACGAGACGGCAGCAGCCGTGTGTGACTTGGACGGCGTTCTCAAGGCCAGCCGCATCGCCTCGCAAATCGAGATCCATCGACTTTATGGCGGCGTGGTGCCTGAAGTGGCCTCACGAAACCACATTCTAAATGTTCGCCCACTTGTGGAACGAGTGCTCGCGGATGCCGGCATCACGCTGAACGACGTGGCGGCCTTCGCGGCCACCAGCGGCCCGGGGTTGGTAAGCTCGCTGCTGATTGGTACCTCGATGGCCAAAGGGCTTGCGGTGGCGGAGGGAAAGCCCTTCTTGGCCGTGAACCACATGGAAGGGCATCTCCTTTCTCCTTTCATGGGCTCAAATGGACCCGTGAGACCCTGCGTCGGACTCATCGTCAGCGGCGGACACACCCTGCTTGTGAATGTTCATCAACTGGGCCATTATGAGCTCTTGGGGCGAACTCGTGACGACGCTGCGGGTGAGGCGTTTGACAAGGTGGCGAAGATGATTGGACTGCCCTATCCTGGCGGGCCCGAAATCGACAAGCTCGCTGCAAAAGGAGATCCGGCCGCGCTGGCATTTCCGCGCAGCTTTCTCAATGGCCGCAGCCTTGAATTCAGCTTCAGTGGGCTGAAAACCGCGGTGCTTTATGAGCTGCCACGGCTCGATTTGAAGAATGAACAAACCTTGGCGGATGTTTGCGCAAGCGTGCAGGCGGCCATTGTGGAGGTCTTGGTCGAAAAACTGATGCTGGCGGCCAAAATCACCTCCTGCCGCACCGTTGCGGTAAGTGGCGGCGTGAGTTGCAACCGTGGCCTGCGTGTCACTTTGAAGACTCGCTGTGACCGAGCAGGCTTGGAACTGCTTCTGGCCGAACCATCTCTCTGCACCGACAATGCCGGCATGATCGCCTTCGCTGCTGCACAGCGATTCAAGCTCGGGCAAAGCTCATCTCTGGAGGCCGAGGTGGATCCGAATCTTCCATTGGTGATGACTGATGCTTCTATCACTTGATTTCCGAGCGTGAGTCTCGAAGGTAAAAGTGACCAACCGATGAAATTTGCGATCTTCGGAGACATCCATGCAAACCTCGAAGCCCTCCAAGCCGTCCTTTATGACGCGCAGGAACAGGGCTGCGCGAGCCATGTGTGCCTAGGTGACATTGTCGGCTACGCGGCAAATCCGGCGGAATGCTTGGAGACTGTTCGTGATCTGAATTGCCCAACTGTGCGCGGCAACCACGATGAAGGCGCTAGCGGCAACAGCAGCCTCGAGGAGCTCAATCCCTTAGCCTATGCGGCGCTGATGTGGACACGCAATCAGCTCAGTGACGAGCAGCAGCAGTGGCTGCGGGATTTGAAACTGGTGCGCCAAGTGAGAGACTTCACCATTGTGCATGCCACGCTCGATTCACCAGGAAACTGGGGCTATGTTACAAACCGGTTCGATGCCATGGCGAGCTTCAGCTACCAGTTCACTCAGGTTTGCTTTTACGGGCACACTCATGTGCCGCGCATTTTTGAAAAGGACGACGCCGTGAGAGCCTCTCGCGGCACCGAGATCAGCCTCAGCCGCGGCATAAAGTATTTTGTGAATGTGGGCAGCGTGGGACAACCGCGTGATGGGGACTGGCGCGCCTCTTACGCGATCTACGACATTCAAGCACACACGATTTCGATCCGCCGACTCGAGTATGACATCGAGACCGCCCAACGGAAGATCCTTGAAGCAGGCTTACCCCCGCTGCTGGCGGACCGCTTGGCGCTGGGGAAATGAGGCAACCACTCGGACGGACCGAATTCGTCCGGCAGGCCGGACTCAAACGCATGCCCCAGCTCCCCAGTCTTCAAAATTTCAGAAGTGCCCTGATCGTCAAACCGAGTTCGCTGGGAGACATCGTGCATACATTGCCAGCAGTGAGGCTATTGCGGGAAGCTCACCCGCACCTGAAATTGAGATGGCTGGCAAACACGGAGTGGACGCCGCTGATCCAAGAATCGACGTTGATTGATGAAGTCATTCCGTTTCCACGGAAGCGGTTTCGCGGACTGGCGGGGCTGCTGCAGTTCTGGAACTGGCGGCGGAAGTGGATGCGGATGCCGCGTGAAGAACCAGAGATCGTGTTCGATTTTCAAGGGTTGCTCCGCAGCGGCATCGTGAGCCGGTGGCGGGGTTCGCGGCCGGTCATCGGGCTTTCGGATGCACGGGAAGGTGCGCGGTATTTTTATTCGCACATTGTGCCGGTGAATGCCGGCGGACATGCGGTGGATCGTTACCTCGAAATACCGCGAGCGTTAGGCATCCAGGTGAATGCGGAGGACGTCAACTTTGATCTAGCGGAGGGCAACAAGCCTACGGGTGCGGATTTAAACTGGCGCGAGAGCGTCGTGCTGCATCCGTGGTCGCGTGGAGAAGGTAAATCACTCTCGGAAGATTCGCTCGCGGCACTTTGCGAGGCACTGGCACCGCGCGGTGTGATCCTCGTGGGCATGCATGATGGCACGAAGGCACCCCAGGCATCGCATGTGACGGATTTGAGCAATCGCACGAGTCTCGCTGAACTCGTCTGGATCATGCGACAGGCAGGCTGGGTGATCAGTGTGGATTCCGGACCGATGCACATCGGCGCGGCAGTGAATCCCCGCACGTTGGGGGTTCATACTTGGAGTGATCCTCGCAAGGTGGGGCCGTATCCGGCGACAGCAGATGTGTGGAAGGCGGGACGCATCGCGAAAAGGACGGATTTCAGCGCCGCGGAGTGCCTCACAGAGATGAGCATCACTCCAAAGGCGGCGAGAGAGATGGCGGCTTGGGTGCGGCGCTGATTGCGGTTGCAAGCCCCCGATGACTGGGGAGCATGCACAAATATGAAACTGCTGTTTCTTCTTTTGCTCAATGCCGCTGTTTTCGCCAAGGACCTACCGAAGCCGGAGCGATTTGAAAAGGCCATTGCGGCCTTTGAGTCGGAGGACAAGGCGAAGAAAGCTCCGAAGGATGCCACGCTGTTTGTCGGCGCATCGAATATCCGGCTTTGGAAGTCGCTGCCGGACCGTTTCAAGAAGGACAAGGTCATCAATCGCGGCTTTGGCGGGGCGTTTTTGAGCGAGGTGGTGCATTTCGCCGATCGCATCGTGCTACCTTACCAGCCGAAGCAGATCTACCTGAATGCCGGTGGCAATGATCTGCACTCGGGTCGCTCGCCGGAGGAGGTGCTGGCGTCCTTCAAAGCCTTCGCGGCGCTGGTAGCGGAAAAGCTGCCAAAAACGAAGCTGGCCTTTCTTTGCATCCCCACCTCGCCCTCGCGCTGGGAGGAGGTGGAGACGGTAAGGAAGACGAACCAGATGATCGCCGACTTCATCCATGCCGGCGGAGACAAGATCGAGTTCGTCGACTACTTCCCGATGCTCCTCGGAGCGGACGGCCAGCCGCGGAAGGAGTTGTATGTCGAAGACCAACTCCATTTCAGCGAAGCGGGCTACGATGTGGTCACCTCGGCCATCAAGTGGCAAAAAGAGATCGCAGCCATCGAAAAGCGCTACATGCAAAAAGCGCCACCTAAAGCTCCCATTGTCTTCGTCGGCAGTTCGAGCATTCGCCGCTGGGAAACGCTGACGGCCGATTTTCCGAATAAACCCGTGCTGAACCATGGCTTTGGCGGATCCGAGGTCTTCGACTCGGTGAACTTCGCACACCGCCTCATCTTACCCTTCCAGCCAAAGCAAATTGTGATGTATGCGGGCGGCAATGACTTAAACGCTGGAAAGTCACCAGAGAGAGTTTTTGCCGATTTCCAGGTTTTCGTGGCCAAGGTTCATGCCGAACTACCTCAAACGAAAATTTGCTACATCTCCAGTGCTCCGAACCCGAAGCGTTGGTCGCAGATTAAGCAGGTGCGATCACTCAACGCGCTGATCCGAAGTTTCTGCGCCGAGGACGATCGGCTTCAATACTTGGACGTACATCCAGCGATGCTTGCCCCGAATGGCGAACCTAAGCCGGACATTTTTGTTGAAGACCAACTCCATATGAACACCAAAGGCTACGAACTTTGGAAAGGACTCGTCGGTCCTGTTTTGATGGATTGAGTGAAGGAGAATCCACGAATAAAGCTGTCCTCAAAAACACTCGGATCAGGTAGGTTCGCTGATTTGCGCACCTTCTAATTTCATCATCCTCATGCGCAGCGGCAGCCTGACCGGGCTCAATGTCCAATGTTCGCAACCGAACCCCAGACGCAGGCACCCATTTGTTTCCTCAAACCACTCCGCTTCACATCACTTCCACCACAACAGCGCTCGCGTTGTCACGACCCGACTCAGCTACCGCATGCTCAACAATGGTCCGCGCGTCATGGCCGGCAACCATCATATCCTCCAAGGCATGATCCCAAATGCCATCCATGATACCATCTGTGCAAAAGAGAAACCGATCGCCACTTTCGCAGCCCACGGCACCAACCTGCGGCTCCAAATATTGATGCCCGGCACCAAGAACTTGGCTCAAGATGCTCTTGCGCGGATGATTGCGAGCCTCACGCTCATTGATCTGGCCTTTTCGGCGCAGCCAGCCGACATGCGTGTGATCTTCGGTGATCTGCTTCAGTCTGCCACTCTTGGGCAGCCAGTAAATGCGGCTATCCCCCACATGCATGAAATGCATCCAGCCGGGCATAAACCAACCCAAGCTCAACGTGGCTCCCATCCCACGACATTCCTCATAGTAGCTGCCCAGCTTTCCCAGTTCTTCATGGATGCGGTGCGCCAACTCTAAGAGAACATCCCCCTGCCCAGCGGCGATGTGCTGCGCTGACTGCTTGAAGCTTTGGGGCAGCAGCCGCGTGATTTTTTCCGCTGTGATCTTGCTGGCAAATTCACCCGATTTCGCACCTCCCATGCCATCGCTCACTGCAAACACGAAATCCCCGGTGTCGAGGGTGCTCTCGCCGACCTTGCCCAAGTAACGCACCTCCTTGGCGTCAAAATTGAGTGCGAGGAAGGTGTCTTCATTATTGCTGCGCACACGGCCGGGGTGGGTCATGCCGGACCATCGCAACAAGTGGGGAGTTTCGGGCGGGTTGAGGTCGCTCATGAGACAGGTTTCAAGGGGGCATCGAGAATCGTCGCCAGCTCAAAATCGATCAAGCAGAAGCGTCCGTCGCTGGCACGGTAGGTCACGTTGCGATCAAACGGATCATCGTGGCGCACGCCATACTCGCGTTCCAAGTCGCCAAAAAGCTGCTTCACCTTCCCCTCGCTCAACTTTTCCACGCGTGAACCACAGTTGGTGGTGATAAGATAAAGCTCGGACTCATTGGCCTCCAAGATTCGAGGCACATGGTCGCAACCGCGTTCCTCAAGCACGCGAAGCACCTTCACCTCATTGGCAAAACGCTCCGCGGCGTTGGGTCCTCGGAAATGCTTGTGGACACGTCCGTCATAGCCAATGCGGACCAGCGCGCGTTGGGTGTTTTTAGCTTCATGCATGGGGGTGATGCGATCATCCCGAGCCTAGGCGCTCCGCGCAAGACGGGAGATATGGCGAATTTTAACGGAGGTGCTATGCAGTGGCCTTCATGACCCACGGCTTTCCTCTCGAAAACTGCAGCGCCCTGATCACTGGCGCCTCTTCCGGCCTCGGAGCCGAGTTTGCACGTCAACTCGCACCCCACGCCACCGAGCTCATCCTTGTGGCTCGTCGTGGTGACGTGCTTAAAGAGGTTCAGGCGCAGATTTCAGGTCAAAAAGCCCGCGTGACCTGCTTCGCGGCGGACCTCAGCAGTGATATTGGCAGAGCTTCGCTGATGGCTTTTCTCGATGAAAACCATCTGAGCCCCAATTTGCTCATCAACAACGCCGGCCTTGGTGACTACGGCCCCTTTGCCACCTCGCCTATAGAAAAGACGCGGCTGCAAATCGACCTCAACATCACCGCACTCACCTTGCTCACGCATGGCTTGCTGCCCAAGATGAAGGGCCGCGGCGGTATTTTGAACATCAGTTCGCTGGCCAGCACGCTGCCGATGCCGGAGCTGGCGGTGTATGCAGCCTCCAAGAGCTACGTGACAAGTTTTTCTGAAGCGCTCTCCATCGAGCTAGCACCACGCGGCATCACTGTCACCTGCGTATGCCCCGGCCCCACGCCCACGAACTTCAGTCAAACCGCGAAACGCCAGAACGGTAGCGATACCAATCGTGATGGCCAAGCCCTGCTGCGCATTCCCCCCGCCCAAGTCGTAAGCGAAGCGCTCGATGCATTGCGTTCCGGACGCCCCTGTGTCTTTCCCGGCACAGGCGTCAAAGTGGCCGGCTGCCTCTTTCGTATGTTGCCTCGTTTTTTGATGCGACGGCTGCTTCGGCAACGCATGCGGAGAGAGGCAATTGAACTGAAAAAACTTTGACAAACCAGAGGGTCTCCAGTCACAATGAATTTCCCATGAAAAACATTTTCCTGCCCGCCTTCATTGCCTGCGCCCTCGTCTCCTGCAAGAGCTTGGAACGGCGTGATCCGAAAGACCCCCGTCCGTCCGCCGAACTCTCCGACTACACTGCACCTGAGACTAACAAAGGCCTCGCTCACCTGAGCAGGGGTGTTGGTCAGGCTGCTACGAGCAGTGTGGATCTTGGAGAGGATTCGATTGATGCAGGCGGCCAACTCGGTGTGCGCCAAGTTCGCGATTACACCGGCATTGGCTATAATGCCGTCAGCCGTGGAGACCAACTGGTTGCCCGCGAAGCGAGTCGCTACAGTGATCTAGCCATGGATACGGTGGATGGCGGTGCTGAGGTCGCCTCATCCTCCATTGAGCGTCACTCGAGCTGGATCTACCGCATCTTCCACCGCGGCGCAGACTCCACCCGGAAAGTCAGCCAAAGCACGCTCGCAACTTACGCAGAAGGCACTGAGATTCCCCTTTTCGGCGTATGGAAGCCCATCAAGCCTGCTGAGCCTAAATCTTGGATGGTCGGTAGTGTGAATGACCAATATCCAAGGAGGCACGACCTCCCCGGTTCCAGCTGGAAAGGGCGCCAACCATCGGTACCTGTTGTGAACAATTACAGCATGGCGACCGGCGGCAGTGTCACTGCCACGAAGTGATTTTCGCAGACATGCCTTGTGAGATGGGAGCCGCTGAAGAGCGGCTCCTTTTTTTGTAAGACTTCGCTGTTAAGAAGTCTGGCTTGGGCACGTTTGATGATCCTGTGTGCATGCCATTTGCATGTCCACCAAGCCCTCCGCATCGGACGATGAGCCCCACTGGGAACGACTGAAAGTCCGCGTTGCACACAGGCCGTTCCACACCCAAACTCCACTCCATCCATGAATACCTCCATCATCCTTGCTGCTTTCGGTCCGCTCGGCACTCCCGAGCTCATCATCATCGCCATCCTAGTCCTCGTACTTTTCGGTGCGAAGAAGCTTCCCACCTTTGCCCGCAGCTTGGGTAAGAGCATGGGGGAATTTAAAAAGGCCAAGGACGAGTTTCAGCGAGAGCTGGATCAAGCCCAGATCGAGGCTGAACGCCCCGCGCCACCTGCCCAACCCCAAGAAAAACGCCAACCGGTGGCCAATGTGGATGTCTGATCGCCATCGGCGCCGCATGAATCGCTTTTTCATCACGCGGCGGGCTCTTTGGCCCGCCGTTTTTCTTGGCATTGCCAGCCTCTCTGCTGGCTCTGTCGAGCCAGAGAGTGTTGTTTTCTGCTCCTACAACCTGAAAAACTGGCTCACGATGGACCGGTTTGATCTGGCAACCAAGAAAACGCTCATCGCATCACCCAAGCCGGAGGATGAAAAGCGCCGAGTCGCGGAGATCATCGCTGCCATCAAGCCGCAAATCCTTGGCGTATGTGAGATTGGCACTGCGGAAGACCTCGCCCATCTGCAAACCCACCTGAAAAAACTCGGACTCGACCTGCCTCACACTGAGATGGCTCACGGAGGTGACGAGCAGCGTCGCTTAGCCTTGCTCTCTTCTTTTCCCATCACGGCAAGGAACTCACAAACGAGCCTCACCTACCAGCTTGATGGCAAGACAATAGCCTTCCAGCGGGGCATCCTCGATGCCACCGTGCGTATCACCCCAGCTTTTGAGGTTCGTTTCCTAGGCCTGCACCTCAAATCCAAGCGCGAGGTAGAGGAAGCAGACCAGGCATTGATGCGGCGGCATGAAGCCCGCCTCCTGCGCAAGCACATGGACGGCATCTTTGCCGCCAACCCTAAGGTGCGCCTCTTGGCTTATGGCGACTTCAACGAGCACCGCAATGAGCCTGCCATCGACACGATCATG
>Ga0075471_10000438_pt1 | contig 24891 bp, 17 predicted proteins | sample DEB19_08_DNA_2_FD_74787 | JGI IMG/M metagenome (GOLD analysis project Ga0075471, IMG submission 74787) | Aqueous microbial communities from the Delaware River and Bay under freshwater to marine salinity gradient to study organic matter... | ecosystem: Environmental > Aquatic > Marine > Coastal ...
AAGCCATTTGGGATGGGAGATGCGTGTTTCGAGAGGAAGCTCAGAGGCTGCCGCGGCCAATTCGGTTGACTCACGGCAGGCACGGCGCAGCACGGCATTGATCAGGCCACGGGCACGGCCGGTTGCGGCCACAGTTTCATTCACTGCAGCATGTTCGGAAACCTTCGAGAGCAGGATCTGGCTCAGGCCGATGCGCAGGCCCCAGCGGCATCGGTGATCCAGATGTTTGTCCTCTGTTAAAGTAGCGATCCAGTGATCCAACAGCGAGAGGTTCCGCAGCGTGGTAAGCACGATCTCGCGGAGAAAGGCTGCGTCTGGGGCGATCAAATTGGCCTCGCGCTGCGCTTGGTCAAGGATGTCGGAAGCATAGCGCTCACCGCGAGCCCATTCTCCCAGCACATCAATGGCCAGCCCGCGTACACGGGAGGTGGGCTTTTTTTTCGGGCCTTGGTGCTGCGGGGGACGAGACGGCATGGGCGGGTGCCTTTAGGCTGAGTTTGGCCGAGCACAAGGAGTGCTTCGTAAAGCCGCGAAGCGAGCCTTGACCATGCCGCCTTCCCCGCCTTTGTAGGCGGCCCTCGATCCCACCCACCTTCCAACTCCTGCCCATACCATGGATTTCATCGCCAAAAACATCGCCGAAGTCGCCCCATCAATGACCCTATCGATCACTGCCCAGGCGAAGGCGCTCAAGAAACAAGGTGTCGACGTCCTGAGTTTCGGGGCCGGTGAACCGGACTTTGATACGCCGGCTCATATCACCGCAGCCGCCGTCGAGGCTCTTCAGAGCGGCAAAACTCGCTACACGGAGAGCGCTGGCATCTTGGAACTTCGCGAGGCTATCGCTGCCAAGTTCCTCACGGACAATGGCTTGGAATATGAGCCCTCCCAGATCAGTGTGAATTGCGGAGCAAAGCACTCTTGCTACAATGCCATTCTCGCGGTGGTCAATCCAGGCGATGAGGTCATCATCCCAGCTCCTTATTGGACCAGCTATCCGGAAATGGTGCGCATGGTCGGCGGCATTCCAGTGATTGTCGAAACGAAGCGTGAGAACGATTGGAAGATCACGCCGGAAGAATTCGAGGATGCCATGTCCCCGATGACGAAGATGATCATCATCAACAGTCCCGGTAACCCCACAGGCAGCGTTTATTCGAAGGACGAACTGGCCAAGCTGGGCGAAATCGCTGCTGGAGAGGACATCATCATCCTCAGCGATGAAATCTACGAAAAGCTCGTTTATGCCGGCGAGAAGCACGTCTCCATTGCCAGCATCAGCAAGGAGATCTACGACCACACCATTACCATCAACGGATTCTCCAAGGCCTACGCGATGACCGGCTGGCGTCTTGGCTACACCGCTGCTCCGAAGCGCATCGCCGATGCCATCGATACCATTCAAAGCCACACCACGAGCAATCCGACCACTTTTGCCCAATACGGCGCTCTCGCCGCCCTCCAGGGTGATCAGCAGATCGTCGCCGACATGCGTGATGAGTTCGACGTGCGCCGCCAATACATGCTCAGCCGTCTCGCAGGTTTCAAAAACGTGCGCGTGGTCGAGCCGAAAGGAGCCTTCTACTTCCTTGTGGACATCGAGCAGACTGGCATCAAAAGCGTGAACTTCTGCGAGAAACTGCTCAGCAAGCAGCGTGTGGCCGCCGTCCCTGGCGTAGCCTTCGGCTCGGAGTACACCGTGCGATTCAGCTACGCCACCAGCCTAGAGATTATCAATGCGGGCATGGATCGCTTTGAAGAGTTTTGCTCCCAGCACTAATTCCTCCGTGAACTGAGAACCGCGAATTGCCTTATGATCTATAACAACATCGTCGAAACCATTGGCCGCACGCCGCTCGTGAAGCTAAACAAGGTCACTGCGGGCCTGAATGCCACCATCGCGCTGAAGTGTGAGTTCTTCAATCCGCTCGGCTCTGTCAAAGATCGCATTGGCATGGCCATGATCGAGGACGCGGAAAAGAAGGGTATCCTCAAGCCAAATACCGTGATCGTTGAACCCACCAGCGGCAATACCGGTATCGCGCTGGCCTTTGTGGCTGCGGCGAAGGGCTACAAGCTCATCCTCACCATGCCGGAAACGATGTCATTGGAACGCCGCACGCTCCTTGCGCTGCTCGGTGCCGAACTCGTGCTCACCGAAGGCCCGAAGGGTATGAAGGGTGCGATTGCCAAGGCCGAGGAAATCGTCAAATCCACGCCCAACGCATGGATGCCACAGCAGTTTGAAAATCCGGCGAATCCCGCCGTGCACATGCGCACCACCGCCGAGGAACTCTGGAGCGACACGGATGGCAAGATCGACATCCTTGTGGCCGCCGTGGGAACCGGTGGAACCATCACAGGTTGCACGGAAGTGCTCAAGCCTCGCAAACCGAGCTTCCGAGCGATCGCCGTCGAGCCAGAGGCTTCTCCCGTCATCAACCAGACGCTTGCGGGTCAGCCCGTGCAGCCGGGGCCGCACAAAATCCAGGGCACCGGGGCTGGATTTGTCCCTGCGAATCTTCACCTGAAGGATAGCGCTGGAAACGCGCAGATCACGGAGTGCATCAAGGTCAGCAATGACGACGCCTTCGCTATGGCTCGCCGCCTCGCGAAGGAAGAAGGCATCTTGGTTGGCATCAGCACAGGAGCGAATGTTTGCGCCGCTATCCAAGTGGCTTCCCGTCCGGAAAACGCGGGCAAGCTCATCGTCACCGTCGCCTGCTCCACGGGTGAGCGTTACCTCTCCACCGCCCTTGCGGATGAAGCTCGTGCCAAGGTCGGTGCGTAACAGGGAACTGAGAACCGAGAACATTTTGTGAGCCAAGAACCTTCCAACAATCCCACCGCTTTCGATCCCTCTGATGAGGATCAAGCACTGAGCAGTCAGGTCAAAAAGATCCTCATGCTTTTCGGCATGGTCATTGCCGGACTGTGTGCTTACGGCCTTATCCAGCACAATGCACGTGTCACCGCAGAGGAGGCTGCCGAGGCCTTTGCCAGTGCCAAGACTGCTGACGATTGTGATCTCGTTGTGAAAAAGCATCCGGGCACGTCTGCCGCCGCGAACGCGTTGCTTTTGAAGGCCACGCTACACTGGGAAAAGAATGAAAAAAGCTCCTCGATTGAGGCTCTGAAAGCCTATCTTGCCCAGCACAAGGATCATGCTTTCCACAACGAAACACTCCTCACTCTTGCCACACGTTTGGAAGCCATGGGCGAAAAAAGTGAGGCCAAGGCCGCTTACGAGCGTGTCATCAGCGAGTTGCCCGGTTCGGAACTTGCCCAACTTTCCCAGATCCGCCTCGGGGACATGCTCTGGGCTGATGGCAAAGAAGAAGAGGCGAAGAAAGCTTATGAAGAGGCGGGCTCAAAATTTCCCGGTGTCAACGCATTCGAGGGTGACACCAAAACACGCCTAGACTGGATCGCTGCCAATCTTCCCACCAAGGAAGTCGATCCGCCCCCTGCTCCGAAAGCTGACCCCAAAGCTGCACCCTCCGCGCCGACGATTCCCGGTTTGAAGCTCAACTCTGTGCAGCCAGGCTTGAGCCCGACGATCAAGCTCGGTGATGCTGCGCCGCAGATGCAGAAAGCTGTGCCGCCTCCCGCCGCAGTCCTGACACCTCCGCCTACCGCTTCCAAGCCTGTGACGCCAGCCGCTGCTGCGCAGCCGATGCCTCCCAAGGCCGAGGCGCCAAAGTCCGCCCCCTCACCTGCGGTTCAAGTTCCAGCAGCGCCTTCAAAACTGCCACCTGCTGCTCCAGCCCCCGAGGCTCCGAAGAAGCCCTGAGGTGTATTAGACAGCTATATATGGAATCGCGCCGGTCATGAGATCGGGGTTTTGTTATCTTGACTCCAATCCGGTGGACCATCATCCTCGCGCCCTTTCTTATAAACTAAACACATCTCTCTTTTATGGCCATTAAAGTCGGAATCATCGGAGCAGGCGGCATGTTGCAATATCACGCAGCGGGTTTTCGCCAAGCAGGCGCGGAAATTGTGGCCGTGGCGGACGCCGCGCCAGGAGCCGCGAAGCGTGCCGCTGAAAAATGGGGCATCGCCAAGTCCTATGAGTCCGTCGCCGCCATGCTGAAAGGCAGCCCCGAGATCAAAGCTGTCAGCGTGATCGTCCCGAACAAGTTTCACAAGCCGCTCACCATCCAGTGCCTCAAGGCCGGCAAGCATGTCTTCTCTGAAAAACCCCCGGCGATGAATGCCGCTGAGGTCAAAGAAATCATCGCCGCCGCCAAGGCTGCGAAGAAGAAAGTGCTCTTCAACTTTAACAATCGCGCCCGCCCCGAATCGCAGGCCATGATGAAGTACATCACCGACGGCACCGTGGGCAAAATCAACTCCGCGCAGGCCAAGTGGATCCGCCGCACCGGCATTCCCGGCTTCGGCGGCTGGTTCACCACTAAGGCTCTCTCCGGCGGCGGTCCGCTCATCGACCTCCTGCACATGATCGACCTCGCCATGTATTTCATGGGCTATCCCGAGCCCGCTCACGTGCTCGGCCAAACCTTCTCCGATTTCATCACCGACAAGCAGTTCAAAGGCCCCTGGGGCATCCCTGACCGCGCCGATGGCACCACGGATGTAGAAAACGCCGCGCACGGCTTCGTCACCTTCAAGGGTGGCCAAGTGCTCAGCCTTCAGGTCTCTTGGGCGGAGATGGTGAAGCGTGAGGAAGTCTCCGTTGTCTTCCAGGGCACGAAAGCCGGTGGCAAGGTCGAGCGCCTCTTCGGCATCGATGGTCTCGACAACACCGCCATCGACACCTGCGAACTCTACGTTCAGGAAAACGGCAATAGCGTGAACCGCAGCATCGTCACGCCTGCTTGTGAAGACATGGGCCGCATCGGCTCCGCCGCGAACTTCATCCACGCCATTGAAGGCAAGGCTGCGCCGCTGAACACCCCCGAACAAGCGCTCCGCCTGATGCAGGTCATCGACGCTATCTACGCTTCCGCCAAGACGAAGAAGCCGGTTTCGATCTAAAGCACCACGACTCCAAAACAAAGGAAGAACAGGATCGCGCCTGTTCTCCCAGTTTTTGGATCCGAATCGAATTCAGCTCAAACCACCTCGATCGCTGTTCAAGGAGGCATCGCCATACTTCGCACGCGGGGTAGGCGTGAAGTCGAGCGGGGTCCAGGCGGCGTTGTTGGCGGAGGATTTCACGACGGCTTCGATGAAGGCCATGCCGGCGACGCCGTCTTCGATGGTCGGGTAGTCCATGTCGAGCGGGTTGGCGGGCGTGTCGGCCTCGAAGGCACGGACGTGGTTGATGAAGTTCTTGTAGAGGTTAGCGAAGCCTTCGAGGTAGCCTTCGGGGTGGCCGGCGGGCGTGCGGGTGGCTGCGGCGGCGGCACTTCCGAGGAAGCCGGTGCTGGTGCGTAGGACCTGCTTGGGCTGGTCTAGCCAGGTGACGATGAGCGTGTTTGGATCAAGCTGGCTCCATTCGATGCCGCCGAGCTCGCCATAAACGCGGAGGCTGAGGTTGTTTTCGCAGCCGACGCTAATCTGGCTGGAGTGCAGCACGCCCTTGGCGCCATTGGTGAAGCGCAGGAGCACGTTGCCATCGTCCTCCAGACGGCGGCCCTGGTCACCGAGGAAGTGCGTGAGGTCGGCGGCGAGTTCTTTGACATGCAAACCGGTGACATATTCGGCGAGATTCATCGCGTGCGTTCCGATGTCGCCCATGCAGCCGGCAGCGCCGCAGATGGCGGGATCGACGCGCCAAGAGGCCTGCTTCTGCCCCGTATTTTCCAGCATGGTGGCCAGCCAACCTTGCGGGTATTCGGCGACGACTTTGCGGATCTTGCCCAGCTTGCCCTGCTCGATCATCTGGCGAGCGTGGCGGATCAACGGATAGCCAGTGTAGTTGTAGGTCACGCCGTAGAGACGGCCGGTTTTCTTCACGATCTGTGCGAGTTCCTTCGCTTGCGCGAGGTCAAAGGTGGCGGGTTTGTCAGACAGCACGTGGAAGCCGCTTTCGAGCGCCAACTTAGCAGCAGGGAAGTGCATGTGATTCGGAGTCACGATGCTGACGAAATCCATGCGCTTCTCGGCAGGCAGGGCGGCCTCTGCCTTGATCATCTCCTCGAAGGTGCCGTAGCAACGGTCCGGCGGCAGGAAGAAGTCCGCGCCGCTGGCCTTCGACTTCTCTGGATTAGATGAGAACGCGCCGCAGACAAGCTCGATCTGCTGATCAATAGATGCCGCGATGCGATGAACGCCGCCAATGAAGGCGCCGCGTCCGCCGCCGATCATGCCATAACGAATTTTCCGGCTCATAAAGGGAGAAGATAGATGGGAGTTGGGTTTTGGGTGAGGGTCGCGATTCTGGAGCAAAGGCCGTGGAGTGGCAAGAGGCCAGTGCTCGCTCTTATTATCACTGGAAATCCAACTTTCAGCGGCTAAAGCAAGTGCCCGCTTTCCCCAGAGCGGCTCTTTCTGATCTACCCCATGCCCCGTTCTCCCCAAATGGTTTGTGATCCCGTGGAAGCCGTTATCGCTGACATCCGCGCCGGGCGCATGGTGATCGTGACAGACGATGAGGATCGTGAAAACGAAGGTGACCTCATCTGCGCGGCAGAGAAAATCACGCCGGAGATGGTCACCTTCATGGTCCGCGAGGGCGCTGGCATGCTTTGTGTGTCCGTTTCACGCGAAATTGCCAAGAATCTCGGTCTCGAAAGCATGGTGCCGCAGAACCGCGAGGCCTTCAGCACTGCGTTCACTGTCACCGTGGATGCGGCCAAAGGCATCACTACCGGCATTAGCTCTGCCGACCGCGCCCGCACCATCCGCCTCCTCGCCGATCCAAAGGCCCAAGCGGACGACTTCGTCCAACCCGGCCACATCAACCCGCTGGTGGCCAAACCCGGTGGAGTGTTGCGCCGCGCAGGCCACACCGAAGCGGCCACCGATCTCGCACGCCTCGCCGGACTTCGCGAAGCGGGTGTCCTGATCGAGATCATGAATCCGGACGGCACCATGGCCCGTCTGCCAGAGCTCAAAAAGTTCGCCAAGAAACACAAGCTCAAGATTTGCAGCATCGCCGATCTCATCGCGTATCGTCGCAAGAGCGAAAAACTCGTTGAGCGCATCGAGGTGGTCGAAATGCCCACCGACTATGGCGAATTCAAGCTGCACCTTTACAAGAGCCACCTCGATAGCATCCACCACGTCGCACTCGTTAAAGGTAACATTAAAGGTAGCGAGCCTACGCTTGTCCGCGTGCATAGCGAATGCCTCACCGGCGACATTTTTGCCTCACGCCGCTGCGATTGCGGTAGCCAGTTGCACGCCGCGATGGAGCATATCGAAAAAGCCGGCAAAGGCGTCATCATCTACATGCGCGGTCACGAAGGGCGCGGCATCGGCCTGCACGGCAAAATCTTGGCCTACAAGCTCCAGGAGCAAGGTCTCGACACCGTCGAAGCGAACCTCAAACTCGGCTTCCCGATGGATCTGCGCGATTACGGCATCGGTGCGCAGATCATCTACGACCTCGGCGTGCGGAAGATCCGCCTCATGACCAACAACCCTCGCAAGGTCATCGGCCTCGGCGGCCACAGGCTTGAAATCGTGGAGCAAGTGCCGGTCAAATCTCCTCCGAAACCCGAGAACACCCGCTACCTCGAAACCAAGAAGAAGAAGATGGGGCACAAACTTTAATAACGCACTCAATGTGCTGCCAGCCGCGCCGCTGTGCCAATGAAAGTACCGGTATCTGGATAAGCTAATGAATGATTGTGTTTTCGAGAAAAAATTTGCTCATCAAAATGTGTTGAAGCCTTGGCGGCTTCGAGTTCTGCTTGGGCGGCTTGTTTGGCTTTAAAAAGATCCATTTGGATCCGACTTTTCACATTGGCAGCACCATCGCCGGTGGTTTCTATGATGGAGAAGATCGCTTCTGGATACTTTGCGGTGATGAGCGACTGCACGCCGTCGCTTACACCGCTGGAGGGCATGCAACCGAAGGGTTTCACGCTGATGACCATGTGCGCTTTTTTTTTGGTGACGCTCTGGATCAGTTTGCCGATCTCCATATGACCTTCGCCACCGCGTAGATGCACATCATAGTGTTGATGGGAGATTGTAGCGACCTCCTCCATGTCCGGCAGCTTGTAATGACGTAGTCCGATGAGTTTGGCATAAAGACCAAAGACACTACGAAGACATTTGTCGGCCAACCACAGGGTGATGAGCTTCTTGCGTGTATTCTGGCCTTTGAGACCGCCTTTGGCACTGTCAGTCTGAGGAAGAATCATGCGTTGCTTTGTATCCCACATGCTCTGCCAAAGCATATAGAGAAGCCAAGCTGTCACTAATTGAACATCGACCTCAGCGCCCTCAGATTCGAGAAATTGCTGCAGTCTGTAGTTCCCGTCGCCCTCGGTTGTCATCGCCCAAAACTCTCCTATGATACTAACCTTCGGTTTTGCCTGCAAACGCTTTACAGAGATGCGTTTTAAAATCTGGCGGCACCTCCAAAGAGCGACAAAAATGCTCTGGCGATGCTCTAAGGCTTTAGCGAGAATGTGTTTGCATTGATCAAGTGCGCGATTGGTGTCGCCAGATTGAACTTCATAAGGGCGAATGCGATAGCCGATGGCGTTGAGCACATCGCCAGACATGACAGCTTTCAACAAGGCAAAGAAAAATGTAGGATTGAATTCGAGACCGTTGTTTCCGCCGGTGGCCTGCTTGAGGCCGCCTTTTTGTTGGAAAAGCAGAACACGAAATCCGTCAAAGCCTGCATCACGCAGTGCTTTGCGATACTCCGTGGCGTAAGTGCCGAAGCGGCAGGGCCCACAGGCACCTGCAGTAATAAAGACATGTGATCGGATGATCTGCTCTGTGCTGATTCCTTTTTGGTCACGCAAATCAATCAGATGCTTCACCAGATTGCCGACCGTATAATAAGTGGGGTTGCATTGGCCACGATTGCCAAATTCTTTGCCAATGCGGAGCGCGTCATTGTCCGGCACGTCTAAGGGGGTGACACGATAGCCCACACCACGCAGCGCTGCTCCGATGAACATATCCTGCGCTTGGGTTAAACCTCCGCAAAGCAACGTTGTGGATGATCGCTGTGCTTTGTCAAAATCCTGAGGATTATCATCGCGCCAATGACGTTTTGGCGGTTCATTGAGGCCGAGACGCTCGCGCTGATCCGCCTCGAACTGGCGTAGCTCCTTCTCGATTTCAGCGTGTGTCATTGAGCGCATGTTGGGCAGCTGTGCGGCGTGCATGAAGAGCAGGTGATTTGTTGAGATTTTTTTGAGTTGGTATCTAGCTGATTCAAAGAAGACAGCAGAGTGGAATCCAGAGCAATCTGCTGGCCTGCCTGAATTGGCTGCAGATCAGTCCTTTCTTCGATGACAAAACGGTGACCATTCACGAGGGCCAACGCCGTTTGATGGCCGCTATGTGCTTGCGTATCACCCATCGCTTCGAAGGTGAAGTCGCGGTCTGGTAGCTCGATAGTGACATCAGCGTCGAGATAGGCCTGATAGGCTTCGTTCATGAGTTGGAGATCAGCGTCGCGGTCGAGTTGCGCACGTTGGAGAGCCAAAAGTTCGTGCCGTTTCTCTGCGACGCGTTTTTGGAGTTCGTTGCGATTTGCAGCCTCTTGTTTGAGTTTCTCTTCATGTAGCTTTAGGGTATGGGCATAAGTTTTGACACGGATAAGAATGCTGCCGCCAGGTTTGTTCGCGTCGATATCGTGGAGATTCATTGCGGGTGTAGCGGTCGCGCTGAGGATGTGATCAATGAGGCCGTAAGTAGGCGCATCGTGACCGCATTTGAAGCTGGAAAGGTCCAGCACGACAAGATTGGGATGTCGTGCGGCGAGTTTGGCAGCCCAAACTTTCTGCACGCTGTTGGCCGAGTAATTTTCTGGCCAAACGTCAGCAACGGAGAGCGGTGAATCGACCATGCCACGGCGCAAATCGTCATCGAAGAAGCGATCGAGCCATTCTGGTTCCTTTGGTATAGAGCGGATCGAAAGTATAGGATAACCCAGTGCTTGAAATTCATCCAACACGCCATGATTGAGGCCAGGGTCGTTGTGATAAGGTCTGCCTAGCAGCAGCAAGCCCGCGCGATTCTCGTCTTCAAGCTGAGCAAGCACTTCGGAACCCTTACGCTGCATTTCAACGTCGAAGCGCTTCAAAGCCTCAAATCCTTGCTGCACAGCGAATTCGCATTCGTCGTGAGTGATACGGAGTTTTTTACCCCAAGCCTCATAAAGCTGTTTCACCAAGTAATTTGGCTCAGTAAGCGTCACGGCCGCATCGACGTATTCAACGCCAGCGCGTTCAAAAAAATCCACTTCCTTCGTGAAGGCCGCGCGTATGACTTTGGGTGCTCCGGCGACGATGGGGCAAGATGTCGAATCCATTACACCCGAGACAAAAGTCGGTAAGTGTGTAATGCAGGGAAAAAAGATGTAGTTGAGTTGCCTCTCGCGGCTTTTGTGATGTAGCAAGCTATGAATGTGTGCCTGCGTGACTTTCGAGGGATGGCAGGGATCGATGGAGCCGTATTTACTGCCTTCAGCCCACATTTCTGGTGTAGTTGCATCCGAGAAAACAATGTTCGCGGATGGAATGCCGAGTGTTTCGAAAAAAACGCGCCAGAGCGGCGCGGTGGAATACAGGTTCAACACGCGTGGGATGCCAATGCGAATGTTTTGACGATGCGCAAGATCATCATCGCTACTGCGCTGCATGCGGCGCGTAACTCTGACGGCTTTCGGTGTGCCTAGCCAGTTACGACGCGTTTCATCGCGCGTGAGCTTAGCGCCTGCCTCAGGAAGTGGCGTGGGCTTGTAAAAGCTCTGAAAGGCGAGTTTCGATTCGTAATCGACTAGGTTAGGATACTTCGCCTTGAGCAGTTTGCGGCGCTGAGCGAGTTCTTTGAGCTTTTGCTTTGATTCGACAGTGCCGTTTTCACAAGAAAAGCCTGAAATGTAGCGACTGGTGCGGCCGCTTGCGGCCTTAGTGTCGATGAAGGTGCGTTTGCAGTGGTTCGGGCAAAAGTGGCAGATCGTATCCGTATCGTTACGGGAGGTGAAAGAAAGATCGATAGCTGCATCGAGGCCAATGAAGGTGCTTTTACCACGTTGAAGCACCATGCGTCTAGCTTCGAGCGCTGCACCGAGCGCTCCGGCCTCTCCGGGATGTGGATGCACATGAATGACGGCATCCGGCACGCGTTCTTTGATGTAGTCGTGTTGAGCTTTGACAGCGGCGAGGTTGTATTGTGTTCCACCTTGCAAAACAAACGTGCGTCCGAGCGCAGACATGCGTGGCACCTGCGCAACATATTGCCAAACATTCTTAGGTAGCACAAGCGCAAGGCCTGCGAGTAGTTCTTCGCGTGAGAAACCTTCTTTTTGGAAGGTGACGCGATCGGTGTCGAGGAATACAGCGCAGCCGTAGCTAAACTTTGGACTCAATTTCGCGGCGAATGCCACATCGGCATATTCTTTGACTGGCACACCGAATTGTGCAGCCATCGCTTGCAGAAGCATGCCGTTACCTGCGCTGCATTGATTCGAAAGACGGAAGCTTGAGATCTGGCCGTGGGTTACGAAGAGCACTTTGATGTCTTGTCCGCCGATGTCGCAGATGACATCCACATTGTTAAAAAATCGCGTTGAAGCCATGCCATGTGCGACAGTTTCGACAATGTTGGCATCTGCTGCGAGAGATTCCTCCAAAACATCCGCTGCGTAGCCTGTGGCGCCAAAACCGAGCACTTCGAGTGTGCAGCCTTGCTGCGCAAAGTCGTTTTTGAGCAGCGAAAGCAGTTCTTTCGTGTCGGCGATGGGATTCCCTTTGGAGAGCATGTACTGCTTGCAGAGAATATCGCCATTTTCGTCGATAAGAACGGCTTTGGACGAGGTGGATCCGCCATCGAGGCCGATATAGCCACGCACAATTTTACCAGGCTCAAACGTGGCTGCCTTAAATGGAGGTATACGATACTTTTTCGCAAAAGCGGTCAGTTCATCTGCATCACGCACAAGGGGCGGTCCTGCAGAGGCACCCAGACGAGCGGCTCGGCCATGTAGAATGAATTTTTCCAGATCTTCGGTGCCGCGATACGCGCCGATGTGATCCGGCTCGTGCATGCCATAGATCGCCGCGCCAAAGGCAGCGTAGAGATCGGAATTGGGCGGGACGAAGATGAGCTTGGAGACGTCGTCATTCGGGAACTTGTGGCCTCGCTCTTTCCAAGTTTCGAGGATACGTTGTCGCCAGCAGTCCTGCAAAAAATGCAGATGAGTATTTGGCCCACCTAGCAAGACAACACTGTGCAGGAGCGTGTTGCCGCGCGTAAGCACTGAGAGATTTTGCATCACGATAGCATTGGCGAGCGAGCAGAGGATCTCGCGCGAGGGAATGCCGGATTTGACGAGATTGACGATATCGGTTTCGGCAAAGACACCGCACTTTGCGGCGACAGGGTGCAGTTTGGAGTCATCCCAAGCCATGCTGCAAATCTCACGAGGATCGAGGCCAAGCTTGACGAGGCATTTATCTATGGTGGCCCCGGTGCCGGACGCGCATTTATCATTCATCGAAGCGATGGCGCGTTTGGGCCCGTTTGGGCCACTGGCTTTGTAGATGATGATTTTCGCATCCTGTCCACCGAGCTCGATGACGCTACCCGCTTCAGGATGAAGCTGATCGACGGCCATGGTGACCGCGTTGACTTCCTGCACAAACTTCGCACCGAGCGGCTGCGTGAGCGGTTCCGCGCCGGATCCTGTCATGAAGATGCGACTGATGCGCGGGAACACCGCAGAGACCGCCTTAAGTTGCTCCATGACTTTCTCCGCTTGTTTCGTCTCATGCCGCTGATAGTCAGACCACAAGATGCACTGCGTTTGCGGATCGACCAGCACGGTCTTAACTGTGGTGGAGCCGACATCCACACCTAGGATGAGGTTGGAACACGTGGACATGTTTTGATCCGGCATTGACGTATAGAAAAGCGGTGTGAGAACAAATGGTCAATGTAGACTTTCCGACCTGCTCTTAACGAGCATTAAACTGATCGTGATTGCGATGCACAGCCAGCCGAACCACTCTCCATAGCGGAGGTAAAAGGTGGTTGAGCCATCGGTGATGAGAGGAATGCTACCAAGAAGCACTTCGCGACTATACTGATCGGTCTGAGCTGAGATGCGGCCGGCTGGATCTACCAAGGCGCTGATACCCGTGGTGGTTGAGCGAATGAGAGAGCGACGTGTCTCAATGGCACGGAATGAGGCCAGCGCGAGATGTGTGCGCGGCTCATGGGTGTCACCGAACCAAGCATCATTGGTGACATTGATAAGGGCATCGGCAGGACCAGAGTGTTGCCAAATTTCTCGAGTAAGCTTGGGCTGGATGGCCTCGTAGCAGATGGTGGGGAGGAAGGTGGCCCCGGCTAAAGTGAGGTGATTGAGGCTGCTTCCTGCGGTCATTTTTCCAGCACGTGGTAGCCATTGGCGAAGCCAAGGCACTTGTTTCTCGAAGGGAATCATTTCGCCAAAGGCGAGTAGGCTACGCTTATCATAACGGGATGTAATCTGTCCGTCTGATTCAATGGCGAGCAGGGAGTTGTGCAGATGTTTATCGCTGCTAAGACTGAATGAACCAGTGAGGAGAGGCAGTGACTGGCGCAGAGATTCGGGAAAAGTGAGATTCGTTTGTTGAATCGCAAAGCGAAGAGCGGTTTCTGGCCATACAACCAGGTCGGGCCCCGGTTTGGCAGTGGCGAGCGGGCGTGTCATGTCTTGATACGCTTGGAAGGATTCGAGAGCATTGTTCTGGGTCTGGACCTTCAGATTGGTCTGAATGAGCGCGACGCGGAGAGTAGGTGCAGTGGCGTATTGGCAGTCGATTTGATCAATGCGCACCAAACCGTAACCAAGGGCCACAACGAAAGTGCCCAAGGGCACAAGCCAGCGGCGATGGATGCATTGCCGGCCTAAGTATCGGCTTTCGATCAGTTCATAAACAGCCCCATTGACGAGCATGATGAGCGCGGTGAGACCGAGCATGCCGGTGTTTTCGATGAACTGCGTGATAGCGGTGAAACGATACTGCGAAGCGCCGATGTTGTAGGGAAAGATGTTTGGGAAAAGCAGCTCGATGGCTGGAGTGACGAAAGTGAGGCTCCAGACGGGGGCCAAGCCGCGTGCACGAAAGCACTGCGTTAAAGCCATCAAAAGGCCAAATGACAGTCCGAGGCAGGTGCAGATGAAAAACGTCCCTAGACATGCGGCAAAGTCTGAAAAGCCGCCGAAAGTCGAAAAAGTGTGAATCAGCCAGTAGTAACCGCCGAAGTAGGCGACAGAGCCATAGACCATGGCAATCAAGAAAGCCCTACGCGGCGACAAATCATGCACCGCGAACAGGATGGGCACTTTGGCAATCCAACTTAAAGGGAAAAAGCCAAATCCCGCATAGCCCAAAGGTTCCAGCAAACCCGAAAGCAGGCTTAGGACAAGACGCCTTCGGAGAGTCATGCCTACGATAGTGCTTCAGCAGGCAAATCTATTGGCGAGCGCATTAACACATTTAAGGTGAACAATGCATTTGCTCGTGAGGTTCTGCAATAGGAGGGGGGGGGTCAATTGCATTGTTGACGTCCTGATTTGGACTAAGTGGATTATCAGGAGGTGTGATTGGATCTGGATCATCTGCACACCCGGTGATGCTAAATGCACCAGGTAGCATAAAACACGCAAGTAAGAGGCCAAGCAGGATTGATGAGACGATTGGCCCTTGTTTGGAGTGAAGAGATGAATTAGTCACGAGGGAATGCTACCTAAAAAGACACATTGATGTCAACGCCAAATGTCAATCCTGATGTAGTAACCGAGCTAGATCAATGCGTGAGGCATTGTCTTGTGTTAAAAGACTTTAGGGGGCTCTTTTATATAGATCCGATGTAACACACATAAAAATATTTTTATGTTCGATATATGAATCTTTTCAGAAATATTCGTGGTAACATCGAACGTGTTTTCCATGAGACGGAGAATCAGGCGATAGCATGTAGTGCCACGCCGGAGGGGAGAAGGCAAGGCTTGCGAAATGTGGCGGTGGTTTGCTTGACGGCTGCTCTTGGTATGACGGCAAGATTTTACGGCATGAATGTTTTGCCTATTTTTGAGCCATTGGGTAGTTCATTAATAGAGCGCAGGCTGTTTTGGGTCGGTTCCATTTTGCTGACGCAACTGTTGTTCCCGATATTGGTGGTGAAGTTCGTTATGCGTGAGCGATTGCGGGACTATGGTTTGAATTGCCGCTTAGCCATGTCGGAATTGCCCATGTATTTGGGACTGTTGGTTTTTGTGTTGGGGTTGGTATGGCTGTGCTCTGGGCTGCCTTCGTTTCAGGCGAAGTATCCGCTGTTTCTGCCTTCAGCAGGAAAAGGTTTTTGGCTGCAATTCTGGCTGTGGGAGGTGGTTTACTTGCTGTCGTTTATTGCGGTAGAGTTTTTCTTTCGTGGTTTTTTGATCCACGGGCTCAAGCAACGGTTCGGTTTCTCCGCAGTGTTTGTGGCGATGATGCCGTATTGCCAAGTGCACTTTGGCAAACCGTTGTTGGAGACGCTAGGATCGATTGTTGCAGGCGTGGCTTTAGGTTTCTTTAGTTTAAAAAGTCGCTCGATATTGCCGGGAGTGATTGTGCATGCAGGAGTGGCGCTGGGAATGGACTTAGCGGTGCTGTGGAGAAAGGGGCTACTATTTTGAAGGGAATGTTGAATTGGAACTCAGACGGCAGCGCGTTTCCTTTGCCGGATGAAAAAACGCAGCGCGATGAGCCAAAAAGCAATGCATCCGTATTGCGCAGGGGTGAGGCCTGCGTAGCGCAGATCACAATTAGGAAGGTCGTCTGCACGCAGGAAGTCGAGGAAGAAACGCGGCACGCCGTAGGCAATGAGCATGGTGTGGATCAGCGTCCCGGGGGGCGATTTGTCGATCCGCTTTTGCCGTCCGAGCCAGTGAACAAGGGGTATCCACAGGAAGCATAGCAGCCATTCATAGAAACCGAGATCATGCCTAGGCCCGTCTGGAAACTTGACAGCTAGCCAGAACTTCGATGGGCAGCCTGGATGGTCGTGCGCGGTGCTGCAGCCGAGGCGGCCAAAGAACCAGCCATGCGTGAAAGCGAAGGTGAGCACCTCGGCATATGGCATAAAAGGAATGCCCCAGCGCCGAACAAAGACCGCATAAGCAATACCTGCACTAAACATACCGCCGTAGGATGACATGCCTTGCCAGATATGGATGAGACTCCAAGGATCATGCCTGAAGACTTCTGGGTGATAGGCAAAAAGATAGACCCAATGCGAACCTAGTAGCCCAAAGAAGGCGCATACGGCGACGAGGCTGGAGGTAATACCAGGGTCTAGACCAACTTGTCTAGCGCGCCAGCGTGCGACGAACCAGCCAACAATGATGCCAGTCCAAACAAGCAGCCCAAAGGAACCTAACTCATAAGGGCCGATACGCAGCGGCGGCAGATCGAGATATGGGATCATGCCGCGTAACGATCAGAAGCTGTAGTTCAAGCTAATGGTGGGTATGAAATTCCAAGTCTTGTAGTCGAAAATGCCTTCAGCCGAGCCGCCTGCATCCAAAGCGGAGAGATTGCTGTCATTGCGCAGGTAAGCGACACCGAGGCTGATCTGGAATTGCTTGGTAAATTGATGCACGAACTGTACGCTGGCGGAACTGCGCCAGTCCTGACGATCGTTTGGAAATTGGCTGGGAACAAAGTGCTGATAGAATGCATAACTCTGTAGCAGAGAGATGTCGATTCGGTCTTTATCTGTCACAGGCAGGTTGAAGCGCACGGATAGGCCGGGATTGATTTGGTCAAAGTCACTGGGCTGAGATTTGATCCAATTTAGCGTAGATAACAGGGTGAGCTTTCCTTTACCCACGGATTGCCGCCAAAAAGGCACCATCGTGCTCAGTGTGTGGAAGTCGAGACTGCGGCTATCGTAGGCGCTGTCATAGTACCAATTGCCGGTGTAGGAAAGATAATAAGGCAACTTCCTGAAGGCCAAACCACCGAGCGTAAAACGCGTGCCGAGCATGTTGCGACTGAGTTGTTCCTGATTCGCATAGTCGCTGCGATTGGTGAGAAATGCCCAATCCATTATCATGCTGCTGCCGACAATATGACGCCATCCAGCAGCAAGATGGGTGTCTAACAGCCAGTCCTTCTGTTCGCGTGAGTCGGAAAAAGCATTCGTTGTGTGCGTGTAGGACGTGGACAAGTTCACATAAAAAGGATCTGGGTTCGCCAGTGAGTAGAAGGGATTCATGGCGCTTTCTTTACGCGTGATGCGCTGTGTCTCGATTTCGCCGACAGGCTGGGCTGCCTGTTGAGCGAGGGCTGCGGTTGCGATAAGTGAGGCTGAGATAGAAAGCAGGCTTTTCATGTGAAAGGTATAAATGATAGGTTCATCTTATGATAAAATACTACATCAAATTAAATGAAGCTAAGTGTATTCCTTTTATGGACTGATCGAAAATGATTTCTCTCTCTTTTAAGTAGACATCAGGGTTAGCAAAGACTCCAGCGCCGTATGGATTGCTTCCAAGGAATAACACTAAGAAAGCTAATGAGACTGCCAGATAAAGCATCATCATGCGAAGCACTGAATCCTCTATGTTCTCAGCCCAAGAGCTGTAATCTCTCAGAAAAGTGACCTGCGCAGCTGGCACTTAGTCTTCATTTTTGTTTGCCAGATGATGACCACTCCCATGCCACGAAGCCTCAGGTTTAGGTGTCTTATGCAGTATTGAAACGAGTTTCAGATAATCAGGCAGTCTGCTCAAAACTTTGTGTTATTACATGACAGCAGCCTTGCAGCGGGTGAATGCTCGTCACATTCGAAAGCAGTTCAAGAGAGATCGCGAATTCGATTTGGAGGGCCATGATTGGCAGCGGCAAAAGTCGTTCCTTCCATCCTCCTAGCGCTCGAATAGATAGGCTAGTATTGCCAGCATCAAAAATGGGGCTATGAACCATGATTGTATCTTCCTAGCATGTCTCAATTTGCCCCCGCCCGCCCCCGCCCGCTCGATGCCTCGGTGTCCATCGCTGTCGTCGCCAGCATGTATAACAACCAGTTCGTGCAGGGTCTCGTGAATGCCGTCGCGGCGGAATTGGAAGACCTCGCGCCGCAGGCCACGGTGGATGTGTATCGTGTGCCGGGTGCGTTTGAGATCCCCGTCACTGCGGAACTCGTGCTGAGGAATGCGAAGCCAGATGCAGTCATTGCTCTAGGTGTGATCATTCGTGGCAGCACACAGCATGCGGACTTGGTGGGCAGCAGTGTTACGCAGGCACTGCAGGACATGGCGGTCAAGCATTGCACGCCCGTCGTGCACGAGGTGCTGCTCGTCGATGATGCGGACCAGGCGGAGGAGCGTTGCCTAGGTGCCACCATCAATCGTGGCACAGAGGCCGCGCGTGTGTGTGTGCAAATGATCAATCTTTTTGCCAAAATGCGTGCCGGATTTGCCGGTGAAGCCGAACTCGCCTGATTCAATACACCATGGGAAAACGCCGCGAAGGTCGGGAAGCCGCCGTCCAATATCTTTTTGCACGCGACATGCACGGCGAGAAAGCCGATGAAGGTCAGCTCGACACGTTCTGGACGATTCATACGGCCAAAACCTCCACTCGGCTGTATGCCGAAAGCCTCACTCAAGGCGTCTTGCAGCACATCGCTGAGATTGACGAGCATATCCGCGCTTCGATCCTGAATTTCCGCCTTGAACGTCTCGCGCATGTGGATCGTAACGTGCTGCGCGTGGCTGTTTATGAGCTCGCCTTCTGCCCGGATGTGCCAGGCCCAGTCATTCTGAACGAAGCCATCGAGGTGGCCAAGGCACTCAGTGCCGGAGAGTCCGGCTCTTTTGTGAATGGCGTGCTCGACCGTCTCGCCAAGAAGCTGCGTCCGAACGAGCCGAAGTATTCCAAAACAGCACCCGCACCGAAGGAAGACTGACCATGGCCGGTTTCTTCAAATCGCTGCTGCAACGCTTCACCAAGCCCGACATCGACTGGGACGAACTGGAGGCATCTCTCATCAGTGGCGACCTCGGCCCACGCCTCGCCGTGCAGATCGTCAACGATCTCAAAGCGCAGCAGCGTAAGCTGCATGGGGCAGACATCGTCCAGGTGGCCCGTGAGCATGTGCGGAAGATTCTGCCCGAAACGGTCCCGCAGATCACCCCACTCCAAGGAAAGCCCAAAGTCCTGCTCATTGTCGGTGTGAACGGGACTGGCAAGACAACCTCCACGGCTAAGCTTGCGCATGTTTTGCACCAGCGCGGCCACAAGGTCGTCCTCGCCGCTGCGGATACGTTCCGCGCTGCTGCTGTCGGACAGCTTACGGTCTGGAGCGAGCGTCTAGGCATCACACTCGTTAAAGGTCCACCTAACGGCGATCCGGCTTCCGTTTGCTTCGATGGCTATGAAAAAGCCGTTAAAGATCAGGCGGACTTTCTCATCTGCGATACGGCCGGCCGTCTTCACACGAAGCACAATCTCATGGAGGAACTGAAGAAGATTCATCGCATCCTCGGCCGTCGCGACCCGAATTCGCCTCATGAGGTGCTGCTTGTTTGCGATGCCACCACGGGCGGTAACGCCCTTTTCCAAGCTCGTGAATTTCACAAAGCTATTCCTCTCACTGGCGTCATCGTCACCAAGCTCGACGGCAGTGGCAAAGGCGGCGTCCTCGTTGCGATCCAACAAGAGCTTGGCGTGCCCACCCGCTTCATTGGGCTCGGTGAACGTGTGGAGGACTTCCAGCCGTTCGATTCGAAGACGTTCGTCGAGGAGCTTTTGTGAGCTTCAATCGAGATTCAGCAGGCGTTTCGCCTCTTTGAGCATGAACTTGGTATCACTGAAAGGGATGTAGCTGATGTCCTGCCAGCGTTGGCGGCCCTTGGTGTCGATGAGGACAGTGGCATGCAGGGTTTCTTTTTCAAAGTCATCGTAGGCACGGACTTTTTTGAAGGCTTCGAGGCTGCTATCACACAGGATGGGGAAGGGGAGAGGCTGGTCTTTTTTGAGGCTGAGCTTTGTTCGCAGGTTTTTGGCTACAGGACTCGGTTCGATGGTGACGCCGACAAGCTGGATGCCTGCCTTTTCAAAGTCTGCGACAGCCTTGGCGAAGGCCTGCATCTGCTCGACACAGTGGCCGCATTCGTGGCCGAGGTAGAATAGGAAAAGCGTGGGTTTCTTCGAGGTAAATTCGGTGCTCTTGACGGGCTTTGCATCGAGGTCGAGCGCTTCGAACACGGGAGCCATGGGTGGATGCCAGTGTATGGGGCCGAGCTTGCTCAAGTCTGGGCGCACGCCGGAGTCGGTGCGTTTTGGTGCAGCGGCAGGCCAGTTGGCATCTTTGGCAAAGGTGGTGGTGAGGCGCTTGAAGGCCGGAAGATCGCGATCCATGGCGAAGGCGAGTTTTTGGACGTCGTCGAAGGCTTTTTTGGCCTCGTCAGCCTTGCCTGAGGCCTGAAGGATCTCCGCTTTGGCAATGGAGCCCGCGAGATCTTGCGGGAGGTTTTTGGCGAGTTCGGCAGCTTTGATTTTGTCGTTGAGCTTGAGCCAGTAGCGGGCCTGGCGGTCTTTTGGGATGTCGCTTTCTTTGAGAGCCTCCAGGAGCTTGATTGGACTTTCTTTAGCGGTCTTGGGGGATAAGAGCGCAATGAGCAATTTGATCTCGGAGATCGCCTTAGCCTTGTCGTCGGGTTTTTGGGTTTCCGTTGTTTTTTTCGAGGGAGCTTGGGCTTTCTCTGGCTTGTCCGACATTTTGGGTTTGGGCAGTTGAATGCCTTCGAGGCTCTTGAGTGTTTCGAAAAGTGCCTTGAGGTTGTTTTGGTGATACGCTGCGAGTCCTGCTGAGCGGAGGCGCGTGATGTCATGGCCGGGATCTTCTGCCGGCACGCTGGTGAAGGTCTTCAACTCATCCCACAGCTCCCATTTGCTGAGTGTCTCGATGAGGCGGGTGCGGCCGTAGCTGGCAGAGCTTCCGGATTTGTCGAGTGTGTTCATGGAAGGATGACGTGGATTGCCAATAAGACTCTTCGAGAGGCTGATGGCATCCTTGGCGCGTCCGAGTTCATTGAAGTTCCGCACGAGCCACTCTTCGTTGTGCGCATAGTTGTGAATTTGATCCGGCAGGATGTAACTACGGATCATGTAGGCATGATCGACGCGTGTGCTGGCCTCCTGCTGCCACACCGCATCATCGAAGCGCTTCAGCTTCGAGTAAGTGTGACCGGGCATGTGCCACATGTGGGCGATGCCGGGGGCGGCTTGGCCGCACTGCGCGGCGGAGGTCACAGCGCGGATGGGTTTGCGGTCATCCCAAAGATGAATGCGGTAGTGGTGCGCCGGATGATTTGGCTGGATGGCAAAAATTTGATCCAACATGGCATCGACGACTTGGGCGCTGGAAATGGGCACATCACTTTTGCCAAACCAGATGCGCCAGACGAGAAAGGCCTTGGCCTCAATGTCTTTTGGATCCTCCTGCACGAGGGTTTCGAGGTCGCTGATGCAGTCGAGTTGGCGCTGCTTTTTGTCTCGCTTGTCGTCTTTGTAGAGGTTTTCGAGCATGGCGATCCACTGCTTTTCACGGGCGGAAGCCTTATCCTTGAGCTTCACGGCCTTGCTGAGAAAACCCTTGGCGCGCTTGTCGTTGTTCACGTTGGCCATTGCCATGCCCCAGTAGGCCATGGGGCAGTCTTGATCGTGCGCAGCGGCTTGGCGGAAGCTGCGCTCTGCTTCATAATACCAGAAACCGTGAAGCTGCCCGATGCCCTGTGTGAAAAACTTCTGCGCATCCGCATTCTTCGTGCTGATCGGAAACTTCACCGCGTCCCCGTAGCCTAGAATGAGCACGGCGGCTTGCCGTGGGCCTTCGTTGAAAGCTTCTCCATGAGCGGAATGGCCGGGGAGAGGTTCGGCACCGTAGAGAGGGATGGCAAGGAGCGGAAGAAGGAACAGGTGGCGCATGGTAAATCGTGTTGGGCGGTGTTCAATTCTTGCAGGAATCGAGGCTGGGGCAGGTTGGGCTTGGGAGCTTTTTGTGGAGAACATAGACTGGTAACGGCTCAAGCCAGCTTGAATGATTCAATCGAACTGAAAAAAAAGAGTTCATTCATGACGCTCAGCTCAAGCATGGCTCTCAGTCAGAAGCAAGGCGTCTCCACTGGGTTGTTGCGGCATCTAACCCAACTCAGTGGTAGCAGGTTCCTCCGGCGATTCCGCATTCGACATTCTGCATTCGTCATTCAAACTCCGCAGCCCATGTTTCGTGCTATTTTAACGTCCCGCCTGCAAGCTGCCTTCACGGCAGCTCGCATCGAATTGCCTGAAAGCTTCACTCCGAATGTCGTTATCGCCTCCGACACGCGCTACGGTGACTATCAGAGTAATGCGGCGATGGTTTTGGCAAAGCAGCTCAAGGCAAATCCGCGTGCACTTGCACAGCAGATCGTGGATCAGCTAGACGTTGCGGATCTATGCGAGAAAACCAGCATCGATGGCCCGGGATTCCTCAATTTCACGCTCAGTGCCGACGCGCTTGCTAAGCGCCTCTCTCAGATCGTTTTGGATGACAAAGCCGGCGTTCCAGTTGTGGAGAAACCGAAGACCATCGTTGTCGATTTCTCCGCGCCGAACATCGCCAAGCCGATGCATGTCGGCCACATTCGCAGCACTTTTATTGGCGACTCGTTGGCTCGTGTGGCACGCTTCATCGGCCACAAGGTTATCACTGACAACCACGTGGGCGATTGGGGTACTCAGTTCGGCATGATCATTCACGGATGGAAGACACAGCTTGACCACGCCGCGCTCAAGAAAGATGCCATCCATGAACTTGTGAGCATGTACAAGGCTGTTAATGCCGCCGCGAAAGCCGATGAGGCTGTTATGGAGACTTGCAAAAGCGAACTTGTGAAGCTCCAGCAGGGCAATGCTCAGAATCTCGATATCTGGAAGGAATGTGTGCGCCTCACACTTGAGCAGTTGGAAAAAGTGTACCGCACTCTCGGCATCACCTTTGACCACTATCTTGGTGAAAGCTTTTACAATGAGGCTTTGGCTCCGCTGGTGGCCGACATGCTCGAAAAAGGCATCGCGACGATCAGCGACGGCGCGACGGTTGTCTTCAGCGATGGCAGCGTGAAGCCGGAGAACGATCCCTTCCTCATCAAAGAGAAGGACGAGTGGAAAGCCGCACCATGCATCATCCGCAAAGGCGATGGCGGCTTCCTCTACGCTACCACGGACCTCGCCACGATCGACTACCGCGTGAAGGAATGGAAAGCCGACGAAATCTGGTATGTCGTCGGTGCGCCGCAGCAGCTCCACTTCCGCCAAGTCTTCGCCACCGCGCAGCGTCGCGGTGTGACCACGATAATGACTCACATCGCCTTTGGCAGCATTTTGGGCCCGGACGGCAAGATGTTCAAAACCCGCAGCGGCGAGACCGTGGGCCTGCTCGAAGTCATCGATGAGGCCATCGAGCGTGCACGCACCGCCGCCGAAGAAAAAGACCAAGGCCTCAGTGACACCGAAAAAGACGAGATCGCCCGCATCATCGGCACCGGAGCTGTGAAATATGCTGAGCTCAGCCAGAACCGTCTCACCGACTACAAATTCAGTTGGGACAAGATGCTCTCGCTTCAGGGTAACACCGCGCCCTACCTGCTCAATGCCTACGTCCGCACCCGCAGCATCTTCCGCAAGCTCGAAGGTGCTGTTACGCTCACGGACGATCTTACCATCACCGAGCCTGCCGAGCGTGCGTTGGCCCTCAAACTGGCCCAATTCGCCGAGAACACGCACGATATTCTCGACGACCACAGGCCGAACCTGCTCGCGAACTACCTCTACGAACTCGCAAATACCTATCACAGCTTTTACGAAGCATGTCCGGTGCTGCGTGCTGAAGGTGCTGTGAAAAACACGCGCCTCACCCTCTGCGAAGCCACCAGCCGTGTCCTGAAGACCGGTCTCGGCCTCCTCGGCATCCAGACGACAGAGCGGATGTAATCATTGTTGGGCCGTTTGGCCGAGCAATCGGTTCAGCGTCCTGAGCACGATAGGCTCGCCAATGGGCATGACTTCCCGTTCGGCGAAAAGAGCTTGGATCGTGGTGTCGTAAGGCGGCAAGATGCAGGTGCGTTTTTCAGCGAGAAGGCGGACGTAGCGCGCAGCGCGATCGATGAGCTTGTTGTTGCTCGGCTTCACATACGTCATGAGGTTGTCAAGGTAGCGTCCCATGCGGCCCATGACGAGGGTCGAGTGGATATTGATCCACATTTTGAGCATCAAGTGCGTGTGAAAGAACGGCGCGGCGAGTGTCTCGATGTGGTGATGGTCAGCCAGATGCCATTCGATTCGGCCTGCGCCGCCCCGAAGGGTGAAAATCGGCTGCTCGATGCCGCCGAGTCGTCGTTGGCGCATGGCGGCGACGTTTTGTGACATGTCGTAGCAATGCAACAATTCGGCTCCGGCGAGGTGGCGGACTTCCGGCCATTCGAGCGTGCGTGGCTCACGGCCGAGGAGGCGATGCCAAGCGGTGAGTGCGTTAGGAGCGTCGGGTAGATAAAAATGGCACCAGGAGAGTGGCGCGTGCGGATCGTCCTGCTTCTCAAAGGGCGCGAGGCTGAAGGTGGGTGCACGCTCGGTGGTATCGGTTACGATGGTGATGCCAAACGGACCGCCATCATACATGAGATAGCCATTTTTGGCATAGAGCGCGGATTCTCGTTCGATGAAGGGAGCGAGAAATTGTCCGTCGTGGGCTTCGACGAGCTTT
>Ga0075471_10000439_pt1 | contig 24880 bp, 27 predicted proteins | sample DEB19_08_DNA_2_FD_74787 | JGI IMG/M metagenome (GOLD analysis project Ga0075471, IMG submission 74787) | Aqueous microbial communities from the Delaware River and Bay under freshwater to marine salinity gradient to study organic matter... | ecosystem: Environmental > Aquatic > Marine > Coastal ...
AAGAAATATCCACCGATGCGCTGTTTGGCGGCAAGACCGTCGTGCTGTTCTCGGTTCCCGGAGCATTCACCCCGACGTGTGATGCGCGTCATCTTCCTGGGTTCGTGCAGCACGCCGATGCGTTCAGAGCGAAGGGTGTCGACACGATCGCCTGTATGGCTGTGAACGACATGTTCGTCATGAATGCCTGGGGCAAGGCGAGCAATGTCGGTGAAAAAGTGATGATGCTGGCGGACGGTAACGGCGACTACTCGCGAGCGCTCGGTCTCGAGTTGGATGCCCGCGGATTCGGGCTCGGCATGCGTGGTCAGCGTTTTGCGATCATCGTGAAGAACGGTGTGGCAACGCACGTCAACATCGAGGCGCCCGGTAAGTTCGAGGTGTCCGCCGCCGAATACGTCCTCGCGCAGCTTTGATGCCTCGAGCCGTGAACGGCATCAACAAGCGAATCACCTTTCTGCGCAGTCCTCGGGGGCTTCCGGTCCCCGAGGATTTCGGTGCGGACGAAACCGGTATCCCGAAGCTCGCTGCGGGGCAATTTCTCTCGCGCACGCTCTATCTTTCGCTCGATCCTTATTACCGCAATGTCATGAAGAACAGCCAGATCTATGCCGATCGGCTGACTCCGGGTGACGTCATGGTTGGCGAGACCGTGGCTGAGGTGATCGATTCGCAGCATCCGGACTTCAAAGTCGGCGACGTGGTGGCGGTACGCAATGGCTGGCAAGAGTACGCTCTCAGTAACGGCCAGGGCGTTCGCAAGATCGATCCCTCCATCGCGCCAGTTTCTACGGCGCTCGGCGTTCTCGGCATGCCGGGACTCACCGGCTACGCAGGCACGGTGTTTCTCGCGCAGCCGTTGCCAGGACAGACTTTCGTCGTGTCGGCCTGTACGGGTCCTGTGGGAAGTACAGCCGGGCAGGTGGCGCGTCACATGGGAGCTCGCGTCGTCGGCATCGCCGGTTCCAAAGAAAAATGTGATTACGCCGTTCGTGAACTCGGATTCGAGGCCTGCGTCGATTACCGTGAGGGCGATCTCGTCGGGCAGCTCAAGGCGGCCTGTCCGAATGGTATCGATGCGTACTTCGACAACGTGGGGGGTTCGACTCTCGAGGCCGTTACGCTGAATCTCGCGATGGGTTCCCGTATCGTGCTTTGCGGCATGATCGAGGCCTACAGTATGGACACGCCGCCTCCAGGTCCGTGGCTCGGGCCGATCGTCGGTGCGCGTGCCACCATGAAGGGGTTGGTGGTGTACGACCATATGAATCGTCTGCCCGAAATGACCCGCGTGATCGGGCGTTGGATTCACGACGGAAGCTTTCGCTGGAAAGAAGATATCGCCAAGGGCCTTGAACAGGCACCGGCGGCATTCTGTCGACTCATGCGCGGACAGAATTTTGGCAAGGCGCTGGTCGAGGTGGGCTCGACGAAGCTCGGGCGCTGATCTGCGCTTAGGGCGATCGCTGGGCGAGACGCGCCGAACACCAGCAGACGAGGGCCGCCACGGCCATTAAGACGGCGCAATAGCGTGCCGTGCCGTCGTAGAGCCATCCGGTGAGCCCAGCGCTCAGCATCGAGAGCAGCATAGCGATCGAGCTCGAGAGTCCTGCGGCCACACCGGCGAGTTGCGGATGATCGTCCACCGCACCCGAGAGCGCGAGGGGTGAAAGAATTCCGTTGGCGATCATGAGCAGTGCCAGAGACCCGCTCAGCCAAATCAGGTTCGGTGTGTCGGAGAACGCGGTAATCGTAAACAGTACGGTGGCGCTGACGTTGAACGCCATTCCGACGTTCGATGCGCGTTTCGATCCGATCCGTCGTGTGAGGTGTCCGGCCGCGGCGGCTCCGGCGACGTAGCTGATCGCGAGACCCGACCACAGTGCGCCAAAATCGGCGCTCGAAAAACCGTAGAGCTTTTCGTACAGCGCCGCGCCTACGGTGATGAAAATGAAACCGGCTGCGCTGACGCTGCTGTACGTCAGCGAATGACCGACGAACGCTCTATCGCGCAGGAGCACGACCGCCGAATGTACGAGTTCCGTCAGTGTCATCGATGCGGTGTCGATCGGTCGGGTTTCTTTGAGTTTCCAGACCATGACGAGCAGCAGCGTCGTGGTAACGACGGCATGGATCAAAAAATATACCTCGCCATCCAAGGGTCTCTGCTGCGAAACCACCCACGATGGGCGCCACGACCGGCGCGAGACCCATCACGGCCGTTATGAAAGACAGGGCGGATGCGGCGGGGCCGGGTTCAAAAGAATCTCTGACGATGGCACGAGTCACCACCGTGGCGACGCTGATACCCATCGCTTGAAGGAATCTCGCGGCGACCAGCGTCCACAGTTGGCTCGCCGCACCGGCGAGCAAACTCGCGAGGAGGAACAAGCTGTAGCCGCCCAGCAGAACAGGGCGTCTGCCGAAGCGGTCGGCGAGCAAGCCCTGAATGGGTTGAAACAAGCCGAGTCCCAGTAAGTACGCCGTGACGACGAACTGCACGGTGGCGTAATCCACCCGCAGTTCTCGAGTCATGAGGGGAAGCGCCGGAATGACGCTTGCCATTCCGAATGCCGAAAGGCTGCTCGCAATGCCGAGCAGTCCGATGAGTCCGAAAGGCGCGAGACGTGAAATCAGCCGTTGCTCGCGATCAATTTCTCGAGCTCTGGTACGACGTGGAAGAGGTCACCGACAAGACCGTAATCAGCCACTTCGAAAATTGGCGCTTCGGGGTCTTTGTTGATGGCGACGATCGTGCGCGCATCTTTGATGCCCGTCAGATGCTGGATCGCTCCGGAGATTCCGAAAGCCATGTAAAGCTCTGGTGCGATGATTTTTCCGGTCTGACCGACCTGCATGTCGTTCGGAGCATAGCCCGCATCGACGGCGGCCCGCGACGCGCCCACGGCCGCGCCCATGCGATCGGCCAGCTGGTAGAGAATCTTGAAGTTGTCGGCGCTCGCGAGCGCACGGCCACCGGAGACGACCTTCTTGGCGGTCTGCAGATCAGGGCGATCGCTGCGCGCAGCGCTGACCGACACGAACCGAGTATGTTGTGGCAGGGTGGCCGAGGGACTAGCGCCCTCGATGGCTGCTGCAGACGTAGACGTCTGAGCCGCATCGAACGAGGCTGTTCGAACCGTCGCTACCAATTGCGTGCCCGGAGTGACTTCGACGGTGATGATCGCGTTACCGGCGTAAATGGGTCGACGGAAGCGCGTTGCGCTCTCTACGGCCATGATGTCGGAGGCCTGCGGAGCGTCGAGCAGCGCGGCGACGCGCGGCATGAGATCTTTTCCAAAGGTCGTCGACGGTCCGAATACATGACTGTAGCCCTGTGCGAGCTCGGCGAGTTGAGGCGCAATGCAGGCGGCCATCGGATTCGCGTGTTGGGGATTGGCGACCGTGATGACTTTGCTGACGCCCGCAAGACGCGCGGCGTCGGCAGCGACGGCAGCGGGGTCTGATGCAAACACAGCGATATGAATTTCGGCGCCCGAGATCTGGCTTGCGCAATGGACGCACTTGGCCGTCGCGGCGTTGAGTTTGCCGCCCTGATGTTCGGCAACGATCAAGATTTTGCTCATGAGAGTCTCTGTGATGAGGTGTCGTTGTGCTTAAACGAGGCCTTTGCCGCGCAGCGCCGTGAACAGTTCGCCGACGTCCTTGACCATGACGCCCTTGCTGCGTTGCGAGGGCGGGTCAAACTTGACGGCCTTCAGACGCTCGACAGGCGAGACACCCAGAGCCGACGGTTCGACAGTCTCTAAAGGCTTTTTCTTGGCCTTCATGATGTCCGGGAGTTTGACGTATCTCGGCTCGTTGAGACGCAGGTCTGTGGTGATCACGGCGGGCAGATCGACCTCGAGCACTTCGAGGCCGGCGTCTACTTCGCGAGTGACTTGAGCCTTATCGCCACTGATCTCGACCTTTGAGGCAAAGGTGGCTTGCGGTCTTCCCCATAACGCAGCCAGCATCTGACCGGTTTGATTGCAGTCGTCGTCGATCGCCTGTTTGCCGAGAATGGCGAGCATCGGTTGCTCGCGCTCGATGAGCTTGAGCATGAGTTTAGCGGCCGAGCCGGGCTCGATCGCCGCATCCGTTTGCACATGAACAGCGCGGTCAGCGCCCATCGCGAGGGCCGTACGCAACTGTTGCTGACAGTCTGCGGGTCCGATCGAGACTGCGACGATTTCTTCGGCGAGGCCTTTTTCCTTAATGCGGAGCGCTTCTTCGAGGGCGATCTCGTCGAACGGATTCACACTCATTTTGACGCCATCGGTGATGACGCCTGTACCGTCGGGCTTGACTCGGATACGGACGTTGTAATCCACCACTCGTTTGATCGAAACCAAAATACGCTTCATGAAAAAACCGACTCCTCGACAGGGGGTTGGCCCTAAGGCCGAGCCTCGATTCTACAGGCCCAGCGCGCCGGGGTTAAGGCGTCGCTGCGGGTCGATGAGCTGTTTGACGCTACGGATGAGTTCGGCCGTCTGCGGATCGCGTCCCCGCATGTACGGATAGAACTTCCCGATTTGCAGATGGATGGCGCCGTGTCGCTGGAAGATATCCGCGATGCCGTGCTTCATTTTGTCTACTAGAGCTCGTCCTTCCGGATTATCTGCAAACTTCGGCAAGGTTTCTTGATAACCCGCCGGTAACAAACGCTCCTGAGCGATGTTGTATCCGTCCTCCCAATAGAAGACGGGTTCGTACAGGAAAGCGTTGGTGGCGACCGTCATGAACATCGCGCCGTAGCGAATACGCAGGCGTTTCATGTCGGCCTCATGCGCCTCGTAGTAGCGACTGATTTCTGCGCGAAACGCTTCGACACGGGAGAACGGCAAGATGCCATGGATCGGCACCCAGCGTTCGCCTCGCGGGCTGCGAACGTTGTAGAGAGGCATGAACGGCATTGCATTGGCGACCGTCGGCACGGTGGCCGGAACCTCGGCACCATGAGGTTGCAGCGCGGCACGCAACTTGGCGACGGCAGCACGGCAGGACGCGTCGTCGACGCCGTCGACGATCCAATGTCCGGAGAATACGGCGCCCTTCAAAAAGCCGCGTCCGGCAAACGCCATTTTGGTCAGCTGCACGAGACCGTCCAAAGGGCCTCGTGAGGTCTTCCACACAGCGAGGGCTGATTGCATCGCGGTGGCCACGTCGGCCTTGCCGAGTTGTCCTTGCTGTAGCGCGGGGTCTAGCCCGAAATTGGTCAGATTCAGTCCAAGCTTGGCCGCCGCCTCCATGCCCGAAGCAAGACTCGAAAAATCTTTGAAGCCGAATGAGAGGCCCATCACATGCGAGTTACGCTTCATCAGGCGAAGCGCAACGGCGGTCTTGATGCCGAGCGCACCACAATCTCCCATGAAGAGCCCTGTGAGGTCAGGTCCGTACGAGCGAAAGAAAGGCGCTGAGTTGGCGGCTCCCCAAGAACCCGTACGCACGATCTGACCGGTACCGAGAACCACCTCGACGCCGAGAGTGGTCTCTCCGGAGACCCCGAACACGCCAGTACCCCAGGTGACACTGCCTTGAGAGAGTGATCCGCCAACCGTCGCAGCAAGCCCCGAGAACGGGCCGAAGAATGGCGTACGTAAACCCCTGGCTGCGAGCGCTTCGTTGAGCGTCGCCCAAGTCACCCCAACTTGCACGACGACATACATGTCGCGCTCGTTGATCTCGACGATTTGATTCATTCGAGAGGTATCGATGCTGATCGAACCGGCCTCGCGGGGTGTGTAGCCATCCGTGTAGGAGGCGCCGCCGCCTCGTGGAACTACGGCTACGCCGGCATCGACCGCCAACCGAACGATCTGTGCGACGTCGGCAGCGTTCGTCGGTCTGACGACCGCCGCAGATAAGGCTCCCGAGTTGTAAATGTCGGTCGAGTAGAAACTACGCTCTACAGGGTCTGTGAGTACATGGTCTCTTCCCAACAAAGATTCGAGCTGGGAAATGAGTGCGGGTGTTTTGTCCTGAAGCTCTGCGTTCATGGTTTGAGATCCTGTCAGCGATTACCCGCGACGAGGCGAGGAGGTTGTTGATGCGGCGGATCGCGTTGCTGCTCCGAGAACGTCTGCCGAATTTTTTGTGCGGTCTCGCGCAGTTTCGGAAGAAAACGTTCGACGGCGAGTTTCAGCGGAACCGCGGTGCCGCTAAAGCGGATCGTGACGGCGGCTAAAACACGATCTTCGATCATGATGGGTACAGCCATGCTGATCTCGTCCGATACTCGACGAGCGCGCACGGCCGAGGCGTAGCCTTGCATGCGCGCGTCATTGAGAATTTTCATAAGCTCGGCGCGATTTTTCGCCAGTGAGTCTTCCTCGCGATTCGAGCGAGCGAGAATTTCCAGTAAGGATTCCCGCTGCGTCGGCGACGAAAACGCAAGATAGACGCGACCTGAAGACGACGTGAGTAGCGGTACTCGAAAACCGGCGGAATATCTCTCGACGGCGAGCGGACTGCGATGGTCAGTAGATTCGCGCACCATCATCGAGGTGCCCGACAGCGAAGCGATGGCGACCGGCCAGACTATTTCTTTGCCGAGTTCATGAATGTAGGGACGCGCGATCTGCGTCACCCAGGCTTCGTCGTCGTAACCGTCGGACAATCCGCGAACCATGATCGTCAAACGGTAGCGATCGTCAGTCGCATCGCGATAGACGAACCCCGCATGGCTCAGCGTTTCGAGAATGCGGTACGTGGTGGTGCGCGGAAGGCGGATTTCCTGAGCAACCTCAGAAACGGTCGCGCCGTTGCGCAGGTTGAGAACGGTCAATGCATCGAGGCCGCGAATCAGAGCGCGGATCGGACGAGTGGACTCCATGATCATTACCCCCGTAATTCAGAGTCTGGTTTCGAGTGTAGAAGAGCTCGGCGGCGCTTGTCCACTCAGCGGTCGAGAAACCGCAGGCTGAACCGGTAGATCTGCGGTTGCGGCCGTGGCGTGACCATAATCGGGGCGTTGCCGCGACGTGCCGTGGCACGAGGGGGGTCTATGAAACTCAGCACAGGGCAATTGCTCGCCTATGCAGCGCCGACGGTCGCGCTTCAGGCCATGCTCGTCCCGCTCTATAACTTTCTTCCACCGGTCTATTACTCCGCGGACGTGGGCATGGTTGCCCTGACCGTCGCCACCGTTTTCGCCATCGGGCGTATCTGGGAGGCATTGATCGACCCGCTCGTCGGGGCGCTCTCAGATCGGACGAAGAGTGCATTCGGCCGTCGACGTATTTGGATGGTGGCGGGTGCTCCCATCGCGCTGCTGTCGGCGTGGTTCCTGTTGCTGCCGCCGGCAGGTGCCTCGATCTTTTATCTCGCGGGTTGGCTCGTGGCCTTCTACGCCGGATGGACGATGGTGTACGTGCCGCACCAAACCTGGGGCGGCGAGTTGTCCGACGATTACGCCGAGCGAACCCGCATCGCCGGCTTTCGTGAGAGCGGCGCGTTCTTCGGATATCTCTGTGCGAGTGCGGTGGGAATCTTCTACTGGATCTTATTCAAAGGCGTCGCATTCCCAAGCTATGCGCAGATCGTGCAATCGGTGGGCGTATTTTTCGCTGTCGCGCTACCCATCGGAATTCTTTGGTGCTTTGCTCGCGTACCACCGACGACAGCGCAAACCGAGCGGACGCCGGGTTGGGGTGAGCTCCTCGGCATCCTGTCGCGCAACGGGCCATTTCGTCGTCTCGTGAGCGCGTATTTCATCGATCGGCTGGCGCTCGGAGTTTACTTTGGCGTTCAACCGATATTGATTTCGCAAGCGCTCGGCATGCAGCAGCATGTTCTGACGGTGGCGATCGTCAATACTGTCGCGGCGGTGCTGTTGGCGCCGGCGTGGATTCCCCTCGCAAATAAACTCGGCAAACACCGAGCGTATTGCGTCGCGAATCTCATCACGGCGATCGGTTACGTTTCGCTCTTCTTCATGTCCGATGGGGCGATCGTTCCGGTGCTGCTCGCCAACGTCGTGATGGCCTTCGGAAATGGAGGCACCATGATCATGCCGCCGGCGATGACGGCGGATGCTGTCGATTCTGACGAACTGAAGACCGGCGTCGCCCAGATGGGTGGGCACATGGCGTTCCTCGCCTCGGTCTTTAAGTTCGGAATGGGGCTCGGGCTCTTCGTTGGAATCGGCTTTTTGTGGCTGTTCGGCTACGTCGATATGAGTCAGAGTCTCGACTCGAACGTCGAGCAGGGTGTTCGTCTCGGCGCGTCTTGGCTTCCAGCGTTGATGTTGTTGATCCCGGTGTCGATGATGTGGCGGTATCCCATCGATAGCGCGCGTCACGCCGAGATTCGTGCTGCACTCGCCGAGCGTCGGAGGTCGATCGCATGAAGAAGGTTGTCGTCTGGGTTCTCAAAGCCATCGGCGGCTTATTTGGCGCATTGCTCGCCTTGATCGTCGTGCTCATGCTCGCGATTTGGGTGGCCGATCCGACGGTGCTTCGAAACATCGTCTCGGGGCAGTCGCCCACCGATCCCGCGGGTATCGAAAAATCTCAACCTCAAGAGCGTGTCCCGGGTAAGTCTCAAGACAACATTTCATCGGCGCCACCCGAGTGGATTGATCCGACCGGTATCGCCGAGGCCGAACAATATGCGGACTCGACAGGGTCGGTCGCCTTGTTGATTTACCACCAAGGCGCACTTCGCTACGAGAAGTATTGGCCGGGCTTTGATCAGGCGACCCGTACCAATCCGAATTCGATGCACAAAACGGTACTGGGTTTACTGGTGGGTGCAGCGATCGCCGATGGCTTCATCGACTCCGTCGACTCCCCGGCGTCTAAATGGATCACCGAGTGGCAAGGCGATGACCGTCGCGACATCACCGTGCGTGACTTGTTGCAGATGTCGAGTGGAATCGAAGTGCCCATCTTCGGCACCTGGAAGTCAGCCCGGATTTTATTCGGGTCCGACCTTGCTGCGGGCGTGCTCGGATTGCCCAATGTGAAGCCGAGGGGGAGCGAATTCCAATACAGCAACGCCAATGCGCAGACGCTTCTAATTTTGCTCGAGCGGGTAACCGGTCAGCGTTATTCCTCGTACCTCTCGAGTCGTCTCTGGCAACGCTTGGGCGCTGCTGACGCCGCGCTATGGATGGATCGAGAAGGGGGCTTACCTCGAGGGTTCTGCTGTCTATTTGCGACGGCACGCGACTGGTTACGTGTGGGGCGTCTCTTTCTCGACGGCGGTCGGGTGGGTGACGACCAGGTGGTGCCCATCGACTGGATGATCGATACGGTGAAACCCGCACCCAAGAATTCCAATTTTGGGTATCAGATCTGGTTGGGTTCGCCGCCTGGAACCGAACGACGCTATAACGATTACACGGTCAAGGCCTATCACTCGGTGCCCTTTGCGGCCGAGGACATCATCTACATAGATGGATTCGGCGGTCAGCGCGTCTACATCGTTCCTTCGCTGCAACTCGTCATCGTGCGCACCGGAAAATCAACCACCTCCTGGGATGACGCGATCATTCCGAATGCCGTCATTCGCTCGATCAGCAAAGGGTCAGCTCAATGAATAAAAACCTCAAATGGCTAGAGCGCGTGTTGTCGCTCGCGATCTTCGGATTGGTGCTCTTTCAGATGTATCAGTCGACCAAGGTGGGTGTCACACCGCGTGGGACGGCGGCTCGAGAGGCGCTCCAACACCTACACATCTCTAATGGTTTAACCATCCTTTTATTGCTGATCCCGAGACTTTGGCTTTGGGTCACGTTGCCAAAACCTTCACGCCCGACTCGAGTGCCCCCTGCAGCAGACGATCTTGCGCGTGGCTGCACTCTCGCCCTCTATCTAACTTTAGGCGGGTTTTGTCTGACGGGTCCGTTGTTCGCGTGGTCGGAAGGGCACTCAACCTCTTGGTTCGGGCTTGTCACCATTCCGGCGATGTTGCCAGCGAGTTACCGGCTTTCCGTCACGCTCGGTTACCTGCACAGTGCTTTTGGTTTTTTGATCATCTATCTCTTCGTCGTTTCCGTCTTGGTGGCGCTGTGGCAAGCGCTCCGATACCGGATCGGCCCCTGGCGGATGCTGCCGGCGATGGGCTGGGGCGGCTCAGGCACTGCAGATCTCGCCACGACGCCGTCCACTTGGCGAGTAGTTCACGGTATATCTTTTTTAATCATCATTGCGATGTCCGCGTACACGCCGTACCAAATCTTTGGAGTCGTCCCGTTCACGACCTCCAAGCAGCTCGTAGCGTCGGGGCCGCCACCGGCTGTTGATCCCTACCTCGACGCGGGTCTCGCACCGGAACTCAGCGCGCAGTCACAGAAAGATTTCATGTGGTGTCGCTTCTGTCATAGTTTCGAACAGGGTGGCCCGCATGCGGTCGGCCCCAATCTCCATCGGGTCTTCGGTCGACGTGCTGCAAGTGCTCCGGGCTTTTTCTACTCGCAGGCCTTCGTCGAAGCAGGTGAGGGCGGGTTAGTTTGGGATGAAGAAACCATCAGCGCGTTGATTGCTGACCCCGAGAAATTTTTAGATGGCCGTCATCGAATGCGGTACAAACCCATCACCGACGCCGAAGAGCGGCGCCAGATCGTGGCCGCCTTGAAGGCCGCGACCAAGTAATCTTTCGGCGTTACTCTGTTAGCCCGTCGTCGGTGAGTGGGCTGTCAACCGAGCGGCGTCTGCGCCGGCCAGCGCTCCGAGCGTCACGGCCATGCAAAGACCGACGGCCGGCAGATAACCCGTGACGCGTGACCCGGAGATGCTGCGGGCTGCGCCGCCGCCCGCGTAAAGATTGGGTAGGGGTTGTCCGTTCTCACGCAGCACTCGCGCGTTCTCGTCGATCAGCAGACCGCCTTGGGTGTGAAAAAGTGCGCCCGTAACACGGATTGCGCAGAACGGCGCGCGTAACGGCCTAGCGCGAGGATCGAAGCAACGGCCGAACCGATCAGATGCGCCGCTCGCCCGCACGGCCTCGATGTCGGCGTTTTCTTTTTCGAGGGAACCGACCGGTAGATTGCAGGCCCGTTCGAGTGCCTCCCAGCTGTCGGCGCGACGAATGGCGCCCACTTCCTCGAGTTGGCGTTGGTCGGTGGAGTGTTCGAGGCAACCTTGATGCCGCGCTTCGTCAAACACCACCCAGGCGATACCTTGCGGCTGCGCCAAAACGGGAACACACATCCCGGAGATGTTGGCGAGTTCATGGGTGAATCGACGTCCTTCGATATTCACCAGAAAACCGCCCTCGATCATCAGCGGGTGTGGGACAACGATTTGCTGCGGTTCGGCAAGCGTGCCGAGACCCTGATAGGCAGACATTTCTCGGACTGCGGCACCGAGTGCTTGCCCCCAAAGAATGCCATCTCCACGGTTGCCTTCGTGTCCGAAGTAACGAGCGCCCGCCATTTCAGGGATGTGACGCGCAACCATCTCGTGATTGCCGCCGTACCCGCAGGTCGCCAGAACGAGCGCTTCGCAGCCGAGATTTTCGACCACACCACCTGGGCGCTGTATTCGAACGCCGAGGACGCGATCGTCGTCATCGGCGTAGACGGCAGTGACCTGTGCCTCGGTCATGATTTCAACACCGGCGCGTGCACAGGCATTGAGCAGCAAGGAAAGAAGTTCCTCACCCGTGCGTCCCGGGGGTAAATGCAGTCGGGGTACGGAGTGACCGAGGCCCGTCCATTTGAAATCGACCTGTAGCGGAACACCCTGTTTAGCGCTGAGCCAGTCGATCGTCGGCCCGGAACGCTCGCCGATTCGTCTCGCGAGTGCTTCGTCTGCTTCGCCCTCGGTCTTGGCCATCACATCGGCGACGAAGGTGTCGATGCTGTCGTGAATCCCGTTTTCGCGTTGGCTCTGGGTATTAACGGCGCAGATGGCGCCGAGGGACATCGAAGTGCTACCCCAGGGCCGCTTGTCCCGCTCGAGGACGATGACCTCAGCGCCTCGATCGCTGGCGGCGAGAGCGGCGGTCAGACCGCAAGCCCCCGCTCCGACCACCACGACAGGAACCGAGAACTCGAACTCGGGAATAGAACTTCGGATTATCGTCATGGTCGGAATTATGGCTTGTCGGTCTGTCCTAGTGCACTAGGTCCAAATAGAATCACTCGAATTATTTAGGAGCGTCTGCAGATGGCAAAGATCTTCGTTCTATTCAATCTCAAACCCGGCGTGAGCGTGACCGACTACGAATCGTTCGCCCGCAACACCGATTTACCGATCGTCAATGCGCTACCCTCGGTCGATCGTTTCGAGATTTTGAAGTCGGAAGGCTTGTTGGGCGGCGGGACGTCACCCTATTCCTATGTCGAAGTGATCGACGTCAATAGTCTCGAGCAGCTAGGCAAAGATGTGTCGACCGACACGATGCAAAAAGTGGCGGCGACCTTTCAGAGCATGGCCGACAATCCGCTCTTCATTGTCGCTTCGAAGCTCTAAGCCGACCCCTTCAGATCGGACCCCTCGATCAGTTCGATCCGCTCGCCTGCGGGTCCGACGATCACTCCTGCGCGTCGGCCGGAGTAGGGCGTGCCTGCGATTTTGCGCGGCATAGCGCGCCACGGCAGTCGTTCGTCCAGCCTCTCCGCCAGGAAGCTCACCATGGCGATCCCAGGCGGCAGATCGCCGTCACGACAGGGTCGAGGTGAGGTGCCAGCCGGGTACTCATCGAGCTCGAGAACGAAGCTCGAGGACAGGGGGACCAAGGCGAGCGGGATGCGATGGTCGGCCGGCAGCGAGAGGGCCTCATTCAGCACGGAGACTCGTGACGCGAAGGGGTCGGTGACGGTCATTCCAAGTTGTTGGCCGTAGAATTCTCTGAGCGCCGGCATGGAGGGTCCGCCGACCACCATAATGAAGGTGCGATCGACGAATGTACGAGCCGCCTGTTTAATGAACGTGCCGCCTTCGGGCGGAATTCGAGTGAAATAGTTGAGTTCCCGGTTAGGTCCGATGGCTTGCATCGCGATGATGCTCGGGTTCGAGTCGAGTGGCGCAGAAGCCCCGATGACCTCGAAGGGTGAGCCGGGTGCGCGCAATCTTTTTTCCAGCCCGCCTGGATCGAGTACGAGAATCTCGTTGGCGTTCCACCCATACGTACGTAGCGGCGCAAACCCAGGCGTGATGGGGCGCTCGATCAGCCGAAGCATGACCTCCGTTCCGGCGGGACTTCGCAGCATCGCGTAAGGGCTGCCCTCGATGTGGGGTGTTCCCCAGCCGTTCGCGAGTTCGCTGTCGATACGACCCCGCGCCGTGCGCACATACCCGAGCCACTCCGCATAGGCGCCCTCGGCCTCCGTGAGGTCGGATACGGAGAGCGTTACGATTTTGATGGCGCGCAGCATAAGTTGGAGAGTCTAGCCGCCCTTCAGGGGCAAGAGGTCGCACAGTGGACAGGCTCGCCGAGCGACCGGGGGGTGGGCTCCACCGGGATGCCCTTGGCAGCGTATATTCGATGGCAGGCGTCATGCCTATTCGGTCGGAGGAGAGCAGATGAAGTTCATCGCCCACAAGCGCAGCCGAGCGGTTCAAGCTTGGCTGAAAAAAGAGATCGCCGAGCAGAAGAGGCGCTATAACAAAATCGTCGATGAGCAAGAGGCGTTGACGCCGAAGCGCGACAAATGGATCGCCGAGTTCCTCCAGAGAATCCAGACGCGTGGTGTCCACGTGCACTACAACCAGATGCGCAAGGTCGCACCGGAAGAAATTCCGGTTAAGCCGAAACGTAAGTTCAAGGTTATTTTCTGATCGGCGCTAAGGGAGTACATCATCATGGCTAGACCGCATATCGAACCCTTCGTCGACCGTGACGTGCCGTTCAAGAAGATGACCCTTCCGGGCTTCCCGAAGGGCATGCACTACAAAATGCTCTCGCTCGATACCGATGACGGCGCGTGCACCATGACCTGCATGTTCGAGCCGGGTTATCGCCAACCGCCGGGCATGAGCTACACCGAGTACGAGCTCTTCATCATGTCGGGCTCCATCAAGGTGGGTGAAAAAGTCTGGGGCCCGGGGAGTTATTTCTTCGTTCCAGCGGGTGTGGCGATCGAAGAGCTAACCTCGCCGCGTGGCGCCACCGGCCTCATTTTCTATAACTACGGCGAGCCCTCGTTCGTCGAATCGACGAGCGATCACAAAAATGCCGAGCGACATCGCTTTGCAGCGGTCAACTCGTACGACGACATGCAGTGGACCTCCACCAACTTCTATCCGGCGACCGCTTCGGGTTGCATGGTGAAGATCTTGCGTTTCGATCCGCGCACGCAAGGCTTTACATTCCTCTACTGCATGACGCCCAACTTCTGGCAGGACAACATCTCCTATCACGATTGTTGTGAGGAGGCGTACCACATTTGGGGTGACTCCTGGATGATGCAGTTTGGTGACTTGCCCACGGGCGGTTATTTCTGGCGTCCGCCGTACATCAACCACGGTGCGTTCGCCTCGAAACTCGGCATCCTGGCAATCGGGCGAACCGATACCCAGCTTTACAACCACTTCCACTTCAATCCGTGGACGAACATCGAAGAAAACCGCGAGCGTGCGGCCAACCGCATCATGCAGTGGAAGCCTGATCTCTATAAGTGGATCAACACCCACGGGCATAACCATCCGGTCGATTTCGAATACGATCACGGGCATGCCCATGGCGACATGCCGCACCACCACGGTGACGGGCACGTCGAGCATAAACACAAGAAAAAGCGCCGCAGGCGCTAAAGTCTCAGGGAGAGACCATGCAGGGGCCGCGCAAGCGGCCCTTCGCATTCAGAGGATCTGCGAGCCCGATAGGCGACGGCTCGTGCGACGGTTTACGCCTCGGTTGCGAGAACCCGGCCGCGCGTGCCGAAGCCTTGATGGGCTTGTCGCCCGTAGACCATTTTTTCGCTGCGCTTGCCGGTCAACACTTCGAGCATGCCCTGGATACGGCGCATGCGCGAGGCGACGAGTGCTCCGTTGTGATCATTGAGGTCGCGGCACCGACGGGCGAGGTCGGCGCATTCCGCCCAACGACTCGGCAGTGCACGCTCGGGATCGCAGGCTTTGATCAGGCTTGCGAGCCTGGCATTGTCGATTGAGAACCCATGCAGTCGTAGCAGGCCCTGCCGCTCGCTTTGAAGACGAAGGAGCGCCAACATGCAGTCTTGGCGGGCACGGCACGCCGCCTCGAGGCGCTCAGGAGAGTCATCGCGCAGCAAAATCGACTTCTCTGTCTCGAGCAGGGACTCGAGTTGGGTCAATAGCCGTTGCTCGTCCTCCAAGAGACGAGTCAGGATGTGTTTGATCTCTTCGCGAGTAGACATTCCGCGTTCGTCAGACTCTACCCGACGCCTTGCCGATCTCCCAATCGAGCTTCATCAGCTGATCGGCGATTTTTTTGGAGTCGATCTGATACTCGCCACGCTCTAGAGCGAGGCGAATCGCTTCGACTTTGGCTTCGTTGATTCCGGAGGAGGTGGCAACCCGCGACTCCAGGTCGGCCATCCGACGTGCCGAGGCTGAGACCTCGACGTTCGGCCGTCCGGACGATTGGTCCTCGTTCTGACCTTCGACCGGCTTCCCACGGGTGCCGGCGGAGGGGACAACGCCCACGGAGGGGCGGGGATCTAATCCACTGATTTTCATGGTCATGGCATCACTCTCACGTTCTGCTCATTTCATTTAACGGCAGGGTCATCAAAAACTTTAGGGCGAAAATCAAAAAGTGTGACGCCCGTACCGTTTCGGAAGATCCTTACCGGTCTACTCTCACTACACCTGGGGTATCGGCTCGCGCCTGAATCACCTTGAGAGAGCTCGAGTGCCTAATGCGAACTGTTTCCCCAATGCGGGCATCAGCGAGGGCGACTCCGCTCGATCGAATTTCGATACCGGGGGCGGCCGCCACGACCACCACGACCTCTCCACGCTTGATGGCAGGCGGTCGATCAATGGCATCCATGGGAACCACCACGTCTGCGGGGATGGTCCGCCTAACCAGAAAACCGACCACGGCCTCCGGCGCGGTGGCGCAACAGCGAGACGTCCCTGGAAATTTTCGAGTTTCGATGCGGATGTCCGCGGGTCCGATCGGACTTCCCATCGGAAGCGCGTGATTGGCGACGACCACTGCAGTCTCGGTCGAGACCGTGACGGGTACATTGACAGACCATTGAACTGTGCCCGCGGTACACGCGACCCGTAGGTTCACGCGGGGCCCGATCGTGACGTTCGGCGGCAAGCTCGTCTGTAGCGGCGTATCGCAGGCGGCCAATTGAAGGCGTGGGTCAAGCGGGCTCACTTCGGCCGTTGATCCCGGTGCCTGACGTTCCACCTCTTCTATAGCAGCCCGTTCGAGTGCCCTCAGATCTTGAATTCTTAGAGTTGACGAATGCGCCATAGAGCCGCCTACGGCGCTGACTGCGGTAGCGAGTGCAGCAAAGAATAACGACGGGGTTTCACGCGTCATAAAGCCGTCCTTTTAGAAGGTCCGGTTAGAGCGTTGCAACACCCATGCCATGGTGGATCTAAGTTGGCACGGCGGTTGCAACGATCGGTCGAGAGCCAATTTTTTGGCGGAGGACCGAATGCTCGATCTCGACAAACATTTCGCAGTACACGCGGCAGCGCTGCGTTTGAGCGCGCAACGTTCGGAAGTGATCGCCCGGAATTTGGCGAACGCGGATACCCCTAATTATAAGGCTGCAGATTTCGACTTTCGTAAGGCGCTAGACAATGCGCTCGGCTCGGGTGGGCTTGGGATGTCCGACGCCGGCGCGTTACGCACGACGCAGCGACTCCACATCGGGGGCGCCTCGGGGTCAGACCCACTCAGCGGTATCCCGTTGACCACGGTGAACCGAATCCCACTGGCTCCGGCCCTCGACGGTAATACGGTCGATGTCTCGTTGGAGCAAGCCGAGTTCGCAAAGAACTCGATTCGCTATCAGGCCTCGCTCAATTTTCTTAATTCTCAGATGCGCGGTCTGATGACCGCGATTACGGGGCAATAAGCCATGTCTAGTTTCCGAATATTTGACATCGCAGGCTCTGGCGTAGCCGCTCAGAACGTGCGTCTCAACACCGTGGCCAGCAACCTCGCGAACTCGAGCAGTGTCAGCAGCACACCCGAGGGCACCTACAAGGCACGTTTTCCAGTGTTCGAAGCGGTGCGCGGTGAAATCAACGGTCAGGAGACCGGCGCTGCCGTCGTCGTCAAAGAAGTGATCGAGTCGGGTCGTGCGCCGAATTCTCGATACGAGCCCTCGAATCCGCTCGCCGACGCGAACGGATTCGTCTACACGCCAGACATCAGCACTGTGGAGCAAATCACCGACATGGTTTCGGCGTCGCGCTCCTATCAAAACAACATCGAGGTCATGCGGACTGCGCGTGACTTGATGATGGCGACGTTACGACTCGGACAAGGCTGATTCGGAGAGCGCCGATGACTACCCTCGAATCCTTAGGTTCCAGTCCCGCAGCGTCCGTCAGTCCGCAGCGCCGCAATCAGTTGCAGGAGCTCGGTTCGGATCAGTTCATCATGCTGATGGTGGCGCAAATGAAAAACCAGGATCCGTTGAAGCCAGCGGACCCGGCGGAGTTTCTCGGACAGCTCGCGCAGTTCAGCACGGTATCCGGTGTACGCGCGATGCAGGATTCGATGGGCGACATGGTTACCGCCATGCGCTCGTCGCAGATGCTGTCGGGAACCGGCATGGTGGGTCGCGAAGTCTTGGGCGCCGCGAGCATCGCAACCTACGACGGCATCACAGCAATCAACGCAGCAGCCGATCTGCCACTCGGAATCTCCGGGGCCATGGCGGTCGTCAAAGATTCCTCAGGTGCGATCGTTCGACAGATTCCGCTGTCTGCACGCAACGGACTCAACGGATTTTCATGGGATGGTCGCGATGATGCGGGGGTTTCTGCGCCGCCGGGGCGATACAGCATTGAAGTTTCTGCGCAGTCCGCCGGGCGTTCGGAGACTGTCCCGACCTTGCTCTATGGGCGGGTTGATAGCGTGACCCTCGATACCGCGAACGGCGGATTGATTCTTAACACCTCGCACGGAGCCCTGCCGCTCACCGCGGTTCGACGGGTTCTCTGATTCGCACGATCGACCTGGAGAAATACTCATGTTCTGCTTTTGGCATTCTTTGTTGTGATGTACTCGATTTCCTCTTTGAACGAGGGCAAATATCGGGTCATGGCCGACTCGATGGCGGCGGCGTTTCGCGGCGAGCCGATGCGCCAGATGCCCATTGCACCAAAGACCGAGGAGGGCATTCCGAGTGCCGATCTCATTGCGATGCAAAATCCGCCGGTCGCAGGTGAGAATGCAACGCCGCCGTCGCTTCTTAAGCAAAATCCTGCTGCGCTCGCCGAGATCGGCGACGACATCGCGCGGGCGATGGCGCCTCTCGTTTTAAAAGACGAAGTCATCATTCGAAAGCATCAAAACTGGCTCGAAGTCGAGATCAAGAACGACGTCCTGTTTCCGAGTGGTTCCGCGACGCTCACGCCCTCGGCAACCGAAATTGTGAAGCGTCTCTCGTCCGTCTTGACGGGGCTCCCGAATCCAATATTTGTCGAGGGTCATACCGATAACGTTCCGATCGCCAGCACCATCTTTCCGAGTAACTGGGAGTTGTCGGCGGCCCGAGCGTCAGCTGTCATTCGTCTGCTTGCTGAGGGTGGGGTGTCGCCAACTCAAATGACGGCCTTGGGGCTCGGTGAGTACCGACCGACGCAATCTAATGATTCGACAGCGGGGCGTGCCGCCAATCGGCGTGTGCTTCTTGCTATCCTTCAGCCCGAGCGTGCGGGTCAAAGTTTGTATTCTCAGTCGCGTGACACGCCGCTGGAGATTCCCAAGGCTCCGCCTCCGACGCGCTGATTATTTTTTGGTTTCGTCATTCATAAGGGGACCACGATGGGTCTCGACTCAAGGCAGTTCCTTTCAAAGTTGCAAGGCGATCTCGCCGCCGGCTCGATCGAAATCGCGGGGTTCCCGGATACCTGCGTTCGCTTACTCGTCGAGTTAAAAGACGACTTTGTCTCCACCCAGACACTCGAGCGGCTCGTCCGATCCGATCCCGCGTTGAGCCAACGCGTCATCTCGATGGCGAATTCGGCGGCGTATCAGTCCTCGACGGGGCCGACGACGACCCTCTCGGGTGCCATTGCCCGAATCGGCCTTGCTGCTCTGCGAACCGTCGTGCTGGCCTACGCGTTTGCCAGTCTACGTGACATGAAGCTCTACAAGCCGGTGCAGGGGCGAATGGGGGACATCTGGGCCCGATGCGTGGCGCTTGCGACGTTCGCTCGAGCACTATCGCTTCAGGTCGAGGGGCGAAGAGTTGATCGTGATGCCATGATTCTCGGGGGTATGCTCTCTGGGGTTGGCAAGATTTATTTGCTTGCAGAGATGGCGGCCCACGAAGAGGTGCTCAACGACTTTGCAGCCGTCGAGCATCTGCTGCAGACTTGGCACGTGAAATTGACTCGTACCATGCTCAAAGGCTGGGAGTTCCCCGACTCGGTTGTGCGGGCGGCCACCAATTACGAAAGCGCCCGTGACCCATCGTCTGATGATCCGGTCACTGATCTGCTTTATGTGGCCGGTATTTTCGTGGACGCTAAGGGCGATGCCTCGAGCGTGGCGTCGAGGCTGCCGCTTGTCGCGCCGGCCATGCGGCTCGGACTTGCGACAGTGAACCCCGAGGCGGTTCTGGGTGCGGCGGCGCAAGAAGCGGCCTCGTTTGGCGGAGCCTTGGCGTGACGCTGACTTGGCGCGCGTGGATGGCCGCGGCACTTCTTTTATTCTCGTCGTCCACCGGTGCCGTGGAGTTCGAGCTTCGCGAGGACGGCGGCGATATCTTCGGTAAGGTCGAGCGTGTCCGCACGCGTTATGAAGACACCTTGATCGAAATTGCGCGTCGATACAGCCTAGGTTATGAGGAGCTGGTGCGCGTCAATAAAGGGATCGACCCTTGGTTACCCGGAGAGGGCACTCAAATTGTGATTCCGGGGCAACGATTGCTACCTCCGGCAGAGCGCGAGGGTATCGTCGTTAATCTTCCCGAACACCGAATGTACTTTTTCCCAAAGCCGAAGAAGGGCGAACCCGCCAAGGTGATGACTTTTCCGGTCAGCGTCGGAAAGATGGACTGGCAAACACCGATCGGCATGACCAAGGTTGTCTCGAAGCAGAAGGACCCGCCGTGGTATCCACCGGAGTCCGTTCGAAAAGAGCATGAGGCCCGAGGCGATCCTTTACCGCTCGTGGTTCCTCCCGGGCCGACTAATCCGCTCGGCGCTCATGCGCTTAGGCTCAACATTCCAGGTGGGGCATATCTCATCCACGGCACAAATAACCCCGATGCCGTGGGGATGGCCGTGACCCACGGTTGTCTTCGGATGTACCCGGAAGATGTGGCGGTGTTATTCGACGCCGTCAAAGTCGGAACTCGCGTGAGTTTGATCAATGAGCCGCTGAAGATGACTCGGGTTGACGGCGAAGTGTGGATCGAGGTCCATCCGCCCGTCGACGCAGAGGGCCAATCGGTTGCCGTCAAACTCGAAGATTTTGAGAAGAGACTTGATGCCTTGCTCGGGGTTTCTGAAGTTGCGATCAATTGGGATATCGCGATTCAGGCTCTGCGAGAGGCGAGCGGGATCCCGGTCATGATTGGGCTCGAGCTCGGTCCCGAGCCGGATTCCCCGCAGAGCGAGTCGGCGGGCCAAGCACCCTCGGTCGTCGCACGCTAACAATAAAAAAGGCTAGTTCTAATGTTTAAAGCGAGTGGTCTAATCACGCTGACCTCCGACTTCGGGCTCCGCGATCCGTTCGTCGGCGTCATGAAAGGTCGGATTCTCGCTGCCGCGCCGACGGTTCGCATCGTCGATCTGACTCATGACATCGTGGCGCACTGGCCCGCCGAGGCGGGGTTTTGGTTGCGTCGATGCTTCCAGTATTTTCCAGAAGGAACCGTTCATGTCGCCGTCGTTGATCCGGGCGTCGGCACGGCGCGCGATATCGCAATGGTCGCGCTCAACGGCCATGTCTTTCTCGCACCGGATAACGGGCTACTCGGCGAGGTGATCAGCGGTCGTGATGACGCTCATTTGTGGCATCTCGATATGGGTCGTCTCGAGGGTCTCGGAGTCGATCGCCCGAGTGCCACCTTCCATGGACGCGATATCTTTGCACCGATCGCCGCCGCGCTGGCGGTTGATCGAGTCAAGCCGGAGGGTATCGGCCGTGCCGTCAACGCGCTTATCCCAGGATGGGTCGACGAGGCGACGGCCAGTGAGCAGCGTGTGTCCGGCGTCGTGATCACGATTGATCACTTCGGTAATCTGATTACGAACATCGATCGACGCTTGTGCGAGCGATTGATCGATCCGGTTGTTCATGCCGGAAAGCTGTCGTTGTCGCTCCGTCGAACCTATGGGGACGCTCGTCCCGGCGATCCGATCGCTCTATTTAATTCGTTCGGCGTCGTCGAAATTGCGGTCGCGGAGGGTAGGGCAGTCGATGTGCTCGGCCTTTCGCGGGGCGCTCCCGTGTCCGTCCGGGACGGCGTCCGCCGCAGTTGAACTTGCGCCTTGCCGCGTTTTCGTTATAGTTCCCCGGTCTATTTCCCGGGGCTATGCGTAACCCCTTGATTTTTAAAGGTTTAAGATGTCGGAACGAGATTCTGAAGGCTTCGATCTCGACGAGGAGATGCTCGGCGAGGCGGCCAGCAATGAAGAAGATCAAGATTACGATCGCTTCCTTGATCGTGTAGACCGCCGAGCGCGTCCTACTCCCGGGAAGCGTGGTAAGGCGGCGTGGAGCAAGCTCGAAGAAGTGCTTGCCGATAAAAAACTCGAAAAAGATCTCCGAGAATTCTACGACGACGAACTTTGATATCGGAGGGGCAGCATGACGTCCTCCGAAAACGATTGGATCGTCCTGAAGTTCGGCGGAACGAGCGTTTCGTCCGTTTCCAATTGGCGAAACATCCGCGGGATTGCTCTAGATCGTCTGGCATCGGGCGCCAATGTTCTCATCGTTCACTCGGCACTCAGTGGTGTGACCGATCGCCTCGAGCGGCTTCTGGCTGCGGCGGTTGAGGGTGGTCATCCGCCCCTCTTTGAAGAGTTGCGTCACCGACATCTCGATCTCGCCTCATCGCTCGGCATCGCGGAGGCATCTGATTTACTCGAACCCTTTTTTAACGAGCTCTCGACCCTTTTGGTCGCGGTTCACGCGAATCGCGGGTCAGACGACAGGACGCGTGCGCGCGTCATGGCGATGGGCGAATTGCTGGCGACGACGATCGGCACTCGCTTTCTGCGGATCAACGATCTCGATGCGGCTTGGGTCGACGGCCGGGACTATCTCAAGGCGACCTCACGAGCCGCGGCGACCGTTCGAGCAGAGTATCTCTCTGCCACCTGTGATTTCGCTCCAAGCGATGACATTCGGAATCGCCTCGCGGCGCGCGGACGTCTACTGGTCACACAAGGGTTCATCGCGAGTAATACCGCGGGAGAGACGGTCTTGCTGGGGCGAGGCGGTTCGGATACCTCCGGGGCCTATTTCGCAGGCTTGTTGCGGGCACGGCAGCTCGAGATCTGGACGGATGTACCCGGCATGTTTAGCGCGAATCCGCGCGCTACAGCCGGGGCGCGGCAACTTCTGGAGTTGACCTTTGACGAGGCCCAGGAGGTGGCGACCGCCGGAGCGAAGGTTCTGCATCCGCGTTGTTTGTTGCCCGCGCGCGAGTATTCGATCCCGATATTCGTGTATGCGACCCAAGCTCCGCAGATGCGCGGCACGCGTATCAGTCAGAGTCCGCCGAGTGATGCGGCTCAGGTCAAGGCGGTATGCGTCAAAAAAGGCGTAACTCTCATTTCGCTTGAGAGCCCGGGGATGTGGCATGAAGTCGGCTTTTTGGCCGATGCCTTCCAGATCTTCAAGCAGCACGGATTATCCGTTGATCTCGTCTCGACATCCGAAACGAACGTGACCGTGTCGCTCGATCCTCAAGCGAACGCCATTGATCAGCTCGTGCTTCAGAGATTGCAGGCTGATCTCGCCGTCCTTGGTCGAGCGGAAATCATCGGACCGTGCGCGTCAGTCAGTCTCGTCGGACGCAACATACGCAGCATCCTGCATCAGTTGGGTCCCGCCCTTGAGCTCTTTGCCGAGCAGCGTATCTACCTCGTCAGTCAGGCCGCAAACGATCTGAATCTGACTTTTGTAGTCGATGAGTCGCAGGGTGATCGCTTGGTCGATGACCTTCATCACTTGCTCGTTGATCCGGTGCGGGACGACGCGGTGCTCGGGCCAACTTGGCAGCAGCTATTCGCCTCAGCGACTCCAAAGCCACCCGGGATGCCGCCTTGGTGGTCGCGAAAGCGTCAGGCGCTGCTGGCGTTGATGGCGACTCGAGATTCGGCCTATGTGTACGACCTTGAAACAGTTCGTGATCGTTGCCGAAAGTTGAAAGAGCTTAGATCCATCGACCGCGTGTCGTATGCGATGAAAGCGAATCCGCATCCGTCGATTCTGAGAGAGGTCCGACAGGGCGGTGTTGCGATCGAGTGCGTCTCGCGCGGTGAGGTTGAGCGAGCGATTTCGTCCCTGCCCGACATCGATCGGAAAGAGGTGCTCTTCACGCCGAATTTTGCTGCTCGAGAGGAGTATGTCTGGGCATTCGAGCAAGGGGTGACCGTAACCCTCGATAGCCTCTATCCCCTCGAGTATTGGCCCGACGTCTTTGCCGGTCGCGACATCTTCGTCCGTCTTGATCCGGGTGAAGGTCGTGGGCATCACGCGCACGTTCGCACGGGCGGCATTGAGTCCAAGTTTGGCGTGGCGCGAGGAGAGGTCGAGGTGCTACGCACCCTCGCGTCGAAAGTCGGTGCGCGAGTCATCGGGCTCCATGCCCATGCCGGTAGCGGTGTGTTCGACGTCCATAACTGGCGCGACACCGGGCAGTACTTATCGAGTCTCTTGCTCGGTTTTCCCGATGTTCGTGTGCTCGATCTCGGGGGCGGAATCGGTGTACCCGATCGCCTCGGTGCACCAGAGTTCGACTTCGCGGCCTTTGATTCGGCGTTGCTCGATCTGAAGAAATCGCTGGGCGATATCGCGCTGTGGATTGAGCCGGGTCGTTATGTCGTCGCCGAGGCCGGCGTTCTTCTTGCCAAGGTCACTCAAATCAAGGGCAAGGGTCATGCCAGCTTCGTTGGCGTGGCGACGGGTATGAATTCTTTGATTCGCCCGGCGCTATATGGGGCTCATCACGACATCGTGAACCTCACTCGGATCGAAGATCAGGACACCGTGCTGTGCGACGTCGTTGGGCCGATTTGTGAAACCGGCGATGTCTTGGGGCATTCCCGCGCGCTACCCCGCCGGACACAAGAGGGCGATGTTGTTCTAATCGCGACAGCGGGCGCATACGGCGCTTCGATGTCGTCAAACTATAATCTGCGCGCGCCCGCAGAAGAGTGCGTGCTCGTTATTTAGCTTTTGCGGTGGCGTCGATCTAGTTCATCGATGACTTCGGTCAGGGTCATTCCTCGGGCCTTCAGGGCGACGATGAGATGAAACAGCAGATCAGCGGCTTCGTTTCGTGCGTCATCGTTGCTGCTGCTCGATAGAGCTAGGGCCGCTTCTACGCCTTCTTCGCCGACTTTTTGAGCCAGGCGTTTCGGTCCCTCGGCAATCAGGCGTGCCGTGTAACTCTTCGGGTCAGAAGATCGAATACGTTGATCGATGACGTCATCAAGAGTCGCCAAAAAGCCGTAGGCGCCCGATCGTGTGAGGGGACCGTCTGAAAAGCAGGTCATCGTCCCTGTGTGGCAGGCTGCCCCATTGGGCTTTACCAGCATCAACAGCGTGTCACGAT
>Ga0075471_10000440_pt1 | contig 24869 bp, 29 predicted proteins | sample DEB19_08_DNA_2_FD_74787 | JGI IMG/M metagenome (GOLD analysis project Ga0075471, IMG submission 74787) | Aqueous microbial communities from the Delaware River and Bay under freshwater to marine salinity gradient to study organic matter... | ecosystem: Environmental > Aquatic > Marine > Coastal ...
TTCAACGCCTGGGGCGGCAAGTACCCGCCGTGGGACCAGGACCGGCTCGTCTCCCGCGAGATCGCCCGCCGCCTCGGAGTGCCGGCCTTCGACGGCGGCATGATCCTCGAGGGCGGGTCGATCGAGGGAGACGGCGAGGGGACGATCCTCACCACCGAGTCCTGCCTGCTGAACCCGAACCGCAACCCGTCGCTCGACCGCGCCGCCATCGAGCGGCGCCTGCGCGACTTCCTCTGTGCGGACAAGATCCTCTGGCTCGGCGACGGCATCGTCGGCGACGACACCGACGGCCACGTCGACGACCTGACGCGTTTCGTGGCGCCCGGTCGCGTCGTCACCGTGGTCGAGGACGATCCCGCCGACGAGAACCACCGCCCGCTGCGCGAGAACCTGGAGCGCCTGCGCGGCATGACCGACGCGCGGGGGCGTCGGCTCGAGGTGATCGAGCTGCCGATGCCGCGAGCGCAGCTCGAGCAGGACCAGCGGATGCCCGCGAGTTACGCGAACTACTACGTCGGCAATGCCGCCGTGCTCGTGCCGACGTTCGACGACCCGGCCGACGCGCGCGCGCTCGGCGTGCTGTCCGAGGCCTTCCCCGGCCGCAAGGTGACCGGGATCCGGGCGACCGACCTGGTGTGGGGACTCGGGGCCTTCCACTGCCTCTCGCAGCAGCAGCCGCGCTGACGGCGCGCCCCGGACGGGCGCGCGGCGCACTCGGGCCACGCATCGGAGCCTCGGCCGACACCGGGCGTCGCGCCCGGCGGGCCCTCGTCGGCGTGACAAGCGGTCGCCCGGCGTCGTAGTTGCTGCGACATGGACTTCGCCGAGGTCATCCGCACGACGCCCACCTGCCGACGCTACCGCCCCGACCCGGTCCCCGACGACGTGCTGCGCCGCGTGCTCGACGGGACGCGCTGGGCGCCGACCGGCGGCAACCGCCAGGGCGTGCGCTTCGTCGCGGTGCGCGACGCGGATCTCCGGCGCCGGCTGCGCGACCTCTACGTGCCGCTGTGGGAGCAGTACGCCGGACGAGCGACCGAGCGGCCGGGAGCGCCGCTGCCCCGCCTGCTCGCCGAGGCGGATCACATGGCTCGCCACCTCGACCGGATCCCCGTGCTGGTCGTGGTGTGCGCGCAGCTCGCCGACCTGCTCGCGACCGACCGCCACCTGGGCAGGCTGTCGATCGTCGGCGGGGCCTCCGTGTATCCCGCGGTGCAGAACCTGCTGTTGTCGGCGCGCGCCGAGGGACTCGGCACGGCACTGACGACGCTGCTCTGCGCGGTCGAGCCGCAGGTGAAGGAGCTGCTCGCGATCCCCGAGGGGGTCGCCACCGCGGCGCTCGTGCCGCTCGGCTGGCCCGAGAACCCCTTCCCGGCGAGACTCGCGCGCAAGCCGCTCCGGGACCTCTGCTTCGCCGACGCGTGGGGCGCGCCCCTGTTCCCGTAGGCCGCGCGGCGCCCCGGCGCCGGGGCGAAGAAAGTCTCTTGTCCGGGGCCGCCGAGTATCGTAACCGGAAGACCGCCGGTCGGGGCCGCGACGCGGATCCCGGAACGGGCACCAGGGACTCCGGAGACTGAACTTTGCAGCGTCGCGACTTTCTTCGGAGGCTCGCCGCGGGGACCGCGGCGCTGGCGGGCGCGTCGGGCGCGGCGCGCGGAGCCCGGGCGGAGTCGCGACCGTCCAACGTCGTGCTGTTCGTGTCCGACGACTGGGGCTGGCCCTTCTACGGCTTCATGCGCGACCCCCGTGCGCTGCCACCCTGCGAACTCGACGGGCTGCCGGTCCCCCGCACGCCCACCCTCGACCGCCTGGTGCGCGAGGGCGTGGGATTCCATCGCGGCGTCGTCACCGCGGCCCGCTGCCAGGCCTCGCGAGAGTCGATCTTCACCGGGCTGAACCGCCGCGATCTCCGGGTGCGCCGCTTCGAGACGCTGAGCTACCCGGGACACCCGACGATCCCGGTCGAACTCGCCCGCCGCGGCTACCGCACGCTCGGCATCGGCAAGTGGGAGGTCGCGCGAGGCGGCCTCGCCGCGTCGTTCACCGACAACGAGAAGTACACCACCGAGCTCGGGCGCGGGCCCGACGACGTGACGGCACTCAACCGCGGCGAGCTGCAGATCGTCGACCGCTTCCTGGAGGAGCGCCGCGACGACGGCGTGCCCTGGATGCTCTACGTCGGCCCGCGGCTTCCGCACCAGCCGTTCCAGCGTCCGCGCGAGGCGCCCTACCAGTACGACGACGTCGACCTCGACGCCGCGCGCGCCTGCAAGCAGCGCTTCACGATCAGCCCGGTGTCGTTCCGCCGCTTCCTCGGCAGCTGCACGTGGGTCGACGAACTCCTGCGCCGGATCGTCGAGGACAAGCTCGGCGCCTACGGCTTCGACTCGAACACGCTGGTCGTCTACACGACCGACAACGGCGCCGTCCTGCGGCGCGGCAAGGGCAGCTTCCGCGAGGCCGGCATGCGGACGCCGATCGTCGCTTGGGCGAAGGACCTGCTGCCGCCGACGGGCCTCCACCCGGGGCTCGTCGGCACGATCGACATCTTCCCGACCATCCTCGACGCGCTCGGCATCGACCCGTCGACCGGGCCGACGTTCCCCGACGGCAAGAGCTTCCTGCCGCTGCTCGCGGATCCGTCGGCGCGGGCGAGCGAGGAGTTCCGCCGCGTCTTCTGCTCGAACTGGCGCCCCGACGGGAAGCGCGCGGTCCGCGACGACCGCTACAAGCTCTACACGAGCCTGTTCGGACGCGAGGAGGCGATGTTCGACCTCGAGGTCGATCCCTTCGAGCGCGTGAACCTGATGCTGCGCGACCGCCTCACGCCGGAGACCGACGCGATCCGCGCCTCCCTCGCGCGCGACCTCGAGGCGTGGTGGTGCGGGCGCGGAGACGGCGGGCTCGCCTGCAGCTGACGCGCGGGTTCCCGTGCGCGATCGCGTGCGGGAGCGGGTCCGGTCAGCACCAGCTCGCGTCGTCCCCCGCGGGAGCGCGGAGCAGTTCCTCGACGTTCGCCTCGATCACGCGGTACCCGACGTTGCCGTAGAGCACCTGCCGGCGATCGTTCAGGACGAGCGTCGGACTGCCTCGCACCTGCTCGGCCGCCGCGTCCTCGTAGTCGCGCAGGAGGGCGGCCCAGGCGCTTCCGTCGCGGAGCGCGGCCCGCAGCGCGTCGGCCGGCAGCCCGATCTCCGAGGCGACCTCGAGTGCCACGTCCTCGCGCGAGACGTCGCGGCCCTGCGCGAAGAAGGCGAGTCGCAGCTGCCAGGCGAGCCGCTCCGCGGGCGTCCGTCCGAGCTCGTCGTCGGCGCCGAACGCGGCGAGTTCGGCGGCCTTCACGACGGCATGCGGCGTGGCCGAGGTGGTCGGCACCGTCCGGGCCCACGCGTCCTCGTGCAGGCGCACGTGCTCGAAGCCCGCGACCACGTCCTCGACGTGACGGCGATAGCCGGCCGGCCCCCCGCGATCCCGCCAGCCGGCGACGATCTTGGTCCCGACGTCGGCGAACACCGAGCAGAGCCGGGAGCGCACCGCGACCCGGCCCGGGTGGCGGCGCCGGAGCTCGTCGAGCCGCACCTGGCTCACGTAGGCCCAGACGCAGAGGACGTCGGAGAAGTGGGTGACGACGACCGGGCCGCCGGGCTTCCTCGCTTCGCTCATGGCCGGGACCTAGCACTCGCGCGCCGACGACACCCGGTTGACGATCGGTGTCGCGCATGGCAGCGACGGATCGCGGCGCGCAGGGCGCGCCGGGCGGTGGGGAGGTGGACGTGGAGAAGGGCGAGAAGGTGGTGTCGCTCGCGGCGAGGCGCGCCTCGATGCCGGCGGCGGAGGTGCGGCGCGAGCCCGACTGGCTCGAGTGCGACGCGTGCGGCTCGCCGCTGCAGACGCTGGGCCACTGCAAGTACCTGTGCCGGCTCTGCGGCTTCATGCGCACCTGCATGGACACGGTCTGAGCGTCCGGGGGCGGGCAGCGTGCGGGCGATCCTGCAACGCGTGAGCGAGGCCCGCGTCTCGGTCGACGGCGAGACCGTCGGCGAGATCGGCCGCGGTGCGCTCGTCCTGCTCGGCGTCGGGCACGACGACGACCTCGCGGTGGCGCGCTCGTTCGCCGCGAGGATCGTCGGGCTGCGGGTCTTCGAGGACGAGCAGGGGCGCATGAACCTCTCCCTGGCGGACGTCGGAGGCGAGGTGCTGGTCGTCTCGCAGTTCACGCTCTGGGCCGACTGCCGCTCCGGTCGGCGACCCTCCTTCGGGCGTGCCGCGCCCGGCGACCGCGCCGAGCCGCTCTACCTCGCGTTCGCCGACGAGGTCGAGCGCCTCGGCCTGCGAACGGCGCGTGGCCGCTTCGGTGCGACCATGCGCGTCTCGCTCGTGAACGAGGGGCCGGTCACGATCCCGATCGACACCGAGGGGGCGTTCTCCGCCCCGCTTCGACAGCCGTTGGCCCCGGACTCCGGCCCGCGTTGACATTCCTCGGCCCCGGCGGGCAGATGGGCCGGCCGCCCGTCTCGCGCGCGGGCGGCCGCGCGCGCATGTCCACGCTCCACGGTCCGTTCGAGGGTTGGTTCGTGGGGCTTCCGTCCCCGGATGCCGAGGCCCGCGGGGTCTCGCGTTTCCACGACCTGCGTCTCGACTGGGGAACCCTGCGCCCGGGTCGGCTCGTCGACGACACGCCCGCGAGCCCCGCCGACCCGACCCCGGTCGAGTGGCCGGTGCTCGGCCCGATCCTCGCCGAACTCGAGAACGGGCAGTGGTATCGGCTCTGGCTGCACGACGCGCGACTGCACTGGGGCCGGCCGCGCCTCGCGCGCGACGACGGCGACCGCAGTCTCTGGTGCGTCCGCGGACACCTGGTCGGACGGCTCGCGGCGGGTCCCGTCGCCGAGCCTCGCCGCTTCGGGGCGACCTGGGTCGACGACCGGCGCGCCCCGCCGCTCGCGTCGGGATGCGGGCCGCTCCTCGCCCTGCTCCTGCTCGCGCTCGCGGCGTGGACGTCGAACTGGCTGCCCGCGTTGCTCGCGGCGCTCGCGCTTCTCGCGGCGGCGTTCGCGTGGCGCGCTTCGGCGACGACGCTCGGGCCGCGGCTCGGCGTCGGGCTCGCGCCCGACGCTTCCTGGCTGCTGCCGCTCGCACTCGCATGGCTCCTGCTGCACTGGCTGTTCACCCCGTGCCTGCCGATCCCCGGACTCCTCTGGATCGTCCTGCTCGCCGGGGCGCTCGCCGCGGCGAGCCGAGCCGGTCGTCTCGGGCTTCCGCTCTTTCTCCTCGCGATCGCGTTGCCGATCGCGTTGACGGGGTGGCAGCGCACGGGGTGCCGGCGCGGACTTGCGCCGGGGGCGGTCACGGGAGCCGGTGCGCGGAGCGAGGCGCCCGTGTCCGGCGTGCCCGAAGGAGCGCCTGCGCCCGGCTCCGATGCCCCCGCCGGCGGCGGCGAAGGCGAGGGCGGGGCGCCCGCGGGCGCGCGGAACGACGCGGCCGAACCCGGCGAGGACGAACCCGACGCGGCCGGCCCCGGCTCGCCCGACGCGGCCGGCGAGTGGCCGTCGCTGCCCGCGCGCGATCCCGATGCGGACCTCGTGGAGCAGGCGAGTCGCGGCCCGCTGCGGCGCATCGGCCTCGATGCGGCGCTCTCGCAGGGGCGCCTCGAGTGCGGCCAGACGATCCACATGTCGGGCGATCTCCTGTTTCCGCTCGACAGCGCGAAGTTGCGTCCCGAGTCGCTCCCGCAACTGCGCAAGCTCCACCGCGTCGTGCAGGCGTCGCCCGAAGTCCGGGTCAAGCTCGTCGGCCACGCCGACGAGACCGGACTTCCCGAGCACAACGACGAACTCAGCCGGGAGCGAGCGCGGGCGGTCGGCGACTGGCTCCTGCGCTGGCAGGCGCTGCCGAGCGATCGCCTCGACCTCGAGGGCCACGGCGAGTCGGAGCCGCTCGTCCGCGCCGCACCGGGCAGCCCGCTGCAGCGACTGAACCGCCGCGTCGACGTCGTGGTCTCGTGTCCCGGAGGCGGCGATGCCGGCCAGTGAGCCGATCGAGGGGATCCCGTGGCTGCTGTGGCGGCCGTCGCGGCGACTGCGCGCGCCGAGCACGCGCGCGCCGATCTGGGTCCGGAGCCGTCGGCCCGCGCTCGTGCACATCGGCGGCCTGTGGTTGCGGCTCCGCACCGACCGTGGCGTCCCGCTGCTGGCGCCGGTCGACCACCGGATCCCGGTGCTCGCGATCTCGACGGCCGGGCTCGGCCGGGCCGTGCTCGAGATCGACTCGAACCTGCCGGTGGCCGAGGGAGAAGTGCCGCGACTCGAGCCCGATCCGGATGGCCTGCGGGTGCAGCGGAGGCTGCCGACCGCGCGCAAGCGCACCTGGGTCGAGCGTGCCGCGGGCCGTGTCCGCCGTCGCCCGGGGCGCCCCGGGCTGCCGCCCGATTTCGCGCGCCCGGCCGTGCCCGCCCCGGCCGTGGCCGCGCCACCCGCCCGCACCGCGGCACCGGCGCCGCTCGCCGGCCTCGAGATGCCGGCCCCGGTCGGGGTCCCCGAGCCCGTCGGGGCTCCGCGATGGTACGACGAAGACGTGCGCCGCCCGGGATCGGGCCGCGCCGGGAGGAGGACGACATGAGCGACGACGAACCGCTCTCGCCCGACCAGATCGACCCCTACGACTACCACGCCACCGGCGGATGGTTCACCCGCCTGCTCTGGCACTCGGCGGGTGCGGACGCGCAGATCCTCGAGCGCTGCCCCGAGAGCGACCGCGTGAAGTACCAGGGCATCGGCGGCGTGGTGCTCACGACCGGCGTGCTCGCGTTCATTTCGGGCAGCTACGCCTTCTACTCGGTGTTCGGCCCGCGCAGCGAGTCGGCGATCGCGTCCGAGCCGCTCGACCGGCAAGCGCTGTGGACGGCGCTCGCCGCCGGCGCGGTCTGGGCGGCGATCATCTACAACCTCGACCGGCTGATCGTGTCGAGCACCGGCAAGGGCGACGGCACCGAGCGGCTCACGCTGAAGGAACTCGCCGGCGCGCTGCCCCGCATCCTGATGGCGATCCTGTTCGCGATCGTGCTGTCGGCGCCGCTCGAGCTGCGCATCCTGAAGCCGGAGATCGACTCCGCGCTCGCCGGCGAGCAGAAGGAGTACGAGCGCCAGCTGAACGAGAAGTCCGAGCTCGTCTTCGAGGGCCAGAAGCACGAACTGCTCGCCAAGCGCGACACCGCACAGGCCCGCCTCGATCAGCGGCCGGTCGAGTTCGAGAAGCGCCGCCAGGAGATCCTGAAGCAGCGCCAGGCGCTCGAGATGGAGGCCGAGGGCCTCTCCGGCTCGCGCAAGGCGGGTCGCGGCCCGGCCTGGCAGGACAAGTCGGCGAACCTCGACCGGATGCAGAAGGAGCTCGACGAGTGGAAGGCGTCGACCGCCGCCCAGGACGAGCCGATCCGGCAGGACATCGCCCGCTACGTCCGCGACCTCGAGGACATCGACGCGCGCTTGAAGGCGAGCCGCGAGGAGAACTCGCACCGCGCCGCGCACCTCGACGGGCTGCTGAAGCGCATCGAGATCTCGCACAAGATCGGCGGCATGGTGCCGTGGATGATCGCGCTGCTCCTGCTCGCGATCGAGTGCGGCCCGATCCTCTTCAAGCTCATGATGGCGACCGGCGCCTACGAGTACCTCTCCGAGAACCAGAAGCGGCTCGCGCAGGCGCGCTGGGGCGTCGAGCCGCGCGAGATCCCGAGTCGCGACGGCAAGACGATGCAGATCACCGCGCGCTACCACGCGGCCGAAGCGCTCGGCACCGCGGAGAAGGCGCGGCACCAGGCCGAGATCGCGCTGGTGAAGCACCAGTACGAGGTCTTCGTCGCGGACGAGAAGAAGCGCATGGGCGAGGCTCCTCCCCGGCCCGGCGACGACGACCGCGAGGGCGACGCCGGGTGAGCGCCCCCGCCTGGTGCCGGGCCGTCGGCATCGATCCCGACGTGGTGGCGATGTGCACCGCGCCGGAGCGGCGCAGGCTCGCCCTGCTCTCGAAGCTCTACCTGCTGCCGCCGCTGCTGTGCGGGGTCGCCTGCGCGGCGGTCGGCTCGGTCGCCCTCCGCTCGCCGGTCGCGGCTTCGCTGCTCGGCGCGGCGGGTCTGTTCGCGACCCTGAACGTCGTGCGGCTGCTGGTCGCGAGCGGCGGGATGCCGCCGGACGCGACCGAGGCCGAGGCGAGGCGCTGGCGGCCGGGCTGGAACCAGGTGCTGGCGCTCGGCTTCTGGGTCGGCCTGCAGATGCCGCTGCTCGCGGCATGGCTGCTCGTCCGCACCGGCGTGCTGCGCGCGGCCTTCGAGGAGTGGCGGGTGCTGCAGTCGCAACTCGGCGGGGAGGGCGCGCTCGCCGAACCCGGGCTCACCGGTCTCGTCGCGGTGGCGGCCTCGCGCCGCGAGGTCTGGCTCGCGGCGACCGTCGCGCTCACGATGGCGGCGCTGCTCCCGTGCCTGTTCCGCCGCCTGCGCGCGTCGGGCTTCGCTGCCTACGCGCGCCACCTCCGCCGAGCGCAGCGCTCGCGGATCGAGCAGGACTGGCGGGACCACCGCCGTCGCGCCGCCGCGCTGCTCGCCACGTTCCGCCGTCGCGTCGACGAGGGGCCGGGCGACGAGTGGTTCGCGGACCCGCCCTGGCGCCGCGAGCCGATCCCCCCGAACCCCGCCGCCTTCGACCGCATCCGGACCGTGCGCGACCTGCCGCTACCGCCCGGGCGCGCGGCGGACTGAGCCCCGGGGACGGCGCGCGCCCCCGTTCACGCGGGCGTCTTCGGGCGTCACGCGGGCGTGGACGCCCTCTCCCGGAGCTTCGCCATGATCTCGACGTGGCGGGTGAAGTCGACCGGCGCGTCGAACGGATGCCCCTCGAGTTCGCGGTAGGCGCGCGCCACCTGCGAGACCACGCGCTCGGACTCGACCCACTCGCCGAAGGGGCCGAGGTCGATCGCGAGGCAGGCTTCCTCGAGGCTCTTGCCCGACTCGAAGGCGCTCCGGCTGCGGTCGCGCACCCAGGCCAGGTAGTCGCGCATCTCGAGCGCGCCCTCGGGTCCGCAGACCGGGCCGTGGCCCGGGACGACCGTGTCGGCGCCGAGCCCCGCGATCGTCTCGAGCGCCTCGATCCAGCGCTCGAAGGTGCCCTCCCAGCCGAGCGGCGCGCAGAGCCGGAACAGCACGTCCCCGGTGAAGACGATCCCGTCGTCGGGCAGGTGCACGATCACGTCGCCCGTCGTGTGCGCCGGCCCGACGTGGAGGAGCACGGCGCGGAGCCCGTCGAGATCGACCTCGAGACGGTCGTCGAACAGCGTCGTCGGCGGCACGAGCTCGATGCCGCGGAAGTCGAAGCGCGCCATGCCCTCGCGCAACGCGAGCGCGGCCGGCACCGAGTCGGGTGCATGGCGCAGCGCCTCCAGCATCTCGGGCGGGAGCTTGCGCATGTCGTCGGGCACCGAGCGGTGGCCGATGATCTCGGCGTCGCGCACGAGCTGGTTCCCCCAGCAGTGGTCGCCGTTGTAGTGGGTGTTCACCACGCGGCCGACCGGGGCCCGCACCTCGTGCGCCACCGCGTCGAGCAGGCGGCGGGTGTGGGCGAGGTCGAAGAAGGTGTCGACGAGCATCGCGTTCGCGCCGGCGGCCGAGGCGTCGCGCGGCCCGACGACGCCCGCGTTCGAGAGCCCGAAGCCCCCGTCGGGCTGGAGGTAGGTCCAGACCCGGTCGGACAGCCGGGCCATGCCTTCGCGGAAATCGGGTCGTCGCTGCACGGGCGCCTCCTCCTCGCGTCGCCGCCCGCCGGGGCGCCGGTCGCGCCGGAGACTTGGCACGATCGGCGCGCCGTCGCGAGCCGACGCGCGGCGGGCTAGGAAGCGGGCCATGTGCGGCCGCTTCGTGCTCACGACGCCGGGGCAGGCGATCGCCTGCGCCTTCGGCGTCGATCCGCCCGCGGAACTCGCGCCGCGCTACAACGTGGCGCCGGGCCAGCGGGTCGCGGTCGTGCGGGCGGCAGGGGCCTCGGGCGAGAGGAGCCTCGACCTGCTGCGCTGGGGGCTCGTGCCGTCGTGGACGAAGGAGGCGCCGCGCGCGGTGACTCTCATCAACGCCCGCTCCGACACCGCGGCGACCAAGCCGGCCTTCCGCTCGGCGTTCCGCCAGCGCCGCTGCCTCGTCCCGGCGAGCGGCTTCTACGAGTGGCAGGCCGTGCCCGGCGGCGGTCGCAAGCAGCCCTGGCTGTTCACGCTGCGGGGTGCGGGCCCGTTCGCGATGGCCGGCCTCTGGGAGCGCTGGCGCCCGCCCGAGGGGCCGCCGCTCGAGTCCTGCACGATCCTCACCACCGAGCCGAACGAGCTGGTCGCGCCGATCCACGACCGCATGCCCGTCATCCTGCCCGAGGAGGCCTGGGGCGCGTGGCTCGATCCCGCGGTGCGCGACCCGGCCCGGCTGCAGCCGCTGCTCGGCCCGCTCCCCGACGATCGCATGGCCGCGCGCACGGTCTCGACCTGGGTGAACGACGCGCGGCACGACGACCCGCGCTGCATCGCGCCGCCCTGAGACCGACCCGCGCGGCCCGTCCGGGGCGTCTCAGGCCCCGTTCGTCGCGCAGGCCTCGCGCACGGCTTCGAGCCAGGCGAGGTCCGCTTCGAGCAGCCGCAGGGCAGCCCGGTCGAGCAGCCGTCGCGCGGGCTCGGTCGTCGCGTCGCGGCCGCGTGTCTCGTGGCGGCACGCGTCGAGCAGCGTTGCGCAGGACGAGGCCTGCCGGGCGAGGAAGCCGTCGACGACGCGCGGCTCGCCGAGCGCGATCGCGCTCGCGATCTTCTCGCGGATCTCGCCGCCCGAGCCGTCGGGCGCGACCGGTCTCGCGCACCACTCGGCGAGACGGCGCTCGCCCGCCGCGCTCCGCTCGTAGGTGCGCCCCGGGCCCTCGCCCGGCGCTGCATCGTCGGGCTCGTGCGCCAGCACGGCGCCGTCGGCGGCGAGCCGGCCGAGGGTCGCGTAGACCTGCCCGTGGTTCACCGGCCACAGGAAGCCCAGTCGCTTCTGGAGGCGGGAGCGCACCGCGTAGCCGTGGAGCGGTCCGCGGGCGAGCTCGGCGAGGATCGCGTGCGGGATCGACATGGCGGCAGGCTTGCGCGCGCGGTCCCCCCGGGACAAGGGCAGGGAATGCATGGAATCGGCTCCCCGGCGGCGGCGCCGTCGCGCGTCCGCTAGGGTCGGGCCGTGCCCGAGCGCCGCATCCTGCTCGTCCGCCACGGCATCGCGGAGGACTTCCCGTCCTCGGGGCGCGACTTCGACCGCGCGCTCACCGGGGAGGGGCGACGCCGGGTGGAGCGCGCCGCGCGAGGACTCGAGACGCTCGAGGTCCGCCCGGACGTCCTGCTGTCGAGTCCGCTCGTGCGCGCCCGGCAGACGGCGGAGATCCTCGGCAAGGCGCTCGACGTCGACGTGCGGACCTGGGACGCGCTCGCCTGCGGTGTCGACCACGAGGCCCTCTCGGCCGAGCTCGACGAGCGCCACCCGGGCGGAACGGTCGTGCTGGTCGGGCACGAGCCCGACATGGGCGAGCTCTTGTCCTTCTGGCTCGCGCGCGACCCGCGGCGGGTGGCCGTCCACTTCCGCAAGGGCGCGGTCGCCTGCGTCACCGCGGGGGGGCGCCTCGCCGAGAGCGCGGCGCTGCTCGAGTGGATGCTCACCCAGGGGCAGCTCGGCCGCATCGCTCGCGGCTGACGTCGACCGCCGCGGCTCAGTCGAAGGTGCAGAGCCCGCGCTTGCGGGTGCGCTCGAGGCGGAGCAGGAACGCCGGTCGCGTCACCAGGCTCGCCCCCATGCGCTCCATGTGCGGGGTCATCACCTGGATGTCGATCCAGTCGAGGCCGCGCGCGCGCAGGTGGTCGAGCAGGTGGAGCAGGGCCAGCTTCGACGCCCACGGACGCGCGTGGAACATGCTCTCGGCCGAGAACGCGCCGTCGGCGTCGACGCCGTAGGCGCCTCCGACCAGCAGGTCGCCCTCCCAGGCCTCGACGCTGTGGGCGATCCCGAGGCGGTGGAGCCGCACGTAGGCGCGCTCCATCGCGGGCGTGATCCAGGTGCCGTCCTGACCTGGCCGCGGAGCGGCCGCGCAGGCCCGGATGACGCCCGCGAAGTCCTCGTCGATCGTGAAGCGCAGCGTGCTGCGCCGCCGTGCCCGCTCGAGCGAGCGGGACAGGTGGAGATCCGCGAAGTCGAGGATCGCGCGCTCGCGCGGGCAGAACCACAGCAGCGGCAGTCCCTCGGTCGGCCACGGGAAGACGCCGCGCCGGTAGGCGCGCAGCAACGTGTCGGGATCGAGCGAGCCGCCCACCGCGACGATGTCGTCCGCCTGGCTCGACATGTCCGACACCATGCTCGCACGGCGGATCGGCGGCAAGGGAGGCGCGCCGGGGCAGCGGATTTTGCGCCCCCGGCCGCCGACCAGTAGCAGGGGGGCATGGGAAAGAGCCTGCTCGACAAGGTCTGGGAACGGCACTCCGTGCGCGAGCTCGAGTCCGGCCAGACGCAGCTGTTCATCGGCCTCCACCTGGTCCACGAGGTCACGAGCCCGCAGGCCTTCGCGATGATCCGCGAGGCCGGGCTGGGCGTGCCGTTCCCCGACCGGACCTTCGCGACCGTCGACCACATCATTCCGACCGACACGCAGGTGCGCCCGCTCGCCGACGGGCAGGCCGAGACCATGATGTCGGCCATCGAGAGCAACTGCCGCGAGTTCGGCATCCGGCTCTTCACCCCGGAGTCCGGCCACCAGGGCATCGTCCACGTGATCGGGCCCGAGCTCGGGCTCACCCAGCCCGGCATGACGATCGCCTGCGGCGACAGCCACACGAGCACCCACGGCGCGTTCGGCGCGGTGGCCTTCGGCATCGGCACGAGCCAGGTGCGCGACGTGCTCGCGAGCCAGTGCCTCGCGATCCAGCGCCCGAAGGTCCGCCGCGTCGAGGTGACCGGGCGGCTGCGGCCGGGCGTCTACGCGAAGGACGTGATCCTCGACGTCATCCGCCGGCTCGGCGTGAAGGGCGGCGTCGGCTTCGCCTACGAGTACGCGGGCGAGGTCTTCGACGCGATGTCGATGGAAGAGCGCATGACCGTCTGCAACATGTCGATCGAGGGCGGCGCGCGGCTCGGCTACGTGAACCCCGACCGCACCACGGTCGAGTACCTGCGCGGCCGTTCGTTCTCGCCGACCGGCGACGCGTTCGCCCGCGCGGAGGCCTGGTGGACCTCGATGGCGTCGGATCCCGACGCCTCCTTCGACGACCGCGTCTCGATCGACGGCGGCGGGATCGCGCCGACCGTCACCTGGGGCATCAACCCCGGGCAGGCGATCGGCGTCGACGAGAAGGTGCCCGCCGCGGCGGCGTTCGCCGCCGACGAGCGCGCGACGGTCGAGGACGCCTACGATTACATGGGGCTCGCGGCCGGACAGGCGATCGCCGGGACGAAGATCGACGTCGCGTTCATCGGCTCCTGCACGAACGGCCGGCTGTCGGATCTGCGCGAGGCGGCGCGTGTCGCGCGGCTCGGGCGCGTGAAGCCGGGCGTGAAGGCGCTCGTCGTCCCCGGCTCGCAGGCGGTCGCGCGCGCCGCGGAGGCCGAGGGGCTCCACGAGACCTTCCGCGCGGCCGGCTTCGAGTGGCGGCTCCCGGGCTGCTCGATGTGCCTCGCGATGAACCCGGACAAGCTCTCCGGCCGCCAGGTGTGCGCGTCGTCGAGCAACCGCAACTTCAAGGGGCGCCAGGGGAGCCCGAGTGGCCGCACCCTGCTCATGAGCCCGGCGATGGTCGCGGCGGCCGCGATCGAGGGCGCGGTCGTCGACGTCCGCGACTTCCTCTCGAAGGCCCCGGCCTGAGCGGGCGAAGGAGACGACCATGACCGACCAGGCGAAGAAGAGCGCGCTCCTCCCCGTGACGCGGGTCTCGGGGCGACCGATCCCGCTGCCGGGCAACGACATCGACACCGACCGGATCATCCCGGCCCGCTTCATGACCGCGATCACCTTCGACGGGCTCGGCGAGCTCGCCTTCCGCGACGCGCGCTTCGGCGCCGACGGCAAGCCGATCGAGCACCCGATGAACGACCCGCGCTTCCAGGCGAAGGGTCCGCGCGTCGCGATCGTGAACAAGAACTTCGGCTGCGGCTCCTCGCGCGAGCACGCGCCGCAGGCGATGTGGCGCTGGGGCGTGCAGGCGCTCGTCGGCGAGTCCTTCGCCGACATCTTCTTCGGCAACTGCGTCGCGATGGGGATCCCCTGCGTGACCGCGAGCGAGGCGGACGTGACCGCGCTGCAGCGCGCGGTCGAGGCGGACCCCTCGCAGGACCTGGTCGTCGACCTCGACGCGATGACGGCCACCCGCGGCGGGACGTCGGTGCCCGTGTCGATGCCCGAGGGCGCTCGCACGCAGCTGCTGCGCGGCACCTGGGACGCGACCCGGATCCTCGTCGACGCGCTGCCGAAGGTCCGCGAGACCGCCGACCGGCTGCCCTACGTGGGCGGCTTCGCGCGCTGAGCGAATCCCGGCCGGGGCACGTTGGCCTCCGGGCCCCCGGGCCCCGCGTCAGCCCGGGGTCGAGACCGCGATCCGGACCGTTCCCCCGAGCGTCTCGCCGGGGGCCAGCACGCGGACGCCCGAGTCGGCGACGCCGCGGGCGAGCAGGTTGAAGCCGTCGTTCGCGTTCGAGACCGGCTCGACCGCGAAGAAGGGCTCGCCCGCCGGCACGTAGAGCACGAGGTGGCGGAACGGCTCGGTCGCGGAGACCGTCGCCGCGACGCCGCTCGTCGGCCACTCGATGCGAGCCGTGCCGCTCCAGCCGGCGAAGCAGTGGTCGAAGACGTCCTTCCCGAAGTCCCGCGCGCGCGAGAAGTCGAAGCCGGGGCCGATCGGGCCGGCGGCCTCGCGCGGCAGAAGGTCCCGGTAGACGCCGGTCGCCTCGAAGGCGAGCCGCGGCTCCTCGCCCGGCGCGATCGAGCGGCGGAAGTAGGGGTGGAAGCCGAGCCCGGCCGGCATGCGTGCCGAGTCGCGGTTCGTGACCGACAGGTGCATCTCGAGCGCTCCCTCGTGCAGTCGGCAGGCGAGGCGCGAGGCGAAACGGAAGGGGAAGTTCACGTCGGCGAAGTCGGACGACTCGAACGCGAACGCGACCTCGCCGGGGCGCGACGGGTCGGCCGCGACCCGGTTCCACGGGCGCTTGCGGACGTCGCCGTGGATCGCGTGGCCGTCGGGGGTGTTCGGGCGCAGGCGGATCTCGCGGCCTTCGAACTCGAAGCGCGCGTCGCGCACCCGGTTCGACCAGGGCACGAGCGCGAAGCTCGCGAAGGCCGACGAGTTGCGACTCGCGACGGCGTCCTCCGGGGTCGGCCGCAGGATCGGCGTCCACGCGCCCGCGATCCGCGCCTCGAGCGAGACCAGGCTCGCGCCGGCCTCCGGCAGGAACGAGGCCCGCAGGCGGCCGTCTTCGATCGAGACCAGCGGCACGGATCCTCGCTTCAGCGCGTCGGCTGCTGCGGCGGCGACGAGTCGGGACGTCCGCGCCGACGCCGGCCGCGGCGACGGCGGTTGCGACGGCCTTCCCGGCGCTCGCCTCCCGCCTCGTTCGGGGCCTGCGCCTGCGGCGCGGGCCGCGGCCCGGGAGGCTGCGTGAAGAAGCCCTGCGGCACGCGCGTCGCCGCGGGCTGCGTCACGCGCGCGGAGCGCGGGTTGCGCAGGTTGCGTCCGCGCCGCCGGGCGTTGCGTCCGGCCGGGGCCTGTGGCGCGCCCTTGCCCCGCTTGCGCTTCTTGCCCGGTCGAGTCGGCGCCGCGATCGGCGACCAGAAGGTCGTCGGGCGGTCGGGACGTCCCCGGCAGATGTCGCACAGCCCGCAGGCGGGTCCGTGCTCCTCGCCGAAGTACATGCGCAGGAAGACCGCGCGGCACTCCGGCGTGTGCGCGTACTCGGCGACGGTCTCGAGACGGCGCGAGTCCTGGGTGCGCATCGTCGCGAACTGGCTCGCGAGGCTCCGCACCCGCGCCTCGATCTCCTCGGGGTCGCCCATCGTCTCGACCGTGCCGTCGTCGTGGAGCTCGACGATGCCGGCCTCCTCGATCGGCACGAGGAGCGCGTTCGTCGGGCGCTCGCCCAGGTCCGCGGAGAGCGCGAGCGCGTCGACCGTCGGCTGGCGTCCCTCGGAGCCCCAGGCCGCGAGCGCGCTGCCGAGCTTGTAGAGCTGGTCGGGCCGCAGCCGCGAGCGGGACAGCAGCGCCTCGTGGGTCTCGCGGTCGTCGGGGTCGAAGAGCAGGATGCAGTTCGCGCGCGCGCCGTCGCGGCCCGCGCGACCGGCCTCCTGGACGTACTGCTCGAGCGAGGCCGGCGACTGGCCGTGGACGACGTAGCGGATGTCGGGCTTGTCGATGCCGAGACCGAAGGCGTTGGTCGCGACCATGACCGTGCGACGCCCGGGCTTCATGAACAGGTCCTGCTGCGCGGTGCGCTCGGAGCCCGTCATCTTGCCGTGGTAGCGGTGCGACGGGATCCCGAGCCGCGACAGCAGCGTGTAGACCGTGTCGACCTCGCGGGTCGTCGTGCAGTAGATGATGCCGGGGCGGCGCAGGCGCTGGGCGAGGCGCGCGAGAGCGCGCATGCGCGCCGCTTCCCGGCACTCGAGCACCTCGAAGGCGAGGTTCGAGCGGTGCGGGCTGCCCGAGACGACGACCGCGTCGCGCAGGTGCAGGAAGCGGACGATGTCCGAGCGCACCTTCTCGGTCGCGGTCGCGGTGAGCGCCATGATCGGCGGGTTGCCGAGCGCGCGCAGGCGGTCGCCGAGCTGCAGGTAGGCGGGGCGGAAGTCGTAGCCCCACTCCGAGATGCAGTGCGCCTCGTCGATCGCCGCGAGCGAGAGGCCCGACTGCTTGAGGGCCGCGTGGGCGTCCTGGGTGCCGAGCGTCTCGGGCGTCGTCATCACGAGCAGCGAGCCGCCCGCGCGGATCCGCGCGAACGCGGCCTCGCGCGCCTTGCCGCGGATCGTGCCGTCGAGCCGCACGCAGGGAATGCCGAAGCGCAGCAACTTCTCGTGCTGGTCCTTGATGAGTGCGAGCAGCGGCGACACGAGCACCACCGGCTTCGGCAGCATCATCGACGGGATCTGGTAGCAGGCCGACTTGCCGAACCCGGTCGGCAGGACCATGAGCACGTCGTGCCCGTCGAGCACCGCGGCGATGCCGCGCTCCTGCTCGGGATGGAGTCGCCGGATGCCGATGCGCAGCGCGGCCTCGCCGGCCGGGGTGCGCGGTCCGGTCGGCTCCTCGACCAGGATTTCGAGGTCCTCTTCTTCCTCCGTCAGGTCGGGGTCGAGGTGGAGGTCGAGCCCGCCGAGCACGTCGGCGTCGACGTCGAGCGTCGACTCCTCATCGGGCGACGGCGTCGCCCGAGGCTTGCGCGCCCTCGCGACGGGAGCCTTCGCCTTCGCCTCCTCGCGCGGCGGGCGGGCCGGCCGCTTGCGACGGCCGGCGGGCGCCGCCGCGGCCGGTTCGCCCGGGTCGGCGCCTCGGCGCGATGCGTCGGCCGACGACGGCGGGTCGCCCGCGGGCGAGATGCGATCCGCCGGGGCCGCAGCCGTTGCGTTGGGTCTCGGGTCGGGCCGTCGGTCCGCGCCCTCGTGGCGCGGCGGATGCGCGGGAGTGCTGCCCGGCCCGGCAGGACGCTGGCCGCGACGTCGCCGTCGGCGACGCCCCGAGCGTCTCGATCCGGGCACGAGTGTCCCGTCGTCCGCGAACGCGCCTGCCCCCGAGTCGTCGGCGAGGCCCGGCAGGTCGAGAGCCCAGGCATCGGGCGAACCGGCCTCGTCGGACCAGTCCTCCACCACGTCCGGATGCGGGACGGGCGCAGCCTCGACGGCTGCCGGTGCGTGTTCGGTCGGCGTCTGTTCGGGCGCCGGCTCGGAGGAGGCGGTCGCGCGTCGCGTGGTCCGCGTGCGCGCCATCTCCTGAGAACCTTCGGTCCCTGCCTTAGCCCCGGGCCGGGACGAAGGCAACCGGTTTCGAGCTCGAAGGACCCGGGCGGGTCGACCCGGCCCCGGAGGTCAGGGCGGGGTCGCGTCGAGGGCGCGCCGGAGGAGGAGCCCGTCGCGGAGGGCCGCGACGTCGTGGGTGCGGATCCAGTCCGCTTCGTGCTCGGCCGCCCACAGCTCCACGGCGAGCGTCGCCGCCCCGCGCTCTCCGACCGGCCTGCCGGTGATCTGCCCGAGGAAGGATTTTCGCGACACCGAGACCAGCACCGGCAGCCCGAATCGCGCGCGCAACGCCGGGATCCGTCGCAGCACCCGCAGCGAGAGCTCCGGGTCGCGACCGAGGAAGAAGCCCATGCCGGGGTCGAGGACGATGCGCGATCGCCCGACGCCCGCGGCTTCCAGGCGAGCGATCCGCTCCTCGAAGAAGGCGTCGATGCCGCGCACCACTTCGTCCGCGTCGGTGTCGACGCGGGTCGCCGGCCCGGTGCGCTGCACCGAGTGCATGACGACGAGCCCGCAGCGGGCGCGCGCGAGCTCGGGGTCGAGCGCGGGATCGGGGAAACCCTGGATGTCGTTCAGCCAGTCGACGCCGCGCGCGAGCGCCCATCGCTGCGTGTCGGGGGAAAACGTGTCGATCGAGAGCGGCACGCCGCGCGCGAGCAGCCGGTCGACGACCGACTCGAGCCTGCGGATCTCCTCGACGGCGGGGACCGGGATCGCGCCCGGGCGGCTCGACGCGGCACCCAGGTCGATCGCGTCGGCGCCCTGCTCGACGAGTTCGAGCGCGCGCTCGAAGGCGCGCTCGGGGTCGAGCCAGCGGCCGCCGTCGGAAAACGAGTCCTCGGTCATGTTGAGGATGCCGGCGATCCGCGGGGGGAAGGACCGGGGGGATGGCGTGTCGCCTCCGGGTGGCATGGGTCGGTGCTTATCACGGCCCGCGGTCGGGGGCGGCGCCGGGGGCTCGGTGCCGGGACCGCCCGCTTGCGGAGATGGTCGGCTGGTCGGACGGAAGGTCGCCGCTCGCGGGCCGGGCCGCGAAGGAGATCCCAGAAGCCGCGTGGGCTCGCGATCTTCAAGGGCGAGCGTGCCGCGATCCGGAGCACGGCTGCATCACCCGTGACCAGCACGTCCGCAGCACCGGCAACGGCGGAGGCCACGATCCACTCGTCGTCCGGGTCCTTGACGTTCAAGCCCAGGTGCTTGCGTGGCTTCTCGACGACGGTCGCCTCGCGCAGCAGCGCTTCGATCTCGTCGATCGACTTCTTCGGGAACTCGATCCTGGTGCGGAGCGTCTCGCGAAGTTCGTCGAGGACGACCTCGCCGACGATCCGTTCGTGCTCGAGCAGGACGTGCGCGAACAGGTCCGCGCAAAGACCGCGCGTCGCGAACGCCGCCACGAGGACGTTCGTGTCGAAGAAGACCTTCACGAAACGTCGCGGAAGACGTCCTCGTCGGTCAGATACCCCTGCGACTCCGCCAGGGGCAGCGTCCGCTTCCGCAGCCGCTCGAACCGGAGCAGCGCAAGCTGTCGCCGAAGCGCGTCCCGTGCGAGGTCGCTGCGCGTCCGACCCGTGCGGGCGCAGGCTCGGTCGAGCTCGCGCTCGAGTTCGTCGTCGAGGCGGATCGTGATGGTCGAGGTCTTCACGTGCGACGATGCAAGACACAGGGGCGTGCCGGCAACCGGCACCTGGGCATGGGCTGGATCTCTCGTATCGGCCGGCCCGGCCGTCGCTTGCGAATGCTGTCGTTTGCTGGCATTCTCCGGGGCATGGCTGCCATCACCCACCGGATCGACGACGCACTCAAGGCGGAGCTCGATCGGTTCTGCGCGGAGCACGGCCTCAAGCAGCAGGCGGTGGTCTCGGAGGCCATCGCCGCGTGGCTCGAGGATGCCGAGGACATGGCGCTCATCGAGGAGCGTAGGGGAGGTCCGTGGGTCGCGTGGTCGGATGTCCGCGACGACCTATAGGATCGTTCTCCATCGGGAGGCGCACCGGGAGATCCTGGCTCTTCCGAAGAAGACCCGGGCGCTGGTGCGGGACGTCATCGATGGCCTTCGGGACGACCCCCGTCCCGTTGGTGCGGTCGCCCTGAAGGGCCGAAAGGGTGCCTACCGGATTCGGGTCGGCGACCACCGCATCCTGTACGAGGTGCATGCGACCGAGATCGTCGTCTACGTGATCGGCGTCGCGCACCGTCGCGAGGTCTATGTCCGCCTGCTCCGGCGGAGGTGAAGATCGATCGCGACGATCTGCGAGACGTTCGCGACCGACTCCTCGGGGGGGACCGGTCGCGGCGGTTCCGAGAAGAACGTTCCCGGGGGCGTCGGCCCAGGCGACGTCGCTCGTCAGGGGGCACGCCGCCGTGGGGACGCGGCCGCGGTTCAGATGATTCCCCTGGACGACCACGACGGGTCGACGAAATCCTCGGACCCGAACCGCAGGGTCCGGCAAGTCGGCCCGCCACGCGTCCGGGGTTGCCCCGTTTTCGTGGACGGCGCAGCCCTTTCGAGGGGGCGCGATGTCCCGGGAGTCGACCGCGATCCCCGCGGCGCTCCGGAACCGGATCGTCGACTGATTGACATGAAAGCAGAAAGACAGTAACGCGCGGAGATGGGCACGCGACTCTCGACGGATCTCTCGGACCCGCGCCTCATGCGGCTTCTCAAGGCGGAGGCGAGCGAGCGCGACACGACCGTGAAGGAGGTTCTCTGCCGGGCCCTCGAGGCGTACTTCGCCGAACGGCTCGAGACGAAGGCACTGGGGAAGCTCGCCGAGTCGGCCTTCGAGGAGTGGGACGACCCCCGGGATTCCGACTACGACCGGCTATGAAGCCCGGGGAGGTGGTCCTCGTCCGGTTTCCGTTCACCGAGGTCGCTGCCGCGAAGAAGCGACCCGCGCTCCTGTTGTCGCGAACCGCCCGCGCTCCCCGCTATGCCCTGGTCACGCTCGCGATGATCACGAGCCAGGTGGAGGCGCTCGACTTCCAGGGCGACGTGCTGCTCGCGGACTGGGAGGAGGCGGGGCTGCTCCATCCGAGCCTGCTTCGCATGGCGAAGGTCGCAACCGTCGACGAGGAGCTGATCGACAAGCCGATCGGCCGCCTGTCCCGGGCGGACCGCGCCCGCGCGGTGACCGCGTTCCGGCGGGTCTTCGCCGACTGGCTGCGCTGAGCGCTGCGGATTTCGGCGAACGGTCTCGAACGGCGGCAGATGCACACGACCCCAGGAGGGATCCGCCCGGGGCGTCAGCGTCCGAGCACGACGTCGATGCCGCCGAGGACGAGGGCCAACTTCGCCGCGGGGACCCGCCCGGCTCGTTGCGCCAGGTATCGTCGATCGACCGCGACGATCTGCGAGACGTTCGCGGGGCTCGTGCAATCCGGTGCTGCCGCGTTTCGCCGTCCCGGGCGCCCGGCCCGGGTCAGAGGACGAAGCGGTTCCCGAGGCTGATCGTCCGCGGCTTGCGGATCTTCCCCCCGATCTCCTCGACTTGATCGAGGAAGCGGAGGAAGTCGTCGATGTCGTGCTGGGCCCGCGAAGCGCGATCGGCCCGGCGATGGACGGCGGGCGACTGCTCCGGATCGGGGTCAGCCACGCCGGGCTCGCTGGTCTCGGGCTTCGGTGAGGAGTCGTTCGAAGTCATCGTCCGCTTCCAGGAGGGAGAAATAGCCTCGAAGAAGAGCGAGGTCCAACTCCGGCAGCCAGAGCCCGAGCAGGTCGACGATGTCCTGCTCGTCGCGGCGCCGTCGCCGCGGATCGTTGCACATCGCCTGGGCCTTCAGGCCGATGATGCCTTCGACGTCGACCACCGGGACCGCGAGTGCGTCGACGGCCAGCCGGCGAGTCCGGGCGCGACTCAGCATGGCGAGCGTGGGCTCCCGACGCGCGAAGAGCAGGTCGACGGACGCGATCTCCGGTCGTGACGACTCGAGGTTGGCGACCTCGTCGGAGCGGTGAAGCAGGCGCATTCCTTCTCGTTGCAATTCGGCGATCAGGGGATCTGCGCCGCGTTCCTCCACCAGGAAGTCGACGTCGCCCGTGGTGCGGCGCACCCGGTGAAGATCGAGGGCGAAGCCCCCGATGAGGGCCGCCCGGAAGCCGCCGCGATCGGCGGCTTCCACGACGATCCGGATCGCTCGGGCGAACGGGTTGGACACGGCGGGAGCGGTACCACGCCGTCGCCGGGCTGTCGTCGGCAGTTCGCGGAGCCCTCCCCGGCGCTCCCTGTCCGAGCGATCCCCGAGGCGCTCCTCGATGGCTCCCCTGCGGGGGGTCCGGTACCCTCTGCGCATGCCGCCCGCGGACCCGTTTCCCGGCCCGCCGCCGTCCGCGCCCGAGGAAGCGACTCTCATCGACATCCGGCACGTGTCCCGGCGCTACCGCCGCGGCGTCGACGAGGTCCATGCGCTCGAGGACGTGTCGCTGCGGATCTCCCCGGGCCGCTTCGTCGCCTTCATGGGGCCGTCGGGGTCCGGCAAGTCGACGCTCATGAACCTGGTCTCCGGGCTCGATCGGCCGAGCGAGGGCGAGGTGGTCGTCGCGGGGCAGTCGCTCGGCGACCTCGACGAGGACGAGCTCGCGGCCTGGCGCGCCCGCCACGTGGGGCTCATCTTCCAGTTCTTCAACCTGATCCCGGTGCTCGACGCCCGCGACAACGTCGCGCTGCCGCTGCTGCTCACCGAACTCGGCAAGGCCGAGCGCCACCGTCGCGCCGAGACCGCGCTGCGCGTGGTCGGCCTCGACCACCGGCTCGACCACCGCCCGAACACGCTCTCGGGCGGCGAGCAGCAGCGCGTCGCGATCGCGCGCGCGATCGTGACCGACCCCGACCTGATCGTCGCCGACGAGCCGACCGGCGACCTCGACGCGAAGAACGCCGAGGCGACGCTCGGGCTGCTGCGCGAGCTGACCGACGCCTTCGGCAAGACGATCGTCATGGTCACTCACGACCCGCGCGCCCTGCGCTTCGTCGACGAGGTCTTCCACCTCGACAAGGGACTCCTGCTCGAAGGAAGCGACGCCGAGCGGGCCTCGGAGGCGATCCGGCTCGCGGCGGGCGGGCATGCGTCGGCCGGGGCGCGCCCGTGAAGTACGCGGGGCTCGTGCTCGCGAATCTCGGCCGCAACAAGCTGCGAAGCCTGTTCACGGCGGGGGCGATCGCGCTCGCGGTCCTGCTCGTGTGCCTGCTCATGACCATGCCCGCGGGCCTCGACCGGCTGATCTCGGATCTCGGCAGCAACACCCGCATCTCGGTCCACAACAAGGCGGGGCTCGTCTACTCGATGCCGCAGTCGTTCACGCGCAAGGTGCGCCAGCTCGACGGGGTGCTCGCGGCGGTGTCGATGACCTGGTTCGGCGGCGCCTACGAGGAGGAGGGGAAGGTCACGTTCCCCAACTTCGCGGTCGAGGCGGAGCACGTGGGCTCGGTCTACCCCGACTACGTGTTCACCCCGGGCGCGGTCGAGGACTTCGTTCGCCACCGCGACGGCGCGATCGTCGGGCGCAAGATCATGCGCCAGTACGGATGGAAGGTCGGCGACCGGATCACGCTGCGGAGCACGGTGTGGCCGGCGAACCTCGACCTTCGAATCGTCGGCGAGATCGCCGACGACAACGCGCCGATGCTGTGGATCAACCGGACCTACCTGGACGAGACGCTGAAGGCGGCCGGGCGGGGTGGGCTCGGGATCGCGGGCATCATCTGGGTGCGCGTCGACCGCCCGGAGCGGGTCGGAACCCTCATGTCCGAGATCGACGAGATGTCGCGCAACAGCGAGTCGCCGACCGCGAGCGAGACCGAGAAGAGCTTCATCTCGAACTTCTTCGGCTCGCTGAAGGGCTTCGTCACGATCATCCTGATCGTGACGGCGCTCGTCTCGCTCTGCATCGTCTTCATCGCGGCGAACACCGCCTCGATGGCGGTGCGCGAGCGCTCGGGCGAGATCGCGGTCATGAAGGCGATGGGCTTCGGGCGGCGCGCGATCTTCGGCACGCTGCTCGCCGAGGCGACGCTCCTCTCGAGCTTCGCGGGAGCGCTCGGCGTGGCGGGGGCGATCGCGCTCACCCGGGCGCTCAAGACGGTCGCGACGCTCGGGCCGACGCTCGGGCCGCTCGGGAACTTCACGGTCACGAACGACGTCGTCACCGCGGGGCTCGCGCTCTCGCTGGTCGTGGGCCTGCTCTCCGGGCTCGTCCCGGCGCTCGGCGCCGCGCGCAAGCCGGTCGTCGACGCGCTGCGAGAGGTGTTCTGACGTGGCGACCGGCGCGCGCGGGGACCGGGGAGGGGCCGTGGGCGACCTCGCGGCCCGCATCCCGGGCGCGACCGTTCGCGCGATCGACGCGCACCCGTGGCTCGCGGCGCTGGCGATCGTGGCGATCCGTCTCGCGACCACGCTGCCCGCACTCGGCCGCAACAGCTTCTGGATCGACGAAACCTGGACCGCGGCGCTGGCCGTGCAGCCGCTGACGACGATCCTCCACGTCGGTTTCCACGACGAGAACCCGCCGGTCTACAACCTCCTCGCGGCAGGCTGGGCGCAGGTCGCCGGCGTGTCCGAGGTGTCGATGCGGTTCCCGTCGGCGGTCGCGAGTGCCGCGGCCGTCGCGGCGCTGTTCCTCGTCGTACGACGCTTCTTCGGCGGCGAGGCGGCGCTGTGGTCGGCGCTGCTCTTCCTCGTGAACCCGCTCGAGTGGCGGTGGGCGCGCGAGGCGCGATCCTACGGCCTGGTCCAGCTGCTCTGCGTCGCGGCCTGGGGCCTCTTCTTCGAGCTCTTCGCGCGGCCACGCCGGCGAACGGCCGCCGCCCTCGGGTTCGTCGAGGTCGTGTCGGTCGCGACGCACTACGCGACCGG
>Ga0075471_10000441_pt1 | contig 24843 bp, 21 predicted proteins | sample DEB19_08_DNA_2_FD_74787 | JGI IMG/M metagenome (GOLD analysis project Ga0075471, IMG submission 74787) | Aqueous microbial communities from the Delaware River and Bay under freshwater to marine salinity gradient to study organic matter... | ecosystem: Environmental > Aquatic > Marine > Coastal ...
CAGCCCGCCGGGGCCAGGATGGCCCGGCGGGCGTGGCGGGTTGCAGGATGCAACCCGGTCTTGATCAGCCCGCCGGGGCCAGGATGGCCCGGCGGGCGTGAATTCAGTCAGCGCCTGCGCCGACAAGCGACGTCGAAGACTCGGTCGAGTCCTCGGGATGCCACAGCGGCATGCCCCGCTGGATCCGTTCGGCGAGAATGTCGATCTTCTGCTTGGAGCCGGCCGGTGCGGTGGTGGGGGAGAACTCGTTCGTGCACTGCGGCTCGAAGTTCTCGTCGTGACCGTAGAGTTCAATGATCTCGAAGACGTTGCGGATTCGGGCCATCGGGACGAAACCACTCCTTGTTTGAAAGCGTCGCGCCAGTCCCCATCAGGCTGGCGGAACGGCCCGCCGGCCCAGGGTTCATTGCATCCCGTCGAACCCGCGCGTGATCTCCCGGGAAGGTCACGCAGACCCCGTGACATCAGCCGACGGATCGAACCCGCAGGGCTCGATCTCGGCCGTTCATCAGGCGACCCGCAGACGACACGATCCAGCGACCGTGGAGGGAGCAGACGAGCGACAGGAACGTCGACATTATGGACCCGAGATCGCGTCAGTCAAACATTTGGCGAGACACTAAAAAGCATCGGGAAAACAGCGGTCATTTCCCGCTGGTCGCCGGCTTCGGCGGCACCGCCATGACGTCGCCGCCATGACAGCAGCGTTACGGCATCACGATCCGGGCGGACCTGGCGGAAGCACGATCTCGACATCGGCGGGGGGGGCCGCCGGCGTGCCCGACGAAGCAGGTCGTGCGGTCGGATCGAACTTCGGCGTGTCGGTGCCGGTGCGGGCTTCGAGATCCGCCGTGAGGAGGAGGCGTTCGCCCCCCGCAGGCCGCAGTTCGAGCATGGTGACACCCCACTCGTTGCGGGTCTTCTTTCCCTCGACGATGACGATCCCCGTGCCCTTCGATCCGCTGGCATCGAACTGCAGGGAGGCGATGCCGTCGGTCTCGTTCGCGGTTCCCCGCACCGCCGTGGAGCAGGAAACGGGGCTGCCGAGAGCCTGGCTCACCCGCTCGTTGCTACGAATCTCCTCGACGGCCTCCACCACCAGCGGGTGCTGTGACAGCGGGCGGCATCCGACGGCCGCCAGCAGCAAGGCACATCCGGGAAGCAGGAAAACGCGGATCATGCGCGGTCCACGGAACATGAGCGATCCTCGGTGTGTGATCAGCCTTTGGCGTCGTGCGCGCGGCACCAGGCGATCTTGTCGGCGGTCGTGGTGGGCTGCTGGCCCGCGGCCTTCTTGGCGGCGGCCTTCTTTGTTGGCGGCACGACCTCGGCCGCGGGTTCCGCGGCGGGTTCCGCCGCCGGAGGCTCGGCTGGTGCTGCCGCGGCAGCGGTCGTGGCTCCCCGGGCACGCGCGAGGATCTCGGCGGTCGAGAGTTTGCCGCCTGGGGCCGCCTTGTCGCCGCCCGCCGGCTTCGCGGCCGGGCTTCCCGACTTCGCCCGCGCGGCGGCGAGGATGTCGGCTGTCGAAGGCTTCTTGGCACCGCCGGAAGCCGGCGCGGCAGCCGCCTTCGTGGCGGCGGGCTTGGCGGCCGGCTTCGGCACCTTTTCCTTGGCCTCCGCCGTTTTCGGCAGGGGCTTCGGGACGATCTTCAGGTACGACGGATCGATGTCATACCAGCCGGTGTTGTTGAACTGGTCGAACTCGACGAGGCACCGACCATTCATGTTGACGGTCTTCACCTGGCCGGTCGTCCGGGCAAACCGGGCCAGTTCGGGCGCCGGGGAATCGATGACCACGTACTTGTCGGTCCAATCGGCCTTGAGTCGCTCGATGACGTCGAACATGGGCGGAGGGACCCGGGGATCGGGGGACTGGTTCCCCATGAATGTGATCGATCGGCGGAGGGATCGCAAGATGCGGTCGGCCGGCCCGTCAACGAGTTTCCGGGTCGACCGACGGCCCCCTGGGCCGGATTCCCTCGGGCCCGATCGTGTAGGCCCACTCGGCTGTGCCGGGCAGTCGCGTCACCGGGTTCGCCGGGGCGACCCGCACGAACCCGTCGCCGGCTGCGTAGGTCGAGACGAGCCGCAGAGGCACCTCCTGGAGCCGGCAGGCGATCTCGAAGAGAAGGGTGTCGGAGAGGTCCGGCGCCGGCACGACGCTCGCCGAAAAGTGTGACCTCCCCGCGAGTCCGACGGCGAGGATCGCCGGCCGGCCTCCGACCATGAGGGGCGAGAGTTCGACGAGCACCGGCGATGCGGGCCACCGGGGATCTTCACCGCAGGCGGCGGACTCCACCGACCGGGCCACGAGGCGGCCGTCGATCGTCACCCGGTGCTCCCATCGGTCGCCGATCCAAGCAAACGCGAGGCGGGTTTTCCCCGCGGCCAGCAGCACCTCCGGCCGCTCCCCTCGCGGAGCGGCGGCCGCCGATCGGCCGTCAGGGTCGGAATCCATGCGTCACGATCTCGAGGGAGAAACCCGCTGGGTGGCCGTGGGGCGGAGCGGGTGAATCCCGCCGCTCGACTCGGCTAGCATACAAGTGGACCGCCCGCCTGGAGCATCCCATGGAACCGCGTCGTTCGCTCGGCTGGCCGATCCTGCTCGGTGTGGTGCTGATCGCATCCATTCTTGCCCTCGCCGTCGGCTGGGTGCTCGTGAGCATCGCAGCGGCGCTCGGATCGCGAAATGCCGCGTTCTACTGGGCCGTGCTCGGCGTCGGCGTGGCGCTCCTGGTCGTGGTGCTCGCCGGCGTGATCGTCTATCTCGCGCTGACCGTCAAGGCGATCGCGCTCTCGCAGCGGCAGAGCAACTTCATCGACAGTGTGACCCACGAACTGAAGAGCCCGCTGGCGTCGCTCAAGCTCTCGCTGCAGACGCTCACCAGACGGGCCGTGCCGGTCGGGCAGCAGGCCGACTTTCACCGCATCATGCTCCGCGACGTCGAGCGGCTCGACACGCTCATCGATCACCTCCTCGACGCCGCGAAGACCCTGCAGCGGCGACCACAGCCCGGGGGCGACGCCACCGTGCTCGGCCCGGTTCTGCGGCAGGTCCGGGCCGCGGTCACCCACCGCCACGGCGTGCCGGAGGAGAGCATCGGCCTGGCGTTCACGTCGCCCGCCGACGAAGGGGCGACCGTCGCGGGCCGGTCGGCCGACGTCGAGATCGTGCTCCGCAACCTGCTGGACAACGCCGTGAAGTATTCGCTGCCGGAGCCGCGTGTGGACGTGGTGGTGGAACCGGCGGCGCGGGGCCGGTGGCGGATCCGGGTCGCCGACAACGGCCCGGGCATTCCGCCGCCGGAGCGGCAGCAGGTGTTTCGCCGGTTTGTGAGGCTCGGCAGCGAGCTGGAGCGGTCGGCCCCGGGCACCGGGCTGGGGCTGTTTCTCGTGAAGTCGCTCGTGCGGCAGATGCGGGGCAAGGTGGCCGTGAAGGGGAGGCAGCCGCCCCCCGGCACCGTCTTCGAGGTCGAACTGCCCGCCGCGGTCTGAAGGGCGACCGGCCGGCGTCGGCCGGAGCCCTGGGCATTCGCGCCGCGGCTGCGGCGCGAGACCCTTTTCAGCCGCGGCGCCGCTGGTCTAATCCCGGCATGATCTCCTCGCATCCCGCCTCCCCGGCTCCGGCGGTCGACATCGTTCCCATCCGCCGCGTGCTCGTGAGCGTGTTCGACAAGACGGGCATCGACCGGCTCGCCGCGGCGCTTCGGGCCGCCGGCATCCGCGTGGCGAGCACGGGCGGCACGGCCACGGCCCTGGCGGCCCACGGCGTCGCCGTGGACGACGTCTCGGCGATCACCGGGTTTCCGGAGGTGCTCGACGGCCGCGTCAAGACGCTCCATCCCCACATCTTCGCGGGCATCCTGGCCCGGGGCGACCGGCCCGACGATCTCGCCGTGCTCGCGTCCCACGGCATCGAGCGGTTCGACGCGGTGATCGTCAATCTCTACGACTTTCAGAGCGTGATCGCCGCGGCCAATTGCACCCCCGCGCAGGCGATCGAACTGATCGACATCGGGGGGCCGAGCCTCGTGCGGGCCGCGGCGAAGAATCATGCGTTCACGACGGTCGTCACGAGTCCCGGCCAGTACGACGCCCTGATCGCCGCCATCGGCCGCGGCGGCACGACGCTCGCCGAGCGGCGTCAGTTCGCGGCGGCGGCCTTCGAGCACACCGCCACCTACGATGCCGTGATCGCACGCTGGATGGCCCGGCATGCGGGGCTGGTGGCCGTGGCCCCCGGCTTCGCCCCCGCTGCCGGGGGCGAGGCGGGCGACGAGCCCCCTCTGCCGACCCGGGTCACCTTCGACCTCGAGCGGCGGCTGCCACTGCGGTATGGCGAGAATCCCCACCAGTCGGCGGCGATGTATGCCCCCGTCGGCACCCGCATGGGCCTCGCGGGCCTCGGGCAGCTCTGCGGCAAGGAGCTCTCCTACAACAATCTGCTCGATCTCGACGCGGCCACGCGGCTCGCCGGGCTCCTGCAGGATCCCGCGGCCGTCGTGGTCAAGCACACCAATCCCTGCGGTGCCGCCGCCGATGCGACGGCCGCCGTCGCCCTGGCCGCCGCGCTCGCCGCCGATCCCACGAGCGCCTTTGGATCGATCGTCGCCGTGAACCGGCTCTTCGATCGCGATTGTGCCGAGGTGCTCTGTGCGCCAGGATTGTTCGTCGAAGTGGTCGCCGCCCCGGCCTTCTCGACGGAGGCTGTGGAGATGCTCACCACGCGGCCGACCTGGAAGGGCAGCGTGCGGCTTGTCGAGGTGCCGGCCGGCGACCCCTGGGAGGCGACGTCGGGCCTGGAACTGCGGAGCGTGGCCGGTGCGATCCTCGCACAGCGGCCCGACGACGTCTGCGACGATCCCGCGACCTGGCGGGTGGCGACGCAGACGTCGCCCCCAGCGGCCCTGATGCAGGATCTCGATTTCGCCTTCACGCTCGTGCGGCGGCTGACGAGCAATGCCATCGCGGTCTGCCAGGGAACGAACCTCGCGGGAGCGGGCATCGGCCAGACGAGCCGGGTCGATGCGGTGCGGATCGCCCTGGAGAAGGCCGGCACCCGGGCTCGTGGCGGCGTGCTCGCCTCCGACGCGTTCTTCCCGTTTCCCGACTCGATCGAGCTGATCGCAAAGGCGGGCATCGCCGCGATCGTGCAGCCGGGCGGCTCCAAGCGGGATGCCGACGTGATCGCGGCGGCGGACGCGGCCGGGATTCCGATGGTCTTCACGGCCCGCCGCCACTTTCGGCACTGAGATCGGCACCGAGTCCAAGGTGAAAGCATGGCGGGTTGCAGCCGACGCGGGCTCAGCCTCGTCGAAATGCTCGTCGTCGTCGCGATCATCGCCTTGCTCGTCGGTCTGTTGCTTCCGGCCGGCCAGGCGGCGCGGGAATCAGCCCGCCGGCTGAGGTGTGAGGCGAACCTCAAGCAGGTCGGCCTGGCGGTGCTCTCGCACCACGACACACGGCGGACCCTGCCCACGACGGTTCTCTCCGGATCCGTGTCGACGCGAGGCGATTTCGATCCCCGAAGCGGCACCTCGCACTCCTGGCTGGTGCAACTCCTGCCTCACCTCGAAGAGCAGCAGCGGTTCGATCGGTTCGACCTGACGCGGGCAGTCTTCGATGCCGCCGCCGCAACCGGGCTGCCAGGCCCCGAGTCGGATCGACCCGAGGTGATCGGAGGAGCGGAGGAGTGGAATTCCCGAGGTGCCTGGGCCGTCGGCTGGAACGCGGCAAGCGTACGAGCCTACGACATGCACCCCTTTCCCGACGCACCGCCGTTTCGCCACTTCCCGATGAGTCTCGGCCATACGTAGCGGCCCAACAATCGCAATCCGACGGTCAACGTCGACGTGTTGTACGACTGCCCGGATCGTGCCGCCGCCACCGCTTGGTGGATGCCCTGTGCGGAATGGCGCGAGGACGACGTCTGGCGGTATCTCTCCAGCGCGCCGCGGAGCCGCCATCCGGCCTGAGTCCAGTCGCTCTGGGCCGACGGCCGCGTGGACTTCCTGGCCGAGACCGTCGATGAGATCACCCTGGCCTATCTGATCGCGATCGACGACGGACGGCCCGTGGCCCCTCCGTCGCGCTGACGAGCGGCGGAGGAATCCCCGCTGCCGCAGCGGGAACGCCCATCCCGTCGACGTCAGAGGTAGAATCCCGGGCCGCCCCCCGGGATTCGGCCTGCAGGTCGATTCTTCGCGGCCGTTTCGCCCTCAGATCGGTCATGCCAGCCATGCCAGACATCCTCGCCGAGATCGTCGCCCGCAAGAGGCTCGAGGTGGCCTCGGCGCGGGAGCGCGTGCCCACGGCGGCGCTCGAGGGCCGGCTGGCGGTGGCGCCGCCGGTGCGTGATTTTTTCGGAGCCCTCGCGGCCCCGGGGCCCGTCAGGCTGATCGCGGAGTTCAAGCGGAAGAGCCCGTCGGCCGGAGCGATCCGTCCCGGGGCCACGATCGAGGACGTCGTCCGCGGCTACGCGGCCGCCGGTGCCAGCTGTCTGTCGGTGCTCACCGACGGGCCGGGCTTCGGCGGCAGCCTCGTCGATCTCGAGAGCGCGCGGATCGCCGTGCCGCTGCCGGTGCTCCGGAAGGAGTTCGTGATCGACCGCTACCAGGTGCTCGAGGCGCGGGCCCATGGAGCCGATGCCGTGCTGCTGATCGCCGAGTGCCTCGACGAGTGCCTGCTGCGAAGCCTGTATCGCGAGATCATCGACCTGGGAATGACGCCGCTCGTGGAACTGCACGACGAGGAGCATCTGCCCCGCGTGCTCGATCTGGGGGCCACGCTCGTCGGCATCAACAACCGCAATCTCAAGACCATGACCACCGACCTCGACACGGTCCTGCGGCTGCGGGATCGGGTGCCCGGCGAGTGCTTGCTGGTGGCCGAGAGCGGGATCAGGAGCCGGAGCGACGTCGAGCGTCTGGAGGCGGCTGGCATCGCCGCGATGCTCGTCGGCGAGTCGCTGCTCACGTCTCCTGACCCGGGGGCCGCGGCGGCCGCGCTGCTGGGCCGGTAGCCGAGTTGCCCACGAACTTGTAGCCCGTGCCGCGTACCGAGAGGAAGTGGACCGGTCGTGACGGATCGTCCTCGAAGGTCTTTCGCAGGTTGAGCATAAAGGTGTCGACGGTCCGCGTGGCTGGCGGCCGGTTCATGCCCCAGACCTTCGTCAGCAGTTCATCGCGGGTCACGACCTTGCCCTCGTGCTGCACGAGATAGCGGAGGAGCTTCATCTCCAGGCTCGTGAGCCGCACGGCCGCGCCGCGGCTCGTCGCCTCCCAGGTCTCGAAGTTGACCTCGGCCGACCCGAAGCGGTGCACGGCGGTGCGGGCCCCTTCGGCTGGTTCGGTCGCCGTGCGGTCCTCGCGGTGCCGGCGGCCGAGCAGGTTGCGGATCACCGAGAGCAGTTCCTCGAGGTCGAAGGGCTTCTGCAGGTAGACGTCGGTGCCGGCGTCGAAGCCGCGGATCCTGTCCTCGACGAGCGTGCGGGCGGTGAGCATCACGACGGGCACGTTGTCGCCCTTGGCTCGGATCGCCTCGCAGACGGCGTAGCCGCTCATGCCCGGCAGCATGAGGTCGAGCACGACGAGGTCCACGGGAGGAGCGGCCGAGGCGAGCAGGTCGAGCGCCGCCGGTCCGTCGTCGACCGCGGTCACCGTGTAGCCCTCGGCCTCGAGGTTGAACTTGATGCCGAAGGCCAGATGCTGCTCGTCCTCGACGACGAGGATATGCGGCATGAAAGCGGTGTCTCTCGAGAGAGGGAGGGGATCGGGAGCGACGGTGGATTGTATCGCCGTCGCGATCGGCCCCGGTGTTCCGATTGACGAACGTGTCGACCCAGACCCAAGATGCAGCCACCCGAGGAGGATTCCGTGGCCGAGATCGCGATTCAGCCCGTCGACACGAGGAGCCAGCAGAAGCGTTTCATCCGCCTGCCGTGGCGGATCTATCAGGATGACCCCTGCTGGATGCCCCCCCTGATCATGTCGCAGGAGGAGCTGCTCGGTTTTCGGCCGCATCCCTTCTACGAGAAGTCCCGGAGCCGCTCGTTCCTCGTCACCCGCGGCGGCCGTGACGTCGGCCGGATCACCGCCATCGTCAACGCGGGCCACATCGACCGCTACCAGGAGCCGTTGGGCTTCTTCGGATTCTTCGAGTGCGACGACGATCCGGCCGCCTCCCGGGCGCTCTTCCAGGCGGCGGGCGACTGGCTGCATGCCCAGGGGATGACGAGCATCCGCGGGCCGGCCAACCCCAGCCTCAACTACGAATGCGGCCTGCTCATCGAGGGCTTCGACACGCCCCCGTTCTTCATGATGACCCATAACCGCCCCTGGTATGGCGGGCTGGTCGAGGATGCCGGCTTCGGCAAGATCGAAGACATGTACGCCTTCTGGGGCGAGATCTCGATGCTCAGCAAGCTCGACCCGAAGCTCGCGACGATGGTGGCCGGTGTCAAGGAGCGGTTTGGGGTGAAGGTCCGCCCGCTCGATCGCCGACGGTTCGCCGAGGAAGTGCGGATGTTCCTCCACATCTACAACGAGAGCCTGGGGGGCACCTGGGGTTTCGTGCCGCTCACCGAGCACGAAGTCGACCACATGGCGGCGAGCCTCAAGTTCCTGATCGCGCCGGAGCTGGCCCTCGTGGCCGAGGTCGACGGCAAGCCGGTGGGAGCCGTGTTCTGCCTGCTCGACTACAACCCGCGGATCAAGGCGATCGACGGGCGGCTGTTTCCCTTCGGCTTTCTGCGGCTGCTCTGGAACAAGAAGGGCATCAAGCGGCTGCGGGCCATCAGCACCAACGTGATCCCCGAATACCAGGCCTGGGGCATCGGCCTCGTGCTGATGGAGGCGCTCGCCCACCGGTTCATCGACTGGGGGCTCGAAGAGGTGGAGTTTTCCTGGGTGCTCGACAGCAATCATCTTTCGAAGCGCACGCTCGAGCGGGGTGGCGCGATCATCACCAAGACGTATCGGATGTATCAGGACACCCTGCCGACGTGATTCACCCGCGGCCTCACGGCCGCCGCGATGTCGTGCGGATCGATGCCGATCCGTGTGGCCACCTTACCGCCGCCAGCGGCCGCCGGCCTGGGATCGGCGGCTGCCGATCACGCCGCCGCTCCCGCCGCCGACGCCGACGGTGCCGCCCTGCCGGTAGCTTCGGGACGGCGTGTTGTAGTACGGCCAGACCCGTTTGCCCTGCCGCTGGGCGCGGTCCCACTGCTGGGCACCGTAGTTGATGCCCGAGAGGTTGAAGCTCGAGTAGGGATTCCGGGGGCCTCGCGCCTCCGCGACCGATGCGGGGAGGAGCAGGGCGGCGAGCGCGACCGGGACGAGCAGACGGGCGACATGCATGGCACGTGGATTCCTGACGGGCGGGGCGATGGCATGGATCCGAACGCCGGCCGTTCTACGCACCGTCGGCGTCACCGGTTCGCGTCCGTTCGCCCCGCCCCCGGCTACCGGCCTCAGTAGCGGGCCATGATATCGGCCACCCTCTCCCGCTCCGCGTGCAGCGCCGCCACGCAATCCGCATCGATCTTCCCGGTGTCTGCCAGGTCTGCCAACGCGGCCAAGGCCCGGTCCAGCGTCCAGGCCTCCTTGTAGGGCCGATCACTGGAAAGCGCGTCGAAGATGTCGGCCACCGTCACGATCCTGGCCTCGAGCGGGATCTGCTCGCCGCGCAGCTTCTTCGGGTAGCCGCTGCCGTCCAGGAACTCGTGATGACTTCCGACGATGTTCCGCAGCACGTCGATGCCCGCCAGGCTTCCCAGATGGAATTCCTCGATCAGCCGGTCGATGATCTGCATCCCCAATTCGACGTGCCGTGCCATCTCCTCCCGCTCCTCCGGCGTCAACTCCGTGGGTTTGTGGAGAATGGCGTCAGGAATGCCCACCTTGCCGATGTCGTGCATGGCGGCGAAGAGAAACACCAGTTCGACGAATTCATCCGACACGTCGTGCCGCCGCGATAGGTGCCTGGCGATCAGCCGGGCGTACCGTGAGATGCGATCGAGATGAGCGCCGGTGTCGTTGTCACGCAGGCTCGCCAGATCCCGGGCCACCCGCACCGAGCCCACGAGCGCCCGCGCGGCCGTGAGTTGCTGCGCGACGAGCATGTGCAGCAACCTGACATGAACATCCAGCCGCGCGACGACGTCGGGAGTGAACGCCGAGGGCCGCATCGAGTTGAAGAACAGGATGCCCTGAAACACCTCGCCGTCGAACAGCGGCACCGTGTAGGACGAGCGAAAACCGGCGGCCCGAATGTGCGTCGCGTGCACGCTCGGCCCCGGCGCCTGGACGGGTATATCGTCGAGGATGCGCGCCGTGCGATCGGCCACCAGCCTGCTCAGGCTCGGACTGTCGGCCAACGGAAACTCGTAACGCCGCAGCGGACCGCCGGCCGTGCTGCTGTCGACGAAACTCCTGAGCATGCCGGAATCGGCGTCGTAGAGGATCCACGACACCTGATCGATCTCCGGCAGCGTCTTGATGATCTGCCGGTGGAGGACGCCGAATCGGTCGGTGAGCGTTCCTTCCCGCTCGTCTGGCAGCGGCACGTGCTTGGCGTCGCCGACGTGATCGAACGTGACATCCATGGCATTTCCGTTCCTACTCGCTCGCGCCGACGACACGGTCGCGGCCCGCGGCCTTGGCGGCGTAGAGCGCACGATCGGCGCGATCCACGAGCGACGCGACGCCGTCGTCGAAGGAGGGCTTCACGGCGGCGACGCCGATCGACACCGTCACGATGCCGTCACCGGCAACCCCGCCACGTGGAATGGCGAGTCGGCAGACCGCAGCCGCCACGTCGCGGGCCACCGCCTCGCCCCCGGCCAGGTCCGTGCCGGGCAGGATCGCCAGGAACTCTTCGCCCCCCCAGCGGCCGACGACGTCACCGGGACGCCGCAACGATTCCCGCACGCCCGTGGCGACGGCCGCGAGGCAGCCATCACCCGCGATGTGCCCGTGGGCGTCGTTGTAGGTCTTGAAGTGGTCGATGTCGATCATCAGCACCGCCAGGGGACCCCCCGCTCTCGCACTCCTGGCCCACTCGACCTCCAAGACCGAGTCGAGTTGGCGGCGATTGCAGAGCCCCGTCAGCGCATCGGTCACGGCCATGGCCTGCAGTTCGCGGGCGACGGCGGCATCCCGCGCGTGCTTCGTGATCGCCAGGTCGAGGGCCACTTTCAGATCCCGGGCACGGAAGGGCTTGATCACGTAGCCGAACGGCGACACGTCGAGTGCCCGCGAGAGCGTCGCCTCGTCGGCATGCGCCGTGAGAAACACGATCGCCACGTCCTGCTGGGCGAGAATGCGGCGGGCGACCTCGATCCCGTCCCCGCCCTCGGCGAGTCGGACGTCCAGCAGCACGAGCGCGGGCACCTCCCGTGCCGCGATGTCCACGGCTGCCTCCGCGGTATCCACCACGCCACACACCTCGTAGCCCAGTCCCGTCAACTCAGTCGACAGGTCGAGTGCCGTGATCGCCTCGTCCTCGACGATCAACACGCGTCGCACCTTCGCCGCAGTCGTCATCACGATGCACTCCAGCGCACCGAAATCCCCGGAAGGGAATCATACTCCGCCGGTGACGCCGAGCCACGCAACTGGCGGAGGAGCGATGCGACCAACTGCATGCCGATGCCTCGACCCGAACCCAGGGTGGCCGCCGCGCCCGGGCCGTCATCTCCCACGAAGAGCTCGCAGGCATCGCCGTCCCGATGGAGCCGCACGACGATCCGACCCCGGCTCCGGCCCAAGAAGGCGTGCTTGAGCGAGTTGAGCACCAGTTCCGAGGCGATCAGCGACAAGGGCACCGCGTGCGCGACGTCGACCCGGAGCGACTCGACGTCGAGCCGGGTGTCGATCTCGCAGCCATCCGGCTTGTTCGACGAGACGATCATCGCCAGCATCTCGCCGAGAAAATCGGCGAAATCGATCTCCTCGCAACGCGACGTGAGGGAGAGCCGATCGTGGATGAGCGACATCGCCCGGATCCGCTCCCGACAATCGAGAAACACCGCCCGTTCCCGCTCGCCCTCGATCTTCGAGGCCTGGATGCTGAGCAGGCTGGAGATCACCTGCATGTTGTTCTTGATCCGGTGGTGCACCTCCTTGAGCAGCGTCTCAGACTGGAAGAGCCGCCGCTGCTGGGCCTCGAACTCCTTCCGGTCCGCGATGTCGCGGAGGAACGCGCCGTGGCCGGCTCCCTCCTTGGATGGCACCTGCCAGACCACCAGCTCGGCCGGAAAGGACCGGCCGCTCGGGAGCGTGACCGTCACTTCGCGCGTCACCTCACCGGTGCCGTGTGCCGCGTTGGCAAAATCCAGCAATCCCGTCTCCAGCCCGGCAGGGGTTCTCAGCCGGAGGACCTCGTCGATCGGGCGGCCCAGCACCTCGTCCCGGCGGCGCTCCAGCGAGACCTCGGCCAGGTGATTCCACTCCTTCACGCCGCCATCGGGCCCCACCTCGATGAAGCACTCGGCGGCCGTCTCGAGGATCAGGCGGAGCCGGTGCTCGTTGTCGGCGAGGGTCGCCAGCGACGCGCGGCGCTCCGCTTCGAGGGCCGTCGCCTTGACGAGCGCCGCCGTCGATGACGTCAATGGCGCGAAGAGCGCCACCAGGTCGTCGTCATAGCCGCCGTCGCGATTGGCCAGCCCGATGACCCCCACCAGCGTCCCGCCGTAGTAGCACGGCAGACCCATGAAGCACGTCATCGCCGGATGCCCGGGGGGCAGCCCGCCGCGGCGGGGATCGGTGGAGGGATCGTTGGAGATGAACGGCACGCCGTCGGTCATCACGGCACCGAAGAGCGTCCGGAGGTTGCGAAACTCGAAGCCGGTGGCCTTGTTGGCCTCGTAGAGGGCCCGCGTCTCATCGCTCCACGCGATGTTGCTCAAGGCATGGGTCTTCAGATACGGCCGTCCTTCGGGGTCGTGCAACACCTCGCCGACGAAGCCGTAGGCGCTCCGCGTGAACTCGAGCATGCGGGCGAGGTGCCGCGCGAACACCTCGCCCGGCGGCACCCCGGCGATGAAGTCGGCCTGGCTCGCCGACATGATCGTCGCCATCTCGGCGGCAGCCTTCTCCCGCTCGAGCTGTCGCACGTGCTCGGTCTTGTCGCGGGCCACCGCCAGGAAGCCGGTCGGCTCCCCGGCCGCATTCCGCCGGGTCGAGATCGTCAGATGCACCGGGACATGGCTGCCGTCTTTCCGCACATAGGTCCACTCCTGGCTGACGATCGACTCCCGCGTGACGGGAAGCGCCAACGCCTCGAACGGCGCGCAGTCTCGTCCCTCGGCCGCCGAAGTCCGTTCGACGGCGGTGCGGACCTCGGCAGGGTCGTGCAGCACGTGCACGGGCAATCGGCCCACGGCCTCGGCGGCGGTGTATCCGAGGAGTCGCTCCGCCGCCGGATTGAAGCTCCGGATGATTCCGTCGAGGTCCGCCGAGATGATCGCCTCGCCGGCCGCTTCGATCATCGACCGACTGAGATCGCTCTGGTCGTGAAGATCCCGCAGGAGCATCTGCTCGCGGCCCCGGTCATCGGCCCCGGCGAGGATTCGGCCGGCATGACGGGCGAGCGCTGCGAGACCACGACGCTGCCCCTCGGTCAACCGCCGGGGATCCGGTCCCATCACGGAGAGCGTCCCGACGGAGTTTGTCCCGGCGACCACCATGACTCCCGCGTAAAACCGCACAAAAGGCTCCCGCGTCACGGCCGTGGCATCGGCGACGCGCGGATCGTGCCGGGTGTCGGCCACCTCGAACACCGTGCCGTCGTCCGACACGTGTGCGGAGAACGACGTCGCGTCGCGTGGCGAGAAGGCGGAGCCGGGCGCCTGCGCGGTCCATGTCCGCTTCCCTTCCCGGAGAATCAGCGCCGCCCACGATGTCTGACACGTCTCCTGGGCCAGCGCGGCGACGTCGGCCATCGCGAGATCGACGGCCGACCCGGACCCATCGACCCCCTCCGAGGTCGTGGCCGGCAGTTCACACGCGGTGTCTTCAACGGAAAGCGGACGGGACTTCATGACTCGTCGCCTCGACGCGGCGTCCCGAACTCACGACGCGGAGGCAGGCCCCTCCTCGGTGAGATTTTCTGCATGCCAATGCCGGTAGGCGTCTGCGAGCAGTTCCCATTTCACGGCCGGGTCGATCGACTCGAAGCTCACGCCCAACGTCCAGCCCAGCGGATGCTGCTTCCGATGCACGACCTTGCCGACGACCACCGCCCCGCTCGACGTCGCGGGAACGGTGAAGTGAATGTCGATCTGCTCGGACGGACGCCCCATGTCGTCCGTCGTCTCCAACGAGCATCCCTGCCGCGAGACCTCGGTCATCGTTGCGGCCGCCGGCGGTGCCACGACTCCATGCAGGCGGTAGGCGCACTTCATTCCGATCGGCAAACGGATGCTGCGGCGATCATCGCTCGCCATGGTTAACCTCGTCGGAGCTCGTGTCGTGGCGTCCATCACCCCTCGCCATGGATCACCACACTCCATCGTAGCAGCGTCCGTGAGCCGCCCGCAGCCATTCGGTCCCGGGCCGGTCCGATGCGAGGTGCTTGCCCGACAATTTCGTGCTCAACGCCGCACGGTCGTTCTGGACACGGTCCGATTGTCGCAGCCCGACCGACGATCGGCTCCCCATGTTCCTGGCGATCGAGACGGCACGGCAGGCCGTTGAAAAGGCGTGACGCCAGGCGGCGGGGATGATACGACATCGGATGTCGGTGGCGACTCGACCTCTTGATCGAAGTCGCTCCGACAGGCACCCCAGTTGGACGATCCATGCCCTCCGACGCCTCGCTCGTCGATGCCGCCGTCGCCCTCGCCGCCGACCTGCAGCGACGGGCCGTGAAACTCCAGACGCCGCCCGAGCGGCGGCAGCAGGCCGAGCTCGCGCGGATGCTCGAGAGCCCCGCCGACAAGGCGACGCTCGTCGAACTCACCGACCAGGCCTTCCGGTCGCATGCTGCGGCCCGCACGGCCGAGCAGTTCACTCACATCCTCGACGTTCAGGGCATTCCCCGGTTCTTCAGCCCGGTGGATCAGGCGCTGCTGCTGGGCTTCCAGACCTTCGGCGACTGGCTGCCGGGCGTGACGGTGCTGCTGGTCAAGGCCCACCTGCGGCACGAGACGGCCAACGTCGTGCTGCCGGCCGAGCCCGAGGTGCTCCACGAGCATCTCGCCGCCCGTCGCCGGCAGGGGCTGCGGATGAACCTCAACTTCCTCGGCGAGTCCCTGCTCGGCGAGGACGAGGCCAGGGCACGGCAGGAGAAATACCTCGCGGCGCTCCGGTCGCCGGATATCGAGGTCCTGTCGGTGAAGATATCGACGCTCGACTCGCAGATCCTGCCGCTCGCCCGCGAGCACGCGCTCACGCGGCTCTGCGACCGGCTTGAACCGCTCTACCGGGCCGCGTCGGCGGAAGGCTTCGTGCATGAGGATGGAACCCGCACGAGCCGCTTCCTCTATCTCGACATGGAGGAATATCGCGACCTCGCGCTCACCGCGGAGGCCTTCATGCGGACGCTCGACCGGCCGGGCCTGGAGCGGGTGCGGGCCGGGATCGCGCTGCAGGCCTACATCCCCGACTCGTTCCGCTGGCAACGACGGATCACCGACTGGGCGCGGCGACGGGCAGGGCGGGGGGGCGGCCCCGTGAGGATCAGGATCGTGAAGGGGGCCAACATGGAGATGGAGCGGATCGACGCCGCCCTCCACGGCTGGCCGCAGGCGCCGTTCCAGGCGAAGGCCGAGACCGACGCCAACTACAAGCGGATGGTGGACTACGCGCTCGAGCCGGAGCACCTCGCGGCCGTCCACGTCGGCATCGCCTCGCACAACCTCTTCGACGTGGCCTACGGCCTCGTCCGCGCCGAGCGGGAGCAGGCGGGCGACCGAGTTCAGTTCGAGATGCTCGAGGGCATGGCCAACCATCAGCGGCGGGCTCTCGCGGAGCACACGCGGCGGCTGCTCCTCTACGCCCCGGCCTGCCGAAAGGAGGAGTTTCTCAATGCCATCGGCTATCTCGTGCGCCGGCTCGACGAGAACACCGGGCCCGAGAACTTCCTGGGCCACGCCTTCCGGCTCGCGGTCGGCAGCCCCGACTGGCGCCAGCTGGAGCGGGGCTTTCGCGAATCCTTCATCACGCCCGTCACCGACGCCCCGCGGCGGACGCAGGACCGGCGCCGCGAGCCGCTTCCCGGGCCGCTGCCCGAGCGGCCGTGGCAGGAGCTCGTGAACGAGCCCGACACCGACTGGGCGCTCGAGCAGAACTCGTCCTGGGCGGCGGAGATCGCGGGCCGCGATCCCGACGAGTTCGCCGGCCGGACGATCCCGGTCGTGGTCGCGGGCCGAGAGGCCGCCGATCTCGAGACCAGGCCCTGCCACGATCCATCGCGGCCGGGCGTGGAACTCTGTCGCCATGCCGTCGCGACCGATCGGGAGGTGGACGAGGCCGTCGCCTGCGCGGTGGCCGATCCCGACGGCTGGCGGGTGGCGTCGGTGGACGAGCGGAGCCTGGTGCTCGGTCGGGCGGCGGCCGAGCTGCGGCGGGCCCGGGCCGATCTCCTGCGGGTGGCGCAGCTCTCCGGCGGAAAACTCCTCTCCGAGTCCGATCCCGAGGTCTCGGAGGCGGTGGACTTCGTGGAGTTCTACCGCGCGACGGCACGGTCGTTTCACGAGATCCCCGGCGTGGCGGCCACGGCCGCCGGCGTGGTGGTCGTCGTGCCGCCCTGGAACTTTCCGATCGCGATCCCCTGCGGCGGCGTGGCCGCGGCCCTGGCCGCCGGCAACACGGTGATCCTCAAGCCGGCGAGCGACACCGTGCCTGTGGCCTGGGAGGTGTGCCAATGCTTCTGGCGGGCGGGCGTTTCCCGCAACGTGCTGCAGTTCGTGCCCTGCCCGGGCGCGGGAGCCGGAAGCAGGCTCGTGTCGCATCCCGACGTGGCGGCCGTGATCCTCACCGGTGGCACGGCGACCGCGCTGGCGGTGCTCGCGGCGAAGCCCGACCTGCGGCTGGCCGCCGAGACCGGGGGCAAGAACGCCACCATCGTGACGGCGATGAGCGACCGCGAACTCGCCATCAAGCACGTCGTTCATTCGGCCTTCGGTCACGCGGGCCAGAAGTGCTCGGCCACGTCGCTCTTGCTCCTCGAGGCCGAGGTCTACGACGATCTGGAGTTTCGGCGGACGCTCTGCGACGCCGTGCGGAGCCTGCACGTGGATTCCGCCCACGCGCTCCACGCTCGCGTGGGGCCGCTCATCCGCCCACCGGCCGGCGCGCTCATGCGGGCGCTCACGTCGCTCGAGCCCGGCGAGGAGTGGGCGGTCGAGCCGCGGCAGGTGGGGACGAACCCGAGCCTCTGGTCGCCGGGCGTGACGTGGGGCGTGCGGCCCGGCAGCAGCACCCACACGACCGAGTTTTTCGGGCCGGTGCTCGGCGTGATGCGGTTCGAGCGGCTCGCCGAGGCGATCGGGATCGTCAACGCGACAGGCTACGGACTCACCAGCGCGATCCACAGCCTCGACGACCGCGAGATCGCCCAGTGGAAGCGGAGCGTCCGCGCCGGCAACCTCTACGTCAACCGTGGCACCACCGGCGCGATCGTGCTGCGGCAGCCGTTCGGCGGAATGGGAAAGTCGTGCGTCGGCCCCGGCCTCAAGGCGGGCGGCCCGAACTACGTGGCGGCATTCATGGATTTTCAGGACGCCGGGGATGCCTCGGCGGCGGACGGGCCGATCGAGCATGCCGACCTCGCGGCGCTGGCCGCGTGGCTTCCCGAGGATGGCGACGGGCCGCGGCTCCGCGGCGCGCTCACGAGCTACGACCGGGCCTGGAGGGAGGAGTTTTCCCGGGAGCATGACCATGTCCGGCTGCTCGGACAGGACAACGTGTGCCGGTATCTGCCGTTCGCGGCCATCCGGGTGAGGATCATGCCCGCCGACACCTGGTTCGACGTGACGGCCCGCGTGGCGGCCGCCCGCGTCACGGGAAGCCGCGTGATCGCGTCATTCGCGGCGGGCTGTCCCTCCGCTTGGCGGGACACGCTCGACGAGTGGACCATCGCGTGGGCGGCGGGCATTGAGCTCCTGGAGGAGTCCGACGAGAGGGTGGCCGTCGATCTCGGCCGTTCCGATATCCGGCTCCGCTATGCTGCCCGAGACCGCGTGCCGGCGGCGGTCCGCCGGGCCGCCGCGGCGACGGGGGCGTGGATCGCCGACGTGCCGGTCGTGTCGGCGGGCCGCGTGGAGTTGCTCTGGTATCTCCGGGAACAGAGCATCTCGCACGACTATCACCGCTACGGCAACCTCGGCCGCCGCGGAGTTCCTCGTTGCAGCGGAGGGTCGGACGGCAGCCCCTCGGCTCATGTCACGAAGGGCCTCTCCGACACCACGTAGAGATACTCCTTGTTGCGGAGGTGGCTGACCGTGCCCACCTTCTCGCCCTGCGGATTGTGGATGCCGATCTGCGCGCCGACATACCGTTTGTGGTCGGTCTCGATCGTGGTCACGTGGGCCCGTCCCGCGAACAGCCCGCCGAGAAGCTCCTCCATGGCCACACGGTCGAGGTAGCCCTCGTTGCTGAACGAGACCACGATCACCCGCGCCTGGATCGCCTCGAGCATCTCGGCCATCGCGCCGCGAGATCCCGGCCGCGAGTTGAACACGCTCTTTCGTCCGCGGCAGTCGATCCGCTTGCAGGCGACACCATAGACCTCCGGCTTGTCCCAGCGGACGAGCGATTCCCAGATGTGGTAGTTGCCGAGGTAGGAATGCTGGTTGTAGGGCGGATCGACGTAGGCGAGATCGACGGGCGACCGACGGGCCGCTTCGGCCGCCTCGAGGCAGAGGGCGGCGCACTTCCCACCGGCGGGCCGGGGCAGCATGTCGGGCACGCGGAGTTCGAGGTCGTTCGACGCCCGCGGCGCCCACTTTTTGAGATACGCCATCTGCACGCCGGTGGTCGAGTCGACGCGGTCGGCGGCCTCCATCAGCGACACCAGCATCACGGCCTCGAGGTCGGGGGGCAGCGACTTGCGGACGATCGCCTCCCGAATGGCGTCGATCCGCGCGCCGTTCTTCGGCTGGAAAAACCGCGACTGCTCGCAGAAGGTCTGCGTGAAATAACCGGGAGCGGCCCGCAGGCCGTTGAACTCCTTCACGAGCGACTCCGCGGGCTCGCGGAGGTCGTCGAGATCGGCCGCCACATAACACCTGGCGAGCGCATGGGCATAGGCATTGTGGTCGTTGGCGATCACCCGATGCCCCCGCTTCTTGAGCGCATGCCCCACCCGCGAGGTTCCCGAGAAGAGGTCGAGGACCGATCCGCCAGGGGCAGCCTCCGCGATCGTGTCGGTGATCAGGCCGAGGAGGGCCCGCTTGGAGCCGAGGTACTTGATCATCGCCGTTGGTGCCGCCGGGCAGAGTTCGATCGACTGCGGGATGTGCCTGCCCGGAGGCGGCGTGGGCAGGGATCGCCCCTGCCGTGTCTCCGGACTTTCGCTGCGGCCATCCTGGCCTCCGCTCTCTGCATGCTGGCTGCGCTCCGCCATCCTGGCTTCGCTGGCCATCAAGCCCGGCTCCACGGCAGGGTCGATCCCTGCCGCGGAGCCGGTCACGGTCCCGAGTGACCGGGCCGCCGGGGGCGATAGCCTACACTCCGCCGCTGCCGTCCCTGTTTCCGCGGCCCGCCGCGGATGTGGTCGCCCGAGGTCTGGTCGGTGAAGGCCCGCGTCGCCTCGCTTCGCTTGCGGTCGAGGGCCTCCCGCGGGGGCTGGGAGGGGATCAGGCAGTCGCAGCCGGAGCCGATCAGATCCTGCCTGCCGGCCTGTTCCAGGGCCCGGCGGACCTCGAAGTAGTTCTCCGGCTTGAAGAACTGCAGGAGCGCCTTCTGCATCCGCCGGTCGCGGAGCCCCTTCGTGACCGTCACGGGCTGCTTCGTCATCGGATCGAGGCCCGTGTGATACATGCAGGCGGCGATGTCGAACGGGCTGGGGATGAAATCCTGCACCTGGTCGGGCTTGTAGCTGTTGCGCTTCAGGAAGACGGCCAGGTCGATCATCTGCTCCACGCCGCTGCCCGGATGGCTGGCGATGAAGTAGGGCACCGTGTACTGCTTCTTGCCGACGCGGCGGCTCGCGGCCTTGAAGGCCTTGTCGAACTCGACGAAGTCGTCCGCCGAAGGCTTCTTCATCAGGCTCAGCACGTCGGGGTCGGTGTGCTCCGGGGCCACCTTCAGGTGGCCGCCCACGTGGTGCTCGGCCAGCTCCTGGAGATACTCGGGATCGCGGCGGGCCAGATCCATCCGCACGCCGCTGGCGACGAGCACCCGCTTCACGCCCTCGACGCTGCGGGCATCCCGCATCAGGCTCTTCAGCGGGCCGTGGTCGGTGCCCAGGAGCTTGCAGACGGTGGGATGCACGCACGAGAGGCGGCGGCACTTCGCCTCGACCTCGGGCCGCGTGCACCGCATCTGATACATGTTGGCCGTCGGGCCGCCGATGTCGGAGACGGTGCCCTTGAAGCCGGGCTGGGCCGCGAGCAGCTTGATCTCGGTGATGACCGATTCCTGGGACCGGCTCTGGATGATCCGTCCCTCGTGGGCCGTGATCGAGCAGAAGGTGCAGCCGCCGAAGCAGCCCCGCATGATCTGCACGCTGTTTTCGACCACTTCGAAGGCGGGAATCCGCGCACTGCCGTAGGCGGGATGCGGCCGCCGGGTGAAGGGCAGCCCGTAGACCTGGTCCATCTCGAGCTGCTCGAGGGGCAGGGCGGGCGGATTGATCACCACCGCCTCCCGGCCATGCCGCTGCACGAGCCGGCGGGCGTTGTGCGGATTGGTCTCGAGATGGGAGATCCGCGTCATGTCGCAGAAGGCCAGCGGATCGGTCGACACGGCCTCGTAGGCGGGCAGTTCGAGCGTGTCCTCGCCCGCCGGATGTGGCTCGCTCGCGCCGAGGCGGTAGGCCACGCCGCGAAGGTCGCGGAGATCCTTCAGCGACCGGCCCGCATCGAGCCCCCGGGCGATCTCGAGCACGGTCCGCTCCCCCATGCCGTAGGCGATCAGGTCGGCCTTCGCATCGAGCAGGATCGAACGGCGGACGGTGTCGCTCCAGTAGTCGTAGTGGGCGATCCGGCGGAGGCTCGCCTCGACGCCGCCGGCCACCACCGGCACGCCCGGAAACGCCTCCCGCGACCGCTGGCAGTAGGCGAGCGTGGCCCGGTCGGGCCGCCGGCCGATCTCGCCGCCGGGGGAATAGGCGTCGTCGTTGCGGACCTTCCGATTGGCCGTGTAGTGATTGATCATCGAGTCCATGTTGCCGGCCGACACGCCGAAGAAGAGCCGCGGCCGGCCGAACTGCCGCCAGGCCTCGCAGCTGCTCCAGTCAGGCTGGGCCAGCACGGCCACACGGTAGCCGGCCGCCTCCAGCAGCCGGGCGATCAGGCCGTTGGCGAAACTCGGATGATCGACGTAGGCATCGCCGCTCACGAGCACGATGTCGACGGAATCCCAGCCGCGGGCGAGCATCTCGGCCCGTGACGCCGGCAGGGGCGGCTGTGAAGACGGCGGCGGTGTGATGGGGAGCGTCATGGGAAGCCTTCAATCCTACCCCCGCGGCGGCCGCCGGCCGCCGGCTGGTATATTCGGCACAATCGTCGGAGATTTCATCGGTGTTCGCCCGCGCCCTCCCCCTACCACGTGTCGCAGCGGCCTGCCTGACGGTCTGGAGCTGGATCGCCGCCGCCCGCGGGGAACCGGGGAGCGCGGATGCGACGGCCTCGATCCGCCAGTGGATCGGCCACCTCGACGCGCCGCAGTTCGCCCGCCGCGAGTCGGCGAGCCGGAGCCTCGTGGAGGCGGGCGCGGCGGCCCTCGAGCCACTCGAGGACGCCATCCGGGCTGGTGACCTGGAGGTGGCCAGTCGGGGGATCGAAATCGTGGGGGAGATGCTGTCCGACGGTGATGCCGACGTGTCGGCCGCCGCGAGGGGCGTGCTCGAGCGGTGCGCCGCCGACGAGCCGCTGCCGGTCTCCCGGCCAGCCGCAGCGGTGCTCGAGTTCCACGCGATCGGAGTGGCCGAGACGGCCCGGGACAGGCTCGAGTCGTTGGGCGCGGTGGTTCGGGAGCGGGCAGAGAGTGAAAACCGGGGTCTGGAAGTGGAGTTCAACGCCTCGTGGCGGGGCGGACCCGACGACTTTCGGCAGCTCGCGCACCTCCGCGGCCTCGTCGGCGTGAGCGTGCACGGCGTGCCGGTCGAAGCCGAGTCGCTCGGGGTGCTGGCCGGACTGCACAGCCTGCGGCGCATCGATCTCTTTGGCTCCGGCGTGGGTCAGGAAGCGGCCCGCATGCTCGCCGACAGCCTGCCCGATGCCCGGATCGATGTTCGCAAGGGAGGCAAGCTGGGCGTGAGTTCGCCCGCATTCGGCGGCCCCTGCGAGGTCCGAACGGTGGAGCCCGGCTCTGCCGCCGATCAGGCGGGCCTGCGCAGCGGCGACGTCGTGCTCTCGATCGACGGGGAGCCGGTGACGAGCTTCGACGCCCTGACCACGCGGCTGGGAGACCGTGGACCCGGCGACGTGGTGCGGCTCACGATCACCCGGGGCGGCGGTGTCGACGGGGAGCCTGAACGGCTGGAGTGCGAGGTGCGACTGGATGCCTGGTGAGCGGTCGCGACAAGGACGTGCCTGGGAGGAGACGATGGCTGGAGACAAGCGACAGACGGAGGTGATCGACGTCCGCTGGCACGAGCACGCGGTGACTCGGGCCGACCGTGAACGGATGACCGGACACAAGGGCTGCGTGCTCTGGTTCACCGGTCTTTCGGGCTGCGGAAAGAGCACGCTGGCCAACGCCGTCGACCGACTCTTGCACGCGCGGGGCTGCCGCACGTTCGTCCTCGACGGCGACAACGTGCGGCTCGGGCTCAATGCCGCACCGGCGCTCCTCCGCGAACGGCATGGCGACGAGTTCGCCGCCCGCTTCGGTCTGGGGTTCGGGGCCGCCGATCGGGAGGAGAACATCCGCCGGATCGGTGCCGTGGCCGAACTCTTCGCGCAGTCCGGCACCATCGCGCTGACCGCCTTCATCAGCCCCTACCGCCGCGATCGCGACGCCGTTCGGGCGATGCTCGCACCGGGTGATTTCGTCGAGATCTTCGTCAGGGCACCGCTCGACGTCTGCGAGGGCCGCGATCCGAAGGGCCTCTACAAGAAGGCCCGGGCCGGTGAGATCAAGGGTTTCACCGGCATCGACGATCCCTACGAGGAGCCGACGGCGCCGGAAATGATCGTCGATTCAGCTGCCAAGCGGCCCGACGCCCTCGCCGCCGAGGTGGTCGCGTGGCTCGAAGGGGCGGGCACGATCCCGCGACTCACCGCGGGCCGATGAGCTCCACGAGATTTCCGTCGGGGTCACGGACGCACGTCAGAAACAGCCCCTTGCCGATGCGATCGGGCAGGGCGACGGGCGACTGAGCGAGCGGCTTCACGCCGAGCGCGGCGAGCCGGGCCAGGGCGGCGTCGGTGTCGGCGACCATGATCGTCAGATAGCGGAAGCCCGTGTGCGAGTGGATGAATTCGGTGTCGCCCGTGCGCGGCTCGGTGCCCTCGACCTGCATGAGCTTGAGTCTGGTGGCCTGTTCGCCCTCTCCGAGCACGAGCACGCGGACGTCGAGCGGCTTCGCGTCGGTGAGGCCGGCGGCAGCGGTGAGGGGAGCCTCGACCGAGAAGCCGGGCAGCTCACGGAAGCCGATGCCCTGGGTGTAGAAGCGGACCGACTTCTCGAGATCGCTCACGACGCAGCCGAGATCGATCGTGGTGCGGGCAAATGCAGCCGGTTCCGCGGCGAGGCAGGGCAGGGACGAGGTGAGGAAAAGGACAAGGGCGAGGCGATGCATGGCGTGCGATCCTGCGACGTGAGGGCGATGGTTCGCTGATGATACCCGGTCGATGGACGTGCGCTGGGCTCAGGGCTGCCCGTGCCCCGTCGCCGGACGTTCGCGGATGCCATCGTGGCATCCGCTCACTGCACGCCGGCTGGCGCTCCGCCATCCTGGCTTCGCTGGCCGTCGAGCCCGGCTCTCGGGGCACGGGCAGCCCTGCACTTCGTTCAGGGCCGAATGGGTTGTCCCCGACTCCACGTGGTTTGCCCGCGGCCTGACGGCCGGTCGGCTTTCACGATTCCGGGCTCGCTGTCCGCCTGGAGGGCGGACCACTGGAACAGCCCGCCGGGGGCATGGATGGTCTCGGTACCCGTTGCTGTCCGCCTGGAGGGCGGGCCCATCGAAACAGCCCGCCGGGGGCATGGATGGTCTCGGTACCCGTTGCTGTCCGCCTGGAGGGCGGGCCCATCGAAACAGCCCGCCGGGGGCATGGATGCCCCGGCGGGCGTGAATTCAGTCGATGAAGCCCGAGAGTTCCTCGCTGCGGGCCGGAGCCTGCAGCTTGCGGACGGCCTTGGCCTCGATCTGGCGGATCCGCTCGCGGGTCACCTTGAAGATGTGGCCCACTTCCTCGAGCGTGTAGCTGTAGCCGTCGCCGAGGCCGTAGCGGAGTTTGATGATCTCCCGCTCACGATAGGAGAGGCTCTTCAAGACCTTCGCGATCCGGTTGCGGAGCATCTCTTGGGCGGCGCCGACGGCCGGGTTCTCGGCGCCGGTGTCAGGGAGCAGGTCGCCGAAGTGGCTGTCCTCGCTGTTGCCCACCGGGCGGTCGAGGCTGATCGGGTAGCGGCTCATCGCCGTCACCCGACGGGTCTCGTCGACCGGCGTGCCGGCCCGGGCGGCGATCTCCTCGATCGTCGGCTCGCGGCCGTATTCCTGGAG
>Ga0075471_10000442_pt1 | contig 24799 bp, 19 predicted proteins | sample DEB19_08_DNA_2_FD_74787 | JGI IMG/M metagenome (GOLD analysis project Ga0075471, IMG submission 74787) | Aqueous microbial communities from the Delaware River and Bay under freshwater to marine salinity gradient to study organic matter... | ecosystem: Environmental > Aquatic > Marine > Coastal ...
AAAAACAGCCGTTGTCTCGTTGTCCATGCCATAGAGCTTCTTGATGCTCTCGCTTTCCTTGCTGAGATCGACGGCATCTGGAGCTTCAGCCTGCATTTGGAAAGCGAGTTCGTAGCCTTTGATGCGAGCATCGAGCTCGGTGTTGCTCAAACGCGTGGCGTTGTAGTCGCGGTTCAAAGCACCGAGCAGGTCCAGCTTCTCACGCTGCCGCACACGGTCGACGCCTTTCGGGTTGTCGAGGAATTTGATCGGCGTGCCTTCGGAGCTGAATTCGACACCTTGATACACGGCGGGCATGAAGCCATTGCCCCAGTTGCGCGCACCGTTCACCACGGTGGCCTCGCTATCCTTGATGACGACAAAGCCGGGCAGATTTTGATTCGACGTGCCGAGGCCATACTGGGCCCAAGCGCCGAGCGAAGGACGACCACCGAATACAGAACCGGTGTTCATTGAACATACGCCGCCAGCGTGATTGATGCCGCTGGAGGCACAAGAATGAATCACCGCAAGGTCATCGGCATGCTGCGCCACATGAGTGAACCAATCGGAGATCCACAGGCCGCCCTGACCGTGCTGCTTCCAAGTGCGTTTGCATTCGAGCAATGGTGATTTCGTTTCGCCCATCGCCGTGATTGGCGCCTTGAAGCTTGCTGGCAGCGGCTGTCCAGCGAGCTTATTGAGCAGTGGTTTGTAATCGAAAGTGTCCAGATGGCTCGGGCCACCCTCCATGAAGAGGAAGATGACGCTTTTCGCCTTCGCCGGACGATGTGCGACACGCAGCGGTGCTGCGCTTGCCTGCTCTTGACCCATGAGCGCGGCGAATGCGACTGAGCCAAAACCACAACCGGCGGTTTGCAGGAAGTCGCGGCGCGACGTGGGTTGGTCGTAACGATTGCAGCTCACGGTTTTAGTGGAGGTAAAAGAACTCGTTCGTGTTCAGCAGCACTTGGCAGAGGTCGTTCATGGCTTGGCGGAACGGATCGGCATCCTCGGCGCTCTTCACGTCGCTGCTACTCCAAGCGAATTGGGAGTTTAGTGGATCAGCGGCACGCCAGACAACGAAGCCGGTGCTCCATTTTTCCGGATCTGCATTCAGCGATTTGTCGGCCATATGGCTGGTCACGATGCGCACGGCTTCGATGCGGCCATCCCATTGATGCGAGGGGGAACGCTTGTTCAGGCCGCCAATGACGAGCTGTGAGGAGCCAAGGCTGAGCTTGGAGCGGATGTCCATCGGCACCACGGCGGATTGCACGACAGCGCCCGGCGTGTCGAGATCACGCACGGTGAAAGTGATGTTCTTGGCGGGGCAAGAAACACGCGCCGTAATGTGATAGCGGTTGCCTAGATCGATATGAATGTTCGAAGGCACCACTTGGTAGCCGATGTTCGAGTTCTCATCTTCGCCAACGACCTGCACGATCACGTTGCGCGGCTTGTAGCGCGATTTTTCACCGGTGACACCCAAACTCCAGCCGAAGGCTTCCAAACTATCCTTCCCGCCATTCCAGCGTGAGACCAGCGTGCGCACCGAGGCATTCACATCCATGCTGTTGAGGCTGGCCACGGCTTCGACGGTGAATTCATCCCCCTCTTTTTCGCTCGTGTTGATCAGTAGACGCTCGTGTGGGCTGTTCTCCTTGAAGGTCTCCGAGCCTTCACTTGGCTCCGCGAGTTCGGAAGCCTTCGCTTTCGTCATTCCGGCGCGTTTCCTCAAAAAGCCCTCTGCGGTCGCTTTTTCCTTCGGCGTTGGCGGACGGCCTAAAACGGCCATCCACGCCTCGTCGATGTTTTCCACACGTGAGGCGAGCTTGCGTGCGCGGGCCAGTAACCAGTCGCCATTGAGCAGTTGCAGTGCCTGCGTCGGCGTGGTGGTGCTCTGACGTTCGGCGGTGCTCGCAAAGCCCGCCGGCATGTCGAGCGCACGAAGAAGCTCGTTCGGGTTATTGCGCTTCTTCATCGTGTAAACCGAGCGCCGCGTGCTGTTGCCATCGCCCGCTGGGCCACCGGACGTGGCGTCGAGTTCACCACTGACCGCGAGCAGCGCATCACGCACCTGTTCGGCATCGAGACGGCGCGGATTGAAACGCCACAGGTAGCGATTCGAGGGATCGATCTTCGACGCGATCTCATCCGGCTCCTGACGAGCTGTTTGACGATAAGCCGCCGATAGCATGATCTCGCGATGGAGCGGCTTCAGATGCCAACCGCCCTTCACAAACTTCGTCGTGAGGTAGTCGAGCAGTTCGGGATGCGTCGGAGGCTCGCCGAGCTTGCCGAAATCGCTCGCGGTGGCCACGATCCCGCGACCGAAGTGATACTGCCACACACGGTTCACGATTACGCGGGTGGAGAGCTGGTTGTCAGGCCGCGTGATCCACTCTGCCAGCGCTGTGCGGCGACCAGTGGAGGTTTTCGTGGGTTTGATCTTTGGTAGGCTGGTGTCGATGATCGAAAGGAAGCCCGGCTCAATCTGCTGTTCGCCCTTGCGTGTCTGGATCGCTACCGCCGGTGCGACTGGGCTCGCATCTGTCGCCACAAAAGCTTCCATGAGCGGCTTGGGCTTCAAATGGTCGAACTTTTTGAGCTCGTCCGCTAACGCCTTGTATTCCGCCTTCTGGTCGTCGGTCTTGAGGCTCTTCATCGGTTCAAATCGCTTGCGTTCCACCGCCATCTGACGCTCGACGAGACCCGCGAGCTGCCTTTCCAATGCATCACGTTTCTCCACCGGCTTTCGCGTCATCACCTGCAAATCATCGGTGAAGCGAGTGAGTGCCCGCTCAACCTTTGGTTCGAGTAACGGCTTCGTCAGCGCATCCATTTTCGCACGAATTTTTGCCGTGGCGGCCTCCCACTTCGCCTGCTGCTCTTTGAAAGCCTTCTTCTCCGCCGTCGTCGCCAGCGTCATGTCATCACGCCATTGAACCGGCGCGAGGAAGGCCCGCAGGCGATAGTAGTCCTTTTGCAGGATGGGATCGAACTTGTGATTGTGGCAGTGCGCACAGCCCATGCTCAAACCGAGGAAAAGCTCGCCCGTGGTGTCTGTCATGTCGCTGAGAATGATGTCCCACTGGCCGCGGGCATCACGCTGGTTCCATTCATACACCGGATGCCGTAGGAAGGCGGTGGCGATGAGGACGTTCGGATCATCCGGCGCGATCTCATCACCTGCGAGCTGCTCTTTGACGAATTGGTTGTAGGGTTTATCGTTGTTGAGCGACTTGATCACGTAGTCACGATAAGGCCACACGGAAGGGCGATACTCGTCCGCATTGTAACCATCACTCTCCGCATAGCGCACGAGATCCAGCCAGTGTTGCGCCCATCGCTCGCCATAGCGTGGTGAGGCCAGCAGCTCATCAACGAGTTTCTCATAAGCCTTCGGGTCTTTGTCGTGCACAAAGGCGTCGATCTGCTCTTTCGTCGGCGGTAGGCCGTGCAGGTCAAAATGCACGCGGCGGACCAATTCATGCCGGTCCGCCTCCGGCGCGGGCTTCAGCTTCATCTCCGCCTGCTTCGCCACGATGAAGCGGTCGATGTCATTGCGCACCCATTGGCCTCCTGCATCGGGTGGCGACACCTTTTTCACCGGCTGGAAGAACCAGTAATTCCGCTGCTCCTCCGTGAAGCCACCCTCAGTGACTACGACCTTCTTCGAGCCATCCTCCAGCCACGGCGCACCGATTTGAATCCACTTCTCTAGGATCGCGATCTCCGTGTCCGGAATCTTCCCGCCATGGTTCTTCGGCGGCATCTGGAAGTCTTTATTCGTCCAGCGGACCGCCTCCATCAGCGGCGACTTCGATGGTTCCCCGGGAACCACGGCAGGGCCGGTGTCACCACCGGTTTTCAGGTAGCCAATGTGGTCGACTCGCAGCCCACCTTTTTGCTTTGTGTTGCTGTGGCACTCGTAGCAGCGCTTCACGAAGATCGGCCGCACCTCCTTCTCAAAAAACATCATCGTCGTCCTCAGCGCCTCAGCGTCCGCTGCCAAGGCCGACGGCACCAAGGGGCCAGACAGCGAAACGATAGAGGTGAAAAGTCGGATGAGGTTCATTGATCTTATATAAGGAGCCACCGACCTTCTTTTGGACGTGAAAATGGGGTTTTCGTAGCCTCTGCGTTTTCAACCTAGGCTTCGGTTTTGCCCAAGCTGAAAATCCCATACCACTCACCCGTCCACGTTCATCGTCCCTTGATGCATTCCGGCTTTAAGTTTCACGGGCGATGACGTTTGATTGTGGATGATGGTATCGCCTTGGAAGATGACCCCCTCACCGCATTCGACGGGACCTTGGATGAGGAGGCTGTGGCAGTGGAGGAGGCTGGGCGTGTGGGGGAAGTTCTTCTCCAAGCCATCCACGAGCTTGCAGAGCTTCTGATCGAGGTGCAGATGCGGTGGCTGATCATGGCGGCTGGGATGGAGGCGTAGGCAGAAGTCCTCCGTAAGCTCGTAAGCATCGGAACGCACGGCGAGCAGGTCGCTCGTTGTCTTCACTGGGGCAAAGCGAGCGCGGGAGACCTCAATGGCGCCTGCGCCGGCAAAACACTCGATGGCAGCACCCATCGCCGTTTCGAGCTGGATGACGGCGGCAGAACTGGCATCGCGGGGATCGATAGTCTTCTTGTTCATGATCGGTGGCAGCGGGATGAGGCCGTCATTGGCGGCGAGCGCGGCCTTCAGCGCCTGGAGATCGATCCAGAGGTTGTTCGTGTTGAAGTAGCGATGGCGCTCGATGTCCTGGAAGTGCTTCTCATCATCTTTCGGGCATTGCGCCGACTCACGCAGTAAGAAGCGCCCGTCGCGCAGCCGTACCGCGAGATGGCCACCCTTTTTGTCCGACTCCGTGCGTCGCGTGACTTCCATCGCAAAAGGCATGCCGCTGTCCGCGAACCAAGCGAGGATCGCCGGATCGAGCGTGGCACCGAGGTTATCGGAATTCGACACAAAGGCATAGCGCACACCGCTGGCGAGCAGTCGCTCCAGCCATCCTGAGCCAGCAAGGCAGGCGTAGATGTCGCCATGCCCCGGTGGGCACCATTCCTGCTCCGGATTCGAGGGCCAATGTGCCGGCTCCAGTGTGCTCGCGAGAACTTTGGGCACCTTGTTTTGCATCAGCTCCCATACCTCCCGACCACCCAGCTGAGGGAAGCGGGCTTCCAGATGTGCCGCGGTGTCCGCCGATGTGCTGAAGCTGTTCATCAGCATGAAAACCGGAACTTCACCACCCGTCTGTGCCCGCAGTCGTAGGATCTGCCGGGCAATCAAATCGAGGAAAGTATCCTCACCCCGCACCGGCAGTAGCGATTTCGCCTTCTCCAGCCCCATGCTCGTGCCAAGACCGCCGTTGAGCTTGATGAGCACCGTCCGCTTCAGCAAATCCGACGCCCGATTGGCCTCGGGAATGGTGAGCACATCTGCTTTCGGCAAATTCTGCGCTGGTTGAATGATATCCTCAGAAATCATGCCTGTCTCGCCTGCAAGCAAGGCCGCATAACTTCCTCGAAACGCTCGTATGGCCGATTCACTAAGGCCCTCAGACTGCATTTTATCACGGAACGGGACGAAGGAGGTCTCAAGTCGGTCAGATGAGGAAAGTGAGCTCATGGAATTTTATCATGCTAAAAGCACGATCATGCCTGAGCAAATGCAGATTCGCCCTCCAAGTCAGTTTGCTGGTTCAAAGCCAAAGCTTTTATCAGCCTTCTGCGGCACCTGAATTGTCGGCACAACGATCAGAAAAGGTGGCGTATCATCGCACACTTAGCTTCATGCTAGGCCCACATGCTTCAGCGCTTCGATAGGTGGTCCGTCAAAGGTCGCGCTGGGCAAGTTGCCAACGTAGCCGATAGCTTTCGCACCTTCAGGCGTGGTGTAGTAGCCGCCGGCAGTGAGATCGCGGAAGCGTTTGAAAAAGTTCGCGACTTGCTGCAGCGCGGGTTCTGGCTTCAGGCTCGCAATGGTATCGCAGAGCGCGGTTTGTTGATCGAGGGTAAGGTCGGCGAAGGGCTTCTGAAAGCGGTGTTGCGATTCCCGATCGATCCATTCCAGACCGTAGAGGATGGTGTTGCGGTCTCCGGCCTGTGCGGGATAGGGAGAACTGATCCATTCGTCGATGAAGTCCGGCACGCCGACGGCGGAGGCGCTGGGTGAGGCGACATCCGCGGGGATGATCAGATCACACAGAGTCGTTGTCGTGCGACGTTGAGGCTCGGTGAGTGTGAGCGGCCACACATCACCAGGCTGGTAAATCTTCACCATACTCGGGTCTGGGCCGTAGCCTTTCGCGCTGATGATGGGATCTGCGGCGAGAAGCGGCGCTCCACGCGTGGTGAGCGCTGCCGTCGCGCTGAGCATCCACTGAATGGACACGCGACGGCTGATGCGGGGAAGTGAATCAGGCGTGGGCATCAGAGGTTCTGCCTTTTGAGTTCATTCAGGAGGTGATCCGCCATTCGCCACGCAAAGGCCATGATGGTGAGCGTCGGATTTTTATCCGCCGTGCTCGCAAAAGGCGCGCCGTCGGCGAGGAAGAGATTCTTGACGTCCCACGTCTGGCTCCATTGATTCGTCACCGACGTCTTCGGATCCGCGCCCATGATCGCGCCGCCGACTTCATGGATCACCGTTCCGCCTTGTTTGATCGCTTTTGCAGGATCGGTCTCGGCTTTGGACACTTTCCCGCCGAGTGCCTCAAGCAGGCCGCGGATGCGTGTTTGCTGATGCTTCACTTGATTCAGCTCAAACTCCGACCACTTCCAATGAAAGCGCAGCACTGGAATGCCCCACTGGTCCTTCAAATCGGGATCGAGCTCCGCGTAGCAGTCGTCATTCGGCACCATCGTGCCCTGCGCGCCAAAACCGAGCTGGCAACCGTGAAAGCGCCGCGCTTCTTCTTTGAGCTTCTGACCATATAGCACACTCGTGCTGACCGCGCGGTTGTCGATGCCGTTTACGACATTCACTGCTGGCATTTGACGGCCGCTGGTGAACTCCAAATGGTAGCCACCGGGAAAGCCGAGATCGCCGCGGCGATTCTGTGCGAGCAGCGTCCACGGCACGTAGGCATGAGGGCCGCCCGCGCCGTCCTCATTATGCACAGGCATGCCCTCAAAAGCGGGAATGTGCGCGCCGAGACTGCTCGAAACGGAGTCGGTGATGTATTTGCCGACCTTACCGCTCGAGTTTGCGATGCCTTCAGGAAACAAATTCGACTTCGAGTTCAGCAGCAGGCGCACAGATTCCATCGAACTGGCCGCCAGCACGACGACGCGAGCTTTCGCGTGGCCTTCACGCCCGGTGATCTTGTCGATGAAAGTGATGCCGGTGGCCTTGCCATCCTTGTTGATCGTCACCTCGCGTGCCATCGCGTTAGGGAGGATGTCGAGATTGCCTGTCGCCAAAGCGGGGCGCAGATGCACGGTCTGCGAATCGTAATTGGCGCGAATCGCGCAGCCGCGATGGCAGTCGGTGGCCCAGAAGCATGGCGCACGTGTTCGCATCGATTCGGCGAGGATGCGCTGTGCCTTCCCATTGCCGGGATGGAGCTTCGCGGGGATCGTGTCGACATCCTGCGGCTTCGTGAGCACGGCGCGATGGATTGACACAATGTGAGCCTCCACCTTCTTGCCGTGCTTTTGAGCATACAGCTCGCCCACGCGCAACTTGGGCGCGGGCAGCAGCACACCGGGCGAGGAATCCGGTGAGTTTTCGAGGCCCTCGTTCGTGCCGAAGACGCCGACGAGCATCTCCACCTTGTCATAATAAGGTGCGAGGTCTTCGTAGCTCACCGGCCAGTCAAATCCGACACCCCAACGCGTGCGCGGTTTGAAGTCGAGCGGCCCATTCCGCAGCGAGATACGGCCCCAGTGATTCGTGCGGCCGCCCATCATGCGCTGACGCCACCACTTGAACTGGCTCTCCGTCTCCGCGTGAGCGTTCGTGTAAGGCTCACCCGGGATCTCCCAACCGCTGTTGATCGAGCAATCGTGGAAGCCGTATGGTTTGTCCGGCGTTTTTTCGCCTCGCAGCGGCGCTTGGCTCGGCCATTGCAGCATCGCCACCTCCGTCTGCACATCAAATGAGCGCCCCGCCTCCAGCACGAGCACTTTCACGCCCTCCATTGTCAGCGTGTAAGCCGTCTGCCCGCCGCCTGCGCCAGAGCCGACGATGACAACATCGTATTGCTTTTGCAGTTGGTCAGAGCTGATGACGGGCATGACGGCCAAGATTCAGATTCAACATATCATCACGTCTGTCACGGGATGACTCTGGCAGAATTTCTCAGCCCTAGCGGATCTCAAACGCCTACTCCAGCCCCTCGCTTCAAGACTTGCTGATGGATTCGCGCAAATGGATTTCAAGGACTTCACTTCGCTGCGCTAGGCAACCTCCATTTGGCGGCATACAGATCGCTCGACCTAGAGTGAACGAGTGATCGATGGCCGAAGCTGGCAGGTGCCCCGCAGGCTCCTGCAACGATCAGTTCGCCGGGAGCTCGAAAAGCAATCGGATAAGCACTGTCATTGAGCTTTCCACCGGCCTGCTGAATCCAACCGACGTCACCGAAGGCATCAAACGCTGCAAGGAAGATATCGCCACTACCGCGAGTGGTCAGAGCGTGGCCGGCGAGTGAAGTGTCTTGATTGAAGTCCCCGCAGACCCACGCCATGCCCTGATTGTCGGTGGCTACGCCAAGGCAGTAGTCCGTGCCAGGACCATGCAGATGACGTGCCCACTGTGGCTGACCATTGGCATCGAGATGCACGATGAGGCCGTCGTTATCTTTTTCACTGCTGCTTTGGAATGTCTGGCCTTTGATGTTCACGCTGCCCTTAAACATGCCTACGCCCCATACGCGTCCTTGTGAGTCGCAGGCGATCTCGTGGTATAAGGCACTGGGCGTTCCGGGGATCACATTTGCCCACAGGCCTTCGCCTTCCGGTGTCAGCTTGATGACGAGTGCGGCGGTGGTCTTGGATTCGATCATGACTTTACCGAAGCTGCCGGTGCCGGTGGAATTCCCACCTAGGTAAATGTGATCCCGCCCATCCACCGCGATGCCGTGACCACTGCCAGAGAGCGTGCCAGAGGTTGTGTGATGCCAAAGTTCATGACCTTCTGCGTCATACTTGCTGCAAAAGACCTGTCGTCCGATGGCACCTGTGACGATGAGGTGGCCTTTGGAGTCGATCGCAATGCCGTGACCGTAATCATACCCTTCACCTCCCTTCACGCGCGCCCAAAGCACTTTTCCTTCGGGCGAGAACTTGGCCGTAAAGGCATCGTAGCTGCCGGCGTTGGGCAGTTTTTCACCATTCACCATCACATCAATGCTTTCGAAATGCCCTGTCACATAAGCATTGCCTACTGCGTCCGTCACCACGCCATACGCGCGATCCGTCTTGCTGCCGCCGATGGCGCTTACCCACAAGGCTTTGCCCGCAGCATCGAGTTTGACGAGGCACATGTCCATGCCGCCTAGGGTCTGATGTCGTTGCCCGCCGAACATGGCATCGCCCACGCATTCGGAGGCCAAGAAGACATTGCCTTGGGGGTCGGTCGTCACGGCCCGTGTCTTGTCGTGGGAGTCGCCACCACCACTGAAGACCCAATCGCAGGAAGGTGGTTCAGCGGCTTGGAGCGTGGAAAAGAGGGCGAGAAGAATGAGCGTCAATTTCATGGTCGGGTCAGTTACTGATACGGCTTATGAAGTCAGAAATCGTCATCTGTCTGGCAAGAATTGATCGCTGTGATTCGAAGCAGAACCGTTCAGGATACCGTTTACGCCAGCCACTATGAAGCACCTTTTAATCACACTTTTTTTCGGCGCCAGCTTGGCCGCTGAGCCCACGCTCACACCGCTGAAATACAACCATCCTGGCCTTGTCGTTGATCTTGGCGTTGGACTGTGGGCTTGGCCGTTGCCGATGGATTTTGATGGTGATAGCGACCTCGATCTCGTGGTGAATTGTCCGGACAAGCCCTACAACGGCATCTACTTCTTCGAAAACGTAAGTGGCGACACCGCGAAAAACAAAATGCCCATCTTCAAACCGGGCAAACGCTTCAGCAAAGGCGCGCAAAATGTGCAGGTGAGCTACCTTGATGGCAAACCGAGCGTGCTCACACCAGGTCATGCGCATCCGGATTTCCTCAAGACTGGCATCGAGCGGCAGGTGAAGCTCGGCCCGTCTTCCAATGTCCACATGAACAAGGTCCGCGCAAACATGTGGCGGATGGTTGATTACGAGGGCGATGGCAAAAACGATCTCATCGTCGGTGTCGGCGACTGGACCGAATACGGTTGGGACAACGCTTACAACGAAGACGGCCGCTGGATGAACGGACCGCTCCGTGGCTACGTGTATCTGTTGAGCAACACCGGCACGAATGATGCGCCGAAGTATGAAAAGCCGAAGAAAGTCATGGCCACCGATCGGCCGGTGGAGACTTTTGGCTGGCCTTCGCCGAATTTTGGCGACTTCGATGGCGATGGTGACCTTGACCTGCTTTGCGGCGAATTCCTCGATGGTTTCACCTACTTCGAAAACATCGGTAGCCGCACTAAACCGCGGTACGCGCTTGGCGTTCGCCTCAAGGCTGACACGGGCCGTTACCTCACGATGGATCTCGAAATGATCACACCCACCGCCATCGATTGGGACAAGGATGGCGACCTTGACCTCATCTGCGGCGATGAGGATGGTCGCGTGGCCTTCATCGAGCACACTGGCAAGCTAGATGACAAAGTGCCGGTGTTTGCTGAGCCGCGCTACTTCCAGCAAGAGGCGGACCAGGTGAAGTTTGGCGCGCTTGTCACGCCGGTCGGCTTTGATTGGGATGGCGATGGTGATACCGATCTCATCTGCGGCAACACCGCAGGCTATGTGGCTTTCATTGAAAATCTCAGCGGCAAGGGAGTCGAGCAGCCAAAATGGGCTGCACCGGTCAAATTGACCGCTGAGGGTAAAGTCATTCGTCCGATGGCGGGTCCGAATGGCAGCATCCAAGGCCCCTGCGAAGCCAAATGGGGCTACAGCACGCAAAGCGTGGTCGATTGGGATCAAGATGGTCTGCCTGATCTGCTGCTTAATTCCATCCTCGGTAAAGTCGTGTGGTATAAGAACATCGGCACGCGTCAAAAGCCAACACTCGCTGCCGCACAGCCCGTCGAAGTCGAATGGAACGGTGAGCAGCCTCATCTCGCCTACGGCTGGCTGCGCCCCGAAGGCAAAGGCTTGCTCACCCAATGGCGCACAACGCCGGTCGGCGTCGATTGGAACAAAGACGGACTCACCGACCTCATCATGCTCGATCAGCAAGGTTATCTCGCCTTCTTCGAACGCGCGAAGCAAGGCAACAAACTCGTGCTCAAACACCCACAGCGTGTCCTTTGCGCCTCTCCAGAGACCGCGAAGCCCGGTCTGCTCGACAAGGTCCTCGACCGCCTGAAAGTGAAGACACCCATCGTGATGAAACCCGGCGAGCCTTTGCACCTCAACAACGGCATCGCAGGCAAAAGTGGTCGCCGCAAGATCTGCATTATGGATTGGGATCAGGACGGTCAGCTCGACATCCTCCTCAATTCCGCCAACGCAAACTTCCTTCGCCAAGAAAGCGCCAGTGAAGGCAAATGGTTCTTTACTGATATGGGTCTGCTTTCGAGTGCGAACATCGAAGGACACGATGTGAGTCCCACAACCGTCGATTTCAACGCAGATGGCCTGCCAGACTTCGTCGGCGGTGCCGAAGACGGGCATCTCTACTACATGCGGAATCCGAAGTCGAGGTGAGCGTCGCGTGGCGAAAAACGCTCTCTTACAGCACAGCGGGTCGTGATTCGATCAATCAGCCCGGAGGCTGCTGCGCATCCGCGCGGCGGTGAGCAGGGCCTCAAAGCGAGCGGCGTCGGCTTCGCGGGTGTCGCTGACAAGGACGTGACTGTATTCGGGCCAGTGGGACATCTCCTCAGCAGCGTTTTTCATGCGGAGCTCGAATGTCGCGGCATCTTCCGTGGCGCGGCCGTTGAGTCGGGCGCGGAGTTCGTTAATGCTTGGGGGCATCACGAAGATGTCGAGCAGGCAACGGCGGATGTGCTCGTCATCACTAGCGCGGACCTGCGCAGCTCCCTGCACGTCGATGTCGAGGATGACGTCGATGCCTTGCTGCAAATTGTTGATCACATAGCTCTTCAGCGTGCCGTAGCGGCGGCCGTGGACGTGGGCGTGCTCGAAGAACTCACCACGCCCGATCTTTTCGACGAAATCAGCTTCTTCGAGGAAGAAGTAATCCTTTCCATGCACCTCGCCTAGACGGGGCATACGGGTCGTGCAGCTCACGGAGAAAATGGCCTCACCACGGTCGCAAACACGGCGAGCGAGCGTGGTCTTGCCCGTGCCAGAAGGGCCGGAAAGCACGATCAGAAGACCAAGGCGCTGGGCGGGGAAAGTCATTCACGTGCGTTAGCGTGAGGTGGCAGGGTGGCAAACGGGAAATCGAGACTCAAACGGCCCGGCTCCGCCGAAACGTGCCTGGCGTCATACCCGTGCGTTTGCGGAAAGCCTCAGCCATGTATTGTGGATGGGCGAAGCCGCACTTTGCAGCAATGGCATCCAGCGTGAGGTTGGTCTGCAGCAGCAGCTTCTCGACGGAGGCAAAGCGCAGGCGGGCGATCTCCTCGCCTGGGCTGCGACCGATCAGCGTCTTCATGCGACGTTCGAGCACGCTGCGTGAAAGCGCACATTCGCGGGCCACACGGGCAACGTCGATCGACGAGGTAGCGTTTTGACGGATGAACCTTAGCGCATTGGCAATACGCACGTCATCAACAGCCACGATATCACTCGACTGGCGTGTCACGATATCGCCTGGAGCATGAAGGTGGCGCTCGCCGGGCTTGGGGATGCATTTTCGAGTCATCCACTCGTCAAGCAATCGAGCAGCATCGTAGCCCACGGCCTGGCCGCGGAGCCGCACACTCGAAAGCGGAGGCGAAGCGGTCTCGCAAAGCAGCTTGTCATTCTCCGCTCCCACCACGGCCAGCTCCTCCGGCACGGCAATGCTGGCACGGCGGGCCGCGTCAAGCACCCAGAAGCCCATCTGGTCATTCACGGCAAAGACGCCGGCTGGTTTCGGAAGTTCGCGCAGCCAAGCAGCGAGCTCCCGCTGATGCTGCTCCCAGTTGGAGCGGTCGGCTTGGAACACCGGGCAGTTGAATCCAGCGTCATTCACCGCTTGGAGAAAAGTGTCACGGCGCTCGAAATAAAAATGCTCCGAGATGTCCTGCACGCAGGCGAAGTGTTGAAACCCCAGCGCCCGGAAGTGGGCGGCCACGCGGCTTCCGATGACGCTGTTGTCGATACCGACAAATGGAAAGGGATGCTTCAAAACGGTCGTCCGCATCTCGATGACGGGTAGCTTTGTGGCTTTGAGATGGCGCAGCAGTGTCTCGTCCACGGTGCGAGCGAGGATGCCATCGCCACGCCATTTTTTGAGCCACTCGGGAAAGCTGCTGCTCAGGTCTCTCGGTTCCAAGTAGAGTGACCATGGCGAATGCTCGGCGACGTAGCGGCGGATGCCGCGCACGATGTCACGCCCATAAGACCTTGAGGTGTCGACGAGGATGGCAACGCTGGGCAAACGCATGGGGCGGCTAGGGAGGCGGATCACATAAAATAACGCCAAGCGACGACACTCGTCCATGAGGGATTGGACCATCTCTTCCGCATTTTAGCTCCATATCGCCTTCGGTTGAAGACGTTTAGGGCAAGATTTTGGGGTGAATCTCACATGATCTGATCGAGGTCAAAACATGGCAGACCTTTTGCTTATACGGAAAGCTATTGGGGCCATTCAAGCCCCGCAAGATAACCCACTCCCCCCACTTATGAAATCGCTTGTGACCCTCAGCCGTGCCTTTGTTGAATTTGGCCCTTTTACTAAGGCGGAAGTTTTTGACTTCAACAAACGTGGCCTCCTTCAGGTTTCAGACTACCTCCGTGACGATGGCAGCGATACATGGATGCCCAGCGCCGAGTGGCTGACCGCCGCCCAGCCCGTTCCGAAGCTCAGAGTTGTGAAAGCCGCCACCGTGCCGAAGAGGTCGAAAAAAGTGGCCTGAGTCTTCGTCAGATGTCAGATCTAGCAGATGAAAGTTCTTTCCAGCACTTATGTCTCACTTCAACTCTGTTTGATGGGTTGATGCTCGCACGCTGGACTCCTCGCCCCGCACATGCCATGAAGCAGGCGTGAATCAGGACACCGCGCACACCTTTCGCAACGAGCTATGGCGTTCGTTGCCTGCGGGTGTGCTCGACACGCTCACCGCCACTTTTGGAATGCTTGTGGCCGTGAGAGTTTTTGCCATGGGAGATATGGCCAAGGCATCTTTTCTTGCCGCAACAAGTGGAGGCATGGTCACGAGCCTATTTGTCGTTCCACTGCTTCTTCGGGCGAAAAGCACCATCGCCCGCACCGCCGCGAAAGTGCAGATGCTGGGCGGTATCAGCATGGCGTTGAGCGCCACATTTTCCGATTCGTCTGCCCTTTACCTAGTCGGATTGGGAATCGGCATTTTCTGTTTCTCGATGCAGATCCCGCTGATGACGCAGATTTATCGAATGAATTACCCCGAGGCTGCGAGGGGTAAGCTCTACGCCATCGCTGGCGTCACGCGAGCCGGTGCTGCGGTCGTTTTTGGTTACGCAGCTGGCTGGCTGCTTGATCTCGATTTGAAAAACTACACTTGGCTGCTGTGGGCTTATGCTGCGAGCGGCTTCGTCAGCGGTCTATGGACCTATGGTCTGCCCGCCACGCCTTGGGAGCCGGAGGCCAACGCCCATTCAAGCCTCTGGAGCGCTTGGCGTTGGGTCCGCACGGATCGTGACTTTCGTACGCTGCTTATCTCTTGGATGATGATGGGTATCGGCAACCTTGCCGCTGCCTGTCTCTTCGTCGAATACCTTGCGAATCCCGCCCACGGCATCAACTTGCCAGAAAAGCAGGTCGCTTTCATCACCTGTGTCGTGCCGGTGCTCGCGCGGCTGATCTTCTCTTACCCTTGGGGTCTCGTTTACGATCGCTTCCATCTCTTCGGCGTGCGCGCAGCGCTGAATGTTTTCTTCGCCGCGGGCATCCTTTTTTTCTTTATCGGCACCAGCATGGCTTGGTGGATTTTCGGAATGGCTCTGTGGGGGATGGCGAATGCCGGTGGCAATGTCACCTGGGCCCTGTGGGTCACCAAACTGGCTCCGAAACATGCCGTGGCAGAGTACATGAGCGTGCACACTTTTCTCACCGGTCTGCGTGGCCTCTTCGCGCCATTCCTCGCCTTCGCGATGTTGAAGGTGATGACTTTCCAGACTTTCTCGATCGTCTGTGGAGCCGCCATCCTCTCCGCTAGTGCCTTCATCACCGTCCGCGCCCGCACCAGCGATCCCGAAACAAGCAAACGACTGCGCCCAGAGCGTCTTTGAATCCATCCAGCCATGCATGCCCACCTCGTCCAAATGAACTCCGCCTGGGAGGATAAGCCCGCCAGTTTTGCCAAGGCCCGCAAGCTTATGGCTGATGCCAAACCGGTCGCTGGCTCCCTCATCGTGCTGCCAGAAATGTTTGCCACCGGTTTCAGCTTTAACAGCTGCCTGACTGCCGAGCCCGAGCAGGGGCCAACCGAGCAGTTTCTCATCGAAACCGCACGCATCCATCGCAGCGCGGTGATCGGTGGCCTCGTCACACGAGACTTGAAGGGCGATTGCCGAAACCAAAGCCTCTTCATCACACCCGAGGGCCATGTTTTGGGGCGTTACAGCAAAAATCAGCCTTTCACTCTGGGCGGGGAAAGCACCGTGCATACTGCGGGAAAAGGCGTCACAGTCATCGAATGGCAGGGGCTTAAAATAGCAATGCTCATCTGCTACGACTTGCGTTTCCCCGAGCTCGCCCGCGAGGCCGTGAAGGCGGGCGCGGAACTGCTCGTCTTCATCGCCGCATGGCCAATCAAACGCGTGCAGCATTGGATCACGCTTCTGCAGGCACGGGCGATTGAAAACCTTGCCTTCGTTATTGGCGTGAATCAATGCGGCAGCGACCCTAGCTTAACTTACCCTGGCCGCAGTTTGGTCATTGATCCCCATGGCAGCATCATCGCTGATGCGGGAGGATACGAGAACGTGTTGAGTGCCGAGATGGATCTTGCCATGATGCATGCATGGCGCAGCCAGTTCCCCGCTTTGCATGACGCGGGAATGGGTCAGCGTGATGTCACTCCTTGATTTCAAAAATTGCCTCGACCTCGACAGCAGCACCGGTGGGCAGTTGCGCGAAACCAAGGGCGCTGCGAGCATGGTAGCCATCGCCCTCTTTGCCGAAAATCTCGTGCAAAAGGTCGGAGCAGCCGTTGATGACGAGGTGCTGCTCGGTGAAGTCGAGCGTGGAGTTCACGCAACCAAGCACTTTGAGGACCTTGAGACCGTCGAGCGTGCCATGGGTGTCCCAGACGGAACGGAGAACTTTTTCTGCGCAGTTCTTGGCGGCCTTGTAGCCGTCCTCGGTCTTTAGATCGGCCCCAAGCTTTCCTTTGAGATCGCTGACATGGCCGGACGTGAGCAATTGACTACCGCTGCGGATACACAAGTTGAGATAGCCTGGAGCCTGCTTGGTGAAGGTCAGGCCGAGAGATTCTGCTTTCTGCTGGGGTGTCATGGGTGGAAATGAGTGAGTGAATCAAGGTGGAGAAATAACGGTCTTATGGAGTCTTTTCATCCGGCCGTCTTTTCTTTTTAGGCGAAGCAGTCCTCATCAGCAACATTTACGGCATCTTCACCACGCCAACGGTCGTGTTGTCCTGACGTTGATCGTTGATGCGGCGAATCGCGAAGATGATGGCATCGGCAATCTTATCGGCAGTCGTGTGTTTACCGAATTGGAGGAGTTCTTCCAAAGCCTTGTGGCTGAGGGTGAAGATGCCATCGCTGGCACCGATGATGATGTCTCCCTTTTTCAGGGTGATCGGATGCGGTGGGGAATCGATCATTGTCATGGGTATGCCGAGCAGGGCGGACTGCAGGGTGTGACGATCTGGGTGGTTCGCGGCCTCCTCAGCGGATATTTCGCCACGTTTCGCCCGCTCATCGATCAGCGGAGCAAGCGAGTGATCCTGGTTGATGCGGCTGAGTGTGCCATCTCGAAAAAGGAAGAGTGGGGAATCACCCACACTGATCCATTCCATCCATTTTGGTGTCACCAGTACACCGATCATGGTGGTGCCCATTGGTGGGGCCACAGCGGGCATCCTTGCGGTGATGTAGCCGAGCATGCTGTTCGCAGTTTGCAGGGCATGATGAAGCTTGTGGGGTGGGGAACCCTTGACCTCATGAAAGGCACGCACAAACGCGTTCACACCGAGATAGCTGGCGACGCTGCCACCCGCGTGGGCGCCTAAGCCATCGCCAACGACGAGCATAAGCCGCTCAAGACTTCGTCCGCCGGTTTCGGTCGCATCGGCAAAAGCGTAGTAGTCCTCCTGATTGTCACGGCGTCCTCGATATTGACGGGCGGCAAAGTCCTGATCTTGGACAAAGGTGGTAGTTGCGCCGGATTTGGAAACCAAAACACGCACGGTTTTGCTGGCTGGATGCGACTTCATTTTTCAGTGATCAGTTGGTGCTGAACTGGAAGGAGGTGGTGCTTTGATAAACTTCTCCGGGGTGCAGCATCACAGGAGGGAAGGCGGGATGGTTCGGGCTATCAGGATAATGCTGCGTCTCAAGGCAGAAACCGTGGCGCTTTTCATACACGTGACCGCTCTTGCCAGCCACACCTTTGAGATGATTGCCGGTGTAAAACTGCATGCCGGGCTCCGTCGTCATTACCGTCATCACGCGGCCGCTCTTCGGCTCACGGACTTTTGCGGCTAGGCGCAGGCCGCTGCCGGCGCGGAGAATGTAGTTGTGATCGTAACCCCGGCCCTGCACGAGCGCCTTGAAGCTGGAATCGATGCGGCTGCCAATCTTCAGCGGCGCATTGAAATCCAGCGGTGTGGCCACCAACGTGGCGATCTCACCGGTGGGGATCATCGCATCGTCCGTAGGCGTGTACTCGGTGGAGGCAATCATCATTTCATGGTCCAAGACATCGCCGCTGCCCTCGCCAGCGAGGTTGAAGTAGCTGTGGTTCGTGAGGTTCACGACGGTGGTCTTGTCCGTTTTGGCGCGGTATTTGATTTCGAGCGCGTTGTTCGCCTTCAGCGTATAGGTCACGAGGCATTCCAATGTGCCAGGAAAGCCCTCCTCGCCATCGGGGCTTGTGTAGCGCATCTCGACGCCAGCGTGGTCACCTTTTTCGAATTCGGAAGCCTTCCAGACCTTCTTCGCAAAATTCTCCGCCCCGCCGTGGATGTGGTTTTTGCCCGAATTGGCCGTCACCTGCACCTCCTGGCCGTTCAGCTTGAACTTCGCCCCACTGATGCGGTTCGCGTAACGGCCGGTCAGAGCACCAAAGTGCGGATGCTTGCCGAGGTAAGGCGCCAGTGTGTCAAAACCGAGCACCACATCGGCGAATTGCCCCATTCGGTCTGGCACGCTCAGGGACACGATGATGCCGCCATAATTCGTGATTTTCGCTTCCATGCCCGCGGCGTTCTTCAGTGTGTAAAGACGCACTTCCTCACCCGAGGCCGTTTTACCCCATGCGATGGAGTTCGCATAGGCCTTCTCTGCCGCCATGCAGGCAGCAGCAAGGATGAACAAGCATATCAAGGAAACAAATCGGCACATACACGGAGCGAGTCTGAATGGGGTAAGTAAAAGATGCAACACCCGAAAGGGGTTTCTCCAAGCCGATGGCTTCCTGTGTGAAGGATCGGCATGGTATATGGGCTCTGATCATTGCCGCCGCCGCGGTTTCTGATTGCTCCAAGTGGGTTCGAAGGATTCATCCGGCAGCAGGAAGCCCTCCGGGCCGCGTTGGGTGTTTAGGTAGTCTTGAAGGATCACGACGGCGGCGAGCTGGTCGATGACCTCATTGCGCTCTTTTTTGTTGGTGATGCCAGAACGTGAGAGCGATGCCTCCGCCTCGACAGAAGACAGGCGCTCATCGACAAACTCGATGGGAATCGAGTGGCTGAGCACCTTGCCGAGTTTTTCCGCGAACTTCTCCACGCGTTCCGCTGCGTCGCCACGCTGACCGTCCATGCGGAAAGGCATGCCGAGGACGATTTTTGCCACGCGTTTCTCCTGCACGATGCGGGCGATGGCACGCTCGGGCGCATTCTGAGCATCAAGGGTCTTGAAAGGGGTCGCCACGAGTTCGAGCTCATCGCTTAGCGCCAGACCGATGCGCACCGTGCCGTGGTCGATGGCAAGAATGCGGGACATAATGTCTAGCGAAGCTCAGACGGCAGGCCGTCGACGAGTTTTTTGATGCTCTCCGCCCGGGCACGGTCCGCCACGAGCAGACCGTCTTTTGAAGCGACGACGATGAGATCCTGCACGCCGAGCAGGGCCACATGCTGGCCGGTTTGAGTAAAGACAATGTTGTTGGAGGCCTCCTGTTGGGAGAGGGCGCAGTTGTGTTGGTTACCATCGCCATCACATTGGAGATAGCGGCCCACACTGGTCCAGTTGCCCACATCATCCCAGTCGAAGGTGGCTTCAATGTTCAGCACGCGGGTGGCTTTCTCCATCAATGCATAGTCGATGGAGAGTTTCGGAAGTTTGCCAAACTGTCTCGCCACAGTGGCCATAAAGTCCTTTGAGCCGCGCAACTCAGAGACGAAGTCAGCGAGCACGGGGCAGTGGCGGCTCAGTTCGCTAAAAATGGCTGGAATGGTCCAGATGAACATGCCTGCATTCCAGAGGAAATTTCCTTGGGCGATGAAGTGTTCCGCCAGGTCGGGATTGGGCTTCTCCCGGAAGCGGGAGACCTCCCAAACGGGTTGGTCGTCCAAACCACCGATGCTTGCTTTGCGCCCGCGCTCCACATACCCGTAACTGGGGCAGGGCCAAGAGGGTTTGATGCCTATGGTGACGAGGTTTCCGCTGTTTTCAGCGGCTTGGGACGCATTGTTAAGGACACGTTGGAATTCGGTCTTGTTCTCGATCAAATGGTCGGCTGGCAGCACGATCATCGTCGCCGTGGGATCACGGGCCACTACCCAGCCGACGGCAAGTGCGATGGCCGGGCCAGTATCTCGCTTTTCCGGCTCCGCCACGATGTTCTCGGGGGGCAGAGTCTTCATGATGGAGCGCACCGTGGCCTCCTGCTGTTTGTTGGTGAGGATGAGAATGTTCTCCTTGGCCACAAGGCCATCCAGCCGCTCGATCGTGAGCTCGAGCAGGCTTTTGTCACCGAAAAGCTTGAGTAGCTGCTTGGGCTGAGCGTCGCGGGAGATGGGCCAGAAGCGCTGGCCGCTGCCTCCGGCTAAAATAAGGGCATAGCGTTTGGGGCTGGCGGGTTTGCTCATGAATGTTGGGTCCTTAGAGAGGGAGCAATGATCGGGCAAATTCCTCTTTGGAGTTTGTTCGGGCCGCGTTTATGATGAGCCATGCAAAAAGAAAACCCAACCTTGAGCTATGAAAACTACGCCAACGTCATCGCGCCGGCTGCTGCTGGCTGTGCCTTGGGTATTCTGTTTGGTCGTGGCATGCGCCGCGGCTCTTCGAATGTGATCGCCCTGACCTTGCTGGCCGCGAGTGCGGTTGTCGCCGCCCCGGTGATCACGGATTTCATCCAGCGCACAGCGAATCGCCCCTCCACTGAACGTGGCAGTCGTCGCCGACTCGAAGGCATCCGGAATCATGGCGTGCCGGATGGTGACGCGAGTGAGTTCTTTGTGGATGCTCCAGACGTGGAGACTTTTCCTGCGGTCACACGCTGAAGCCTGCTGAGGCTAGCAGATGTCAGTTTCTGCCACGTCTGCAGACCAGCCCAGAATCCGCCCGCGTCATGCGTTGAGCACCGGATCACCAAACAAAGTGAAGTGACCGGCTTCAGTGATTCGCACATGAAAGATCTCGCCGGTGAGACGCTGGGGATTGCCATCGAATACAACGATGCGGTTTGAGCCTGTGCGCCCGGTGAGGCGGGAATCGTTGGTCTTGCTCGGGCCTTCGCAGAGGATTTCGACCTCTTTGCCGACAAACGCCTCATAGAGCGGCAGGGCGATGCGGTTCACAAGGGCGAGGAGATCTTGATTGCGCTCCTCCTTGATGCGTTCCGGCACCTGGAGGGCATCGTCCATCTCGGCAGCGGGTGTGCCGCGGCGTTTGGAGTAGCGGAAAACGAAGGCGTTGTCGAAACGCAGCTTCTCAAACAGGGCGCGGGTCTCCAGGTAGTGTTCCTCGGTTTCGCCCGGGAAGCCAACGATGACATCGGTGGTCACGGCGATGCCGGGACGTGCGGTGCGGATGCGCTCGACAAGCTCGCTGAACTTCGCACTGGAGTAAGGCCTGTGCATCCGCTTCAAGATGGCATCACTGCCGCTTTGGACGGGAAGGTGGACGTGTTCGGCAAGCTTCGGTAGGTAGGTGAAGGCCTCAATGAGATCCTTCTTATAGCCGATAGGATGAGGGCTGGTGAAACGAATGCGGCGGATGCCGGGAACCTCATGAACCGCCTCCAAAAGCTGCACGAATGGGCTTTTGCCATCGACGACGGGGAATTCGTGGCGGCCGTAGAGATTCACAATCTGGCCGAGCAGCGTGACTTCTTTCACCCCGCGGTCAGAGAGGCGTTTCACTTCCTCCACAATGTCAGCGATGGGGCGACCGCGCTCTCCGCCACGCGTATAGGGCACGATGCAGAAAGTGCATTTCATGTTGCAGCCTTGCATGATGCTCACGAAGGCGCTGGACTGCTTTTCTTTCAGTGTGTGGTCTCGGATGGTGTTCTGCGATTTCTCTTCCTCTTCCACATCGACAATCGAGAAGCGTTCATCATCCATGAGGGTAGCTTCTTTCTTGCGGATAATCTCATCGACGTAATCTACGACGCGGTGATACTTCTGCGTGCCGACCACGAGATCGACTTTGGCTTTGTCCACGAGTTCACTGCCGCGGCTTTGTGCCATGCAGCCCATGAAGCCGGTGACGAGCGGGATGCGCCGACGGCGCACCATGCCCATTTTGCCCAGCGCTTTTTGCTCCGCTTGGTCACGCACGGAGCAGGTATTGATCAAAACCACGTCGGCATCTGTGTCATCCGCCGTCATCGTGTAGCCGCGCTCAACAAACATTTGAGACACCTGCTCGGTGTCACGCTCGTTCATCTGGCAGCCGTAGGTTTTGATGTGGACGCGGGGCATTGGCGGCTCGGACAGTAGCCCCCAGAGAAAAAATAACAACCTGCAGCATGTCAGCTTATCAGGTGGCTTTGACCATTTTCACGCCAGTGCTTCCAGAATTGTGCAAGAAGGTGGAGGTGAGCGCTTGCATCCTGCTGCATGAAGCGCATTGCGATCATTGATTCCCACACTGGCGGTGAGCCCACGCGCGTGGTGCTTGGTGGGGTGGCAGTGGAAGAGCTTGAAATCTGGCGCAGGGCCATCCTGTGCGAACCGCGCGGCCATGAGGTTCTTGTGGGAGCACTGCTTGTCGAGCCGCGTGATGCCACGTGCGCAGCCAGCGTGGTTTTTTTTAACAATGTGGGCCTGCTAGGCATGTGCGGTCATGGTATGATGGGTGTGATTGCCACTTTGAGGCACCTTGGCCGCATCACCACTGGCATGCATCGCGTGGAGACGCCGGTGGGTCTTGTAACAGCCACTCTCCATGACGATGGGCGCGTGAGCATTCGCAACGTCCCAGCCTGGCGGAAGGCGGTCGCGGTCCGAGCCGGTGATGTAACCGGTGATGTGGCATGGGGAGGAAACTGGTTTTTCCTAGTCTCGGATCATGGGCTGGACCTGACGCTCCAAAATGTGCCAAGGTTGATGGAGGCTAGCTTGGCCATGCGCACTGCCGTGAATGCGGCAGGCTATCCGGAGGTCGATCATATCGAGCTTTTTGCTCCACCTCAGGCCGCTGGCAATGATAGCCGGAATTTCGTGATGTGCCCGGGTGGTCAATACGATCGCTCTGCCTGTGGCACCGGCACCAGTGCCAAGCTCGCCTGCCTTGCTGCGGACGGAAAACTCGCGCCCGGCAGAGTCTGGAGGCAGGAAAGCATTCTAGGCAGTGTGTTTGAGGGAAGCTATGAGCTGGGGATGGGCGGCATCATACCCACCATCACTGGTGAGGCATTCATCACCGCTGAATCAACGCTCTTATTCGAGCCTTCCGACCCGTTCCGGTTAGGCATTGCCTGACCGGAGAGCGGATCAATGATTGAAGAGAAACTCTTTTGTGTTCAGAAGGGCCCAGAGGATGTCCTCATAGGCTTCCTTTTTGCCTTGAGACGCTGCTTCACCCGTCTTGGACTTGATTTTCTTTTCCAAGTGAGACCGGGCGAATTTCACTTCTTCGGCATTCGGGTCGCGACTGAGCGCGATGTGGTAGAGGTCGGTGATTTTATCGTCGTCAGGGCGCGTATCCTTGGTGAGCCTGTCGGCTCGGCCATTGCCGCGGGCGAGCTGGGTCTGGATGTCAGCAGCGTTCAGGAGATGCAGGCTCTGCGCAAGGCTGGCTTCCTGCGTGCGCTCGCATTCGCAGGCGCTCGACGAGTCTGGGCGACCAAAGACACTGAGGAAGTAGGTGCTCTGATTGTAGCTGTTGTCCGGCAGCGCGACGGCGCGGGTGCCTGGAGCTTGGCCGGCGAAGTTGGTCTCAACATCGAGCAGTGTGTTCACGGCGTCGTAAAGCACCTCTGCATTAAGGCGTTTTGGGTAATAGCGGCTGAAGTTCTGGCGGTCCTTAGCATTATGCGCGTTTGGCACGGCGCTTAGCTGGTAAGTCGTGCTTGTGGCGATGGTGCGGATCAGTTTTTTGAGGTCATAGCCGTTCTTGATAAAATCGGTGGCAAGGGCGCTCAGCAGCTCTGGGTTCACCGGAGGATTTGTCTCGCGCATGTCATCTTCAGGCTCGACGAGGCCGCGGTTGAAGAAGTGCTTCCAGTAACGGTTCACCAGCGTGTGAGCGAAGAAGGGATTGTCCTTCGCACGCATCCACTCGGCCAGCGAGACACGCGGATCTTGCTCGGGTTTGAGCTTCAATGCGGCGCCACCGAGGCTGGTGGGCATCACATTTTCCTTGGTGCGGATGTTCTGTGTCTGTGCAATGCCGCGTTTGTGATAGATCAGCTCTTCGCCAGTGAAGGCAGAAGACTTTCTCGCGACATTTGCAAAGAAGGCGGCGAAACCATAATAGTCCTGTTGGCTCCACTTTTCGAAGGGATGGTGATGACACTGGGCGCACTGCATGCGCGTGCCAAGGAACAACTGAGCCACGTCCTCCATCTGCTGCTTCTGCTCTTTGACTTGGCGATACCACGCGACAGGCGGGCTCTGTTCGATATCGCCTGCGGCGGCGACAACCTCACGCACGAACTGGTCGTAAGGTTTGTTGTCTGCGATGCTGTCGCGAATCCACTGCCAGAACAGGTAGGTGCCACGAGCGTAAACGGGTTGTGTGCGCTGGTTGCGCAGGAGCGCAGACCACTTGTTCGCGAAAAACTCGGCGTAGTCAGGACTCTCCAGCAGTCGATCGACAAGTGCGGTGCGCTTGTTCGCGTCTTTCGAGGCCATAAAGTCCTTCATTTCGCTCGCGGTGGGTAGTCGGCCGGCGATGTCGAGTGTAACTCGGCGGACAAAGGTTCCGTCGTCAGCGATTTCGGAGGGCGGGATGCCGATGGTTTTCAGTT
>Ga0075471_10000444_pt1 | contig 24759 bp, 53 predicted proteins | sample DEB19_08_DNA_2_FD_74787 | JGI IMG/M metagenome (GOLD analysis project Ga0075471, IMG submission 74787) | Aqueous microbial communities from the Delaware River and Bay under freshwater to marine salinity gradient to study organic matter... | ecosystem: Environmental > Aquatic > Marine > Coastal ...
GATTACCGTTTATACTTAATAAACAACCATTACCACCTTTGCCACAGTTTCCTGTAGTTGAATTAAATGCACAAAACCCCGTTTCACTTGCACCACCGCCGCCTCCGCCACCTGTAGTGCATCCTGGGGCAGCATCCCATCCACCAGGGCATCCTTCTGCCGGAGAATATCCACCTAGATTTCCTGAACCTGCAGTAACGGAATTAGTTGGATCTGAATACCACCAACCTCCGCCCCCACCTGAACCGCCTGGGTTAGCTGTTGCCGCTCCAGATCGAGTAGGAGTTCCCGTGTATCCATTACATCCTCCTTTACCTCCACCTGTAGCTGATAATAAACATCCACTAGATTGAAAGGATGAGTTAGAACCATTAGTACCACCGCCAGGCTGTCCAGCACCTATACCGCCTGCACCTATAACTATACTGTAATTAGTTACATTGGTAGGAAGGAGTCCTGTTCTTAATCCGCCAGCACCGCCACCGCCTGAATTATCATATCCGCCTCCGCCACCTCCAGCAACTACTAAATAAGTAACGTTAAAGGGATAGTCAGGCGCAGATGATAAAGATTGATTACTTAATACTGATCCGCAAATAATAAACCCTGTCATAATGATCCTTTAGTATTATTTTTAAACAAAAGAACTCAGGAAACACAAATTACCCGAGGAAGTAAAGGTATGCACAGTATTGCCATTGCAAGAATATACGGTAGATCCACCTGTTGCTCTTTGTGATCCGGGGTATGATATTATAACAACACCGGAACCACCGCAACCACCAGGTGATGCTCCGCCAGGATCAGAAGTACCACCTCCACCGCCGCCTCCGCCAGTATTGGGAGAGCCAGCAAAACCTGAAACACCAAATTGGCAACCGCCTGCACCTCCGCCGCCGCAACCCCCTGGTCCGAATAGACCTGATCTACCGCCTCCACCTCCACCGCCTGCATACCATACAGGATTACCGTTTATACTTAATAAACAACCATTACCACCTTTGCCACATTGCCCACTAGTATTACATCCGTTTTGTGAAGCACCGCCACCCCCCGCTCCTCCGTATGGTGCACCGGAACCATTATCACAACCACCCGGGTATCCTTCTGGTGGAGAATAACCACCTATGTTGCCTGCACCGCAATGAACACTACCACTGTAATACCACCCTGCACCTCCACCGGACCCACCTGCTCCACCAATAGCTCCCGCACCACCCGACCAATAACCATTACATCCTCCCTTACCACCACCTGAAGCGCAAATATTAGTAAAACAGGAATTTGATCCAGTTCCACCAGAAACAGCACCTGCTCCGACGACAACACATAATCTACAAGTAATACAAGATGAAGTTATTGATAAGGAACCTGTTCTCAACCCACCAGCACCTGCACCACCAGCATTTTCTGTACCACCCCCGCCACCCCCTGCTACTACTAGATATTGTAGGTTAATTGGATATACTGGTTCAGAATTAATAAATTGACCACTAATTACAGAATTACATATAGTCACAGCAGCCATAGTTCTTTATCTTTGATGACAAATTCGTTCTTGTGTTATTCTTCCATCTGCGTGACGAATTTCTTTCCATTCATCACATTCGACGGTTTGTACTACAACAGGTTGTTGCTGTTGTACTATAATTGGTTGTTGATTTCGCGCTAATTCATAGCCTATCACGCCACCTATGATAGTCGGGGCTATCCACACCCATCCATGGTTAGGATGCCAATGTCTTTGCATGTGATGGTGATGATGTCTAAAATGATGTTGATGAGGACCAGCAAAAGCCGGTATTGAAACAAGTAATAGACATAATGATGCTAAAATTCTTTTCATTTTACCCCCAGGCAATAGAGTCGGAATAAACCGACTCTATTATTTATAATATTAATTTCCTCCGTATCTGTTTTCATATTCTAACCTAGCTAGGATATATTCCTTAACTAAATTAGATCTTACTATGTCATTTACGTCAAATTCTATTGTTTTTAATGAGGGCATCATATCTGCTATGACCATGAACTTTTTGAGCCCAGACATGTCGGTTTTCTTGTATAAATCCGTCTGTCTAAAATCCCCGCAGAAAATAATTTTTGATCTTTCTCCTACTCTCGTAATAATGGAATTAATTTCCATATCTGTCATGTTTTGTACTTCGTCTACTAAAATAATAGAATCATCTAGTGTAATACCTCTGACAAAAGAGGTTACCATAAATTTTATTACTTGTTGTTCTTCTAGTCTTTGGAACGCATCGTTTCTTCCAAATAAAGAATCACAAATTTCTATGTATGGTAATTTGTATACTTCAGTTTTTTCTTTTTCGTCTCCAGGTAGATGGCCTATTTCTCTCGATGGTACTGCTGATCTAACAATTACTACATGTTTGTAATAATTAGCTTTATCCATTACCTCCTCTAAAGCTTTGTATAGCGCTATAAATGATTTACCTGTTCCTGCCACACCGTGTAACAACATCATATTAGAACTATTATAGAGGTCAAAAAATCTCCTTTGGTTATTTGTTAATGGCTCAACCACCTGCAAGTCATCTATTCTCAGCTTCAATTTATTGGATATAGTTATCTGAGCTTGGTTACTATTGACAGATTGTAGTTGTAAATTATTTTTCTTTGCCATGTATGCCCTCGTTAAAGAAAAAGAAAGGGCAATAGTTCCTAACCATTGCCCTCCCAGGAGATATAACTTTTTATTTTCATCGTCTTGATAATTTGTCCGTCAAGTTGCTTTTATAATTAGCGCTTGCAATCTTAGACAAGACTTCTCTAAACCCACCATCTATACTCTTGACCCCAAGACGAACCGGATCAATTAACGACTGCTTTCCAGTATGATGAGTTGCATAATTCTTCGAATGACACTGTGGACATTCTTGTTCTTTCATTTCTGATATTTTACATTTAACATCAAAAACACTTTCACAATCTGAGCATTTAAAACTATAACTAGGCATTATTCCACCAAATAGGTTGTTCTCTTTTTTTCCATGATGCCAAATGTTGCTTGGCGCCGTTATAATAATTTATATATGATCTGATGCTGTCTCCTGTAACTTTAAATTGTTCTGGCATAGCAGGAGTAGGTTCAGTAAAAGGGCCATCGGGTATGTTGATTGGGTGTAACCAAAAATAGGACATCATTCTTTCTGCAGAATGTTGTTTACCATATCTATGTGTATATTCTTGTAAAAGATAAAACCAAAGTCGATATAACCATTTATAATTTTCTTTAGTCTGCCTGGTCCAAATACCTGAGGGATGCTTGATATGGCTAGCTTTCCATAATATATTTTCTCTATCATCTGGTAGAAGCCAACGCTTTATATTTCTACCATTAGCAGTTTTACCAAGATATTCCTTACCGTCTAATACTCGGTGTGCAGTGGACATTAGTTGTCCGTATTCTAGAATCATTTTTACTACATGCTTGTCATTATGTAATCTAGCACATTCCTTAGGATCATTGTGCAAATAAAAAATATTCATAAACTAATTTTCTCCACATTATTCAATATTTTATCAATTATTTTTTTTGTATGAATGGTAATGTATTGGCATTGCTTCGCTTTTTGCAATGATTCAATTACAAATTTAGGGTCTAATTCGCCTAGATTTTTTTCGTTAATTTTATTAGGCAGGCAACTAAAGGCGTTTACGCAGAGAACAGATATTTCTATTTCTGTCTCGGTATACAGAGGAATTTTGAAACCAAAATTTTTTTGTATTTCAGGAAAAATATATACTTTAGCGGTCATGAAGGACACTCCTGCTGTCCTTCATATTTATTAGAAATACAATTTTTTGATATACTTGTCTAATTGAGAGTCTAAATTATCATTAGAAATGTCCATATGTTTGGTTACAAAATCCTTAATATGATCTCTGACTCGTTCACCATCGTATATAGCATTATGAATAGAGAGATAACCTGAGCATTGAGCTTGAGCATAAGATTCTGGTCCAAAATTAAATACACTATATAATACGTGTCGATAGGAACCTTTATCCACAATCTCACCTTGATGGATTCTTCTGCTAACAGCACAAAATACTTTTAGTTGCTCGTCATGTGATAATGAATTCCAATATGCTTCACTATCATTTTCTATTTGCTTCATTGCGTCATTAAAGGCATTGCTGATTTCCTGCAATCCTTCCAACGATACTTTAGACTCATCAAAAACAGAAACTTTCCACACTCCTGCGCTTTGGCGCAAGGTGTAAGATACCTCTCCCTCAGTTTTATTTTCTTTCTTGAATTTTTCTATCTCAAGTTGAGCATAGAGATGAGGATCTTCGACATCTCCCATTTTAAATTCGTGTATCTTCATTTAAGTTCCTAAATGATTACCATGTTCATCTTTACATTTATGCCAGAATGGTAATAGAGCAGTAAAAAATCTACCTAACCAACCTATATGTTCACCGCACTTTTGACAACACCAACTTGGAAATTTGTTCATACAAATCCTATTTTAGCTTTTGGTTTTGCCTTATGAGTCTGTTTATGAAACACATCAGCAATGCTGTAGGTATCACTATCAGTAGGCAATTCTGTATCAATAACACTTGCAAGATTCTTTGCCTGTTGTTTATTCAAGTAATTGAATGTAAGAACATCAAAGCAGCGACCTGGACGAATAAGAGCAGGATCAATATCCTTTACTGATGGCAAATTAGTACTGAAGATAAGCTTCTTGTTCTTTGTAGTAATCAAACCATCGCCGACGTTAAGAAACTTATGCATAACAGTGTTGCCTTCGTTTCTACTGCCGAGAAAGTTGTCTGCATCCTCTAACACCATGATGTTATTACTACTTTCAATGAATCGAGCAAACACATAATCTTTTTCAAGTAGCTCAGGATCATAGGTTACAATAGCACTTGACTTAGTATGCTGCAGAAGACCTCGAATGAAAGTAGTCTTGCCTGTACCTGGTGGTCCGATCAATACAAGCACACTCGCAGATGAATGCATGTAACGATCATAGTAATCAATTAATTTTTCGTCACCAAGAAATGGATACATTTCTGATACAGGAGTCTTATCTGTAGTCAAAGGAACAGTTACATTAGAACCATCTGAAGAATACATCCACTCAATAAAAGATTCAGCAATGTCAAAATTATCTTTAAGTGTTTCTTCGAAATTCTTAATAAAGTTAATTTCACCAATAAGTTTTACTGAGATATAAGTGCTGCTAATGTTAAATTTGATAATGGCTTCATTAAAGAAGATTGCACCATGTTCTTCACCTGATTGAAAAATACGAGTACGACCTTCGGTGTTATTAGCAACAAAGCTTTTCCAATCTTCCATAGAACAAAGAAGATGTAATGACTTAAATTGTGTGTCCAATCCAGCATATGCTTTTTCAAGCAAAAATTCTGATACAATCACATCTTCTGCATCAGTAGCTGCTAGAAATACTTGTCTATTGTCCATATTAAAAGAATCCCATGTATAACTATTCAAACCTATTCGTTTATCTTTTCTCAATCTGCGTTTTGAGTCGCTACTAAGATAACGCCTCATCATTCCATCATTACTCATTCTAGCTAATACCTGTTCTAAAGTACGATACCCAGTTGTCATTTAATTCTCTTTGAATCATCTGCAATATTCTTGTCTTCACGCAACTCAATAAATGTCGGCAGAAACAAGCTTTCTACATTACCACCTTTATCCTGAATACGAGCATTATATTTTACTGTGGCTACTTTTCCTACAACATAGTCAACCACAAATTCCTTACGCTGCTCATCCGTGTAACCAGACCCAACATTTACTCGAATAGCACCATCATTTGACTCACAAATAAGAGCACCAAGACGACCCTTGTTTTTACCAGTACCTTCTTCCCAACCCACAATCATAAGATCACACTCAAGTTCTGCTTTGAACTTTACTTGATCCTTACTACGTTTGTCTTCCCAGATGCCAATCATGGACTTAAGAATAATACCTTCTTGTCCCTCATCCAAATACTTGTTGAATAGTTTGTTAGCAGTATACTGATTGTCAACTGTCTGTGTTTCTACAATACTAATAAGATGTCCCAGAGAAGATGCCTTCTTAAATTTTTCTACCCTGCCTACAAGCTCACTAAAACGAGATTTGTATGGAACAATATATTTGCCTAGAAGAAAAACATCATAAGGAATAGCATCCCATAATGTAGCACGAACCATTGCACCTTCATTCGCTGACTGAGTACCTTTGATTGCTTTGGTTAAGATACCATTTCCGGTCTTTCGATCAAGCGGCTTACCAGTTCCATCAACCACAAGAAGTTCGCCGTCAAATACGACATCATTGCCATAAATTTTGGCCAACCCAATAAATGCTTCACTAAATAAATCTGAAGCGATATCCAATTGCCTACCATTACGACTCCTAAATTCTACTTTACCGTTACGGATGATGGCGTTGAAGCGCATGCCATCCAACTTAAGCTGGACATATGCTGGGAACCCGATTTTGTCGACAAGCTTCTGTTCGAATCCAGAAGCCAGCATGACGGGATACGTCTTAATGAGTCCGGGCCAGATTTTATTAATGGTTGGTTCTCCGACTCCGCAACGAAGGTCTTGTTTGATGATCCGTTCAATAACGCTGGCATCTTGTGCATCAAGTGACTCCAAAATAAATTTCAAATGGTCTATTGCAGCATTACCAGTCTTGTTACGAGTGGCAAATTGCTGTTCAAGTTCTTGCATAGCCCAACCCAGTGCTGCTTTAGCCTCAGCTTTGCCAACAATATAGTTTGGGATTTTACGAATGTAATAACTAATCATAGGATCATATGCTAGTCGAAATGTTTCTTTTAACATATCATTACCAGCATTTTGCCGAAGAATTGCTTCTTTAGCTAAACGAGAATTGTCTGCAGCAAGAGCTTCAAGAATATCAAATACTTCCATTATATTACCTATCAAGAATAAAATACGTTAGCTTGGCGGTCATTCTTAAGTTTGCGCTTATACGCAGTCTTATCCTCTACAATACGAGGACGATACTTCGGCGTACGAAGATCTTTTGCTACAGGGTTACGGCGTTTTTCGGTTTTCATTAGAATCTCCACTATTTCATTATTATATAGTAAAAAGATATCCGTGTCAACCGAAGGGTTATTCATATATTGCTTATTTTTTAAGCATGAAACGGTTGAATTTCAGTATTTACATTAAAAGAGACGGCCTTATAGTCATGGGGTCTAATCATCACTGCAGTTTTGGCTACTTCTAATTTATTAAGATCATCATATACACCTACAATTTCATTGTGTTTAATACGATTGATCTTATCATGCCATCTTGCTTCTAAAATGTATAGTACTTTCATGCAACTTTTTCCATTGTAGTACTATTAGTGATTGTTTGATATAAGACCTCAAATTCCTCATGTTGCTCTACCTCAGTATTGAAGTTTTGCTTATGATATGTCTTTGCCATTCGCCTAAAAGTTTTCTTGGATAAATTCTGTTCATCACAAATGTTATTAATAGCCTCTCTAATAAAATCTCGTTCACCTTCAATACGAGTCATAGAGTTACTAATTTCCTTCATGCAATCTAAGATTGCCTTGCGGTCTGCGGGGTTGCTAATCATATAGTTTTCCTTTCAATGTCTTCTTCAATACAATCTTTACCATATTGTATTTCTACAATACGTAAATCATTTTCTGTAAAATTACAAAGTTGATGCCATTCCTGTTTTCGAATAAAAAGATGTTGATGTTTATCTAAAACTGTGTATGTTTCATCCTCGTGTTTAACTGTGGCTATACCTTCAGATACCATCCAAAATTCATTACGAGAATAATGTTTTTGCATAGATAACTGTTTGCCAGGATATACTAGCAATTCTTTTACCTTTATACCAGGCAGAGAATACAATACTCGATATACTCCCCATTGCCTAACTACCATTTCCATAAATTATCTCCTCATAGATGCAATAGCTTTAGCATCATCATCACAAAAAATAGGGACAGCATTAGATTTATGCATAGTGCCAATACCAATAATCTTAGTGCCAGTGTAAACTGGTGCCTCTTTTTTTGCACCAACACCTGCACCTGAATCATGACTCTTGATGTGAGCGTTAGTGGTTCTGCCTGGAGGCGGACCATAAGTAGGGAAAGGTCTAGTCAAAGGTCTAGCCTTGATGACCTTAGCAGTCTTATCAATTTCTGTTTTCAATTTTTGCCAATCGGATTTGAGTTCTAGATCACGCTTCTTAGCTTCAGCCGAAGCATACTTAATTTTGCGTTTTTTGCTATTGCCTAAATTGTTTAACCAAGGACCTACGAGAGCCATATCACCTCCTAATAATATAACTTAATTATAAAGTCATTAGTTTTTCTTGTCAAATGCCCTGTATTTCCAAAAATTGACCGTTCTACTATCAAATACTGGGTCTTTTGGGATCTGTGAGTGGTCTGCCCAAGTATTTTTTGGTTCGGGAGGTGGTTTTTTCCCGAAAAACCACTCCATCACTTTACAATAGTTGCTAGTTTAATTTTTGGTAATGGTTTATCAATTTGATCCTCGGATTTTGGAGGCATCAAATCAGGATATGCTTCTCTTACAATACTCTCCTTTAAAGATTTCCATTTTGTTTGTAGTTTTCTATCTTTTGCCAAACAAACCATTTCTGCCTCGGTCCAATGAATTCCTTCTAACATTTGAATAAACAAATGCTCTTTTCTAATTCTGTTTAAGTTAACACTTCTATCTAACCAAACATAAAATCTTCTAAATTCAACATACAAGTTTGATTCAGATGTACCCATGGGCAAATCTTTATTTTTCTTAAATGGCGGTTCTCCCTCAGGTAAATCCATTACAGCTCTTTCGTCGTAATTGATTTGTAAAATACCTCTAAGGACTACATTCTCGTAATCCTTTAATACCTTTATCTTTGCTTCTTTAGTTTTAGCTTTTTCAAACTCATCTAAGATTTGTGGTACAGATGTTTTCATTAAAAGTCCTCTATTAATTCTAGCATATTCTTCATTTTATTCTCAATAAAGAAGTTAAGCATTTTACTTTTGTTTTTTGTTGGACTGTTTACAAAATAGTCCACAATTTCATTTTTAAGATCTTCTGGTATATATCTAAAATCGACTAATACTTTGTTACGATTATATCTAGTAACAAATTCATCATCATTAGGCATAGTAGTAGGATCATCTAACCATGCTTCTAATTTTTTTGTTGATATTGGTTTTTGTTTAACACCGTTGACGAGACAATCATCTGCTGAGAACGCATTTGGAATTCCGTCTCCCTTGTCGCCGCGGATTGTATGTTCCAAAACATATCTCTCCGGCGTTGTGTCAGGCTTAACATATTTCTTTTGAATTGGCGAAAACTGTTTGACATTTTTATACCTCTGCAACTGAATAAAATCATGGTCACCTGAGATAACTAGAAATGGTTTTGGATCACCCTCCATAAAAGGATTTTCATTTTTAAGATCATTTGTTTGAGACCATTCTGCTAAAACAGCAATAATATCATCTGCTTCAGCCCCGTGGACATTGATAACCTTGTAAGGAAAATACTGATCAATTTCTTCTCTAATTTTATTTAGAGTTTCGAAAATTAATTTCCAGTCAAAGCCAGATTGTTCTCTAGCTTTTTTACGACCAGCTTTGTATAAAGGGAAAACCTCACGACGCCAATATTTCATGTTATCGCAGGCAATCACCAGCTCACCAAATTCATTACCAAATTTTTGTTTATAGCCTCTTAATGAATTAAGAATCATATGCCTCAATAAAGGCACATTCATTTCAACATCAGTTCGGCCACCAATTTCTGCCATTAAATTTGAAATGGCAGTTTGATTATAATCAACAACTATCATAATAATCCTTAAGTTACTGCTACTACTACGTTTCCTGTTATTGGGTCGGTGTATGTATTAGCAAGCACACCCGCTTCTAATTGCTGAGCCTCAAGCAAAGCAATATATGGTGCTAATTTATCTTTAACGGTTTCTTTTAGTGTTAAATTTAGTATATTATTTCCACATCCAGTCAATAAGTTATAAACTATGTTATTAATTTGAGTGGTAACTGCATTCTTAATTACCTTAGTGTTTATCGTCACTCTAAATGTAGTATTAAACTGATTTAGTTGTGTCTGTAGATTACTTATCTCACCTAATAGAGCTGTCACACCTGTAGCTGCTGCTATCTTATTTGTTAATGCTTGTATTACATCACCTTTTCTCAATCCATCCAACAATTGATTAATTGTTACCAAATCTAAATCAGAGGAATTAGGATCACACACGTCGCCTAATATATCCATGATACTACAATCACCTGGGCCACCGCCAACAGGCGATGCTTTGGTCACTCCTGATAATACATTGGTATTGGCTTGAAATGCTAATAATGTGGTCTTGTATGCTTGTAGTGCTATCTCTTCAGCTGAGCCAGGTGTTTCTGCTGCAATTTTAGCATTGACTGCTGTAATGGCAGCATTGATTGCCACATTTGCTGGATTTTGAAAAAACTGTGTTTGTATATCATCAACTATATTTTCAAGATCATTCAAATAATTACCTAGTACTTTTACAGCAGCAGTTATTTGATCTGCGAATTGTTTTAATTCTTGCAGTTCTTTTGGTATGATGCCTTTAGATTGAATAATAGCAGGAGCTCCTGCTATTTGAGTGAGTAAAGAAGGTCCTATTCTAGAACCTCCTATCTGAGATAGAATTATTCTAATCAATTGACAATAAGATAATTTTAATGCCATGGTATATCTCGATAAAAATATTATTTATTATCGAACTACTCGAACAATTAGCATATCTAAACTAACTCTACCATTTACATCACCACCTTTAGTCTTAATGGTATCCATAAATTTACGAAGCTGTACTTTACCAGCATTGAGTAATTCCTGAAGCTGTTCTGCAGGTTTTCTTAAAGTTTTAGTCTCAGACACCTCTGGATCATAGTTCTGCAAAGCTGAACCTTTGACTTGTATACCTTGACCTGAGTCGGTACGATATACTGACAATTTGCGATTCTTCGTATTGAACAACCATACTGCAGAAGCACCAACAATATCCATTGGACTTACTGAACTAATACTAAGTTCTTCATCTTTGGTCTTATACTTTAGATTCTTAACTTGTTGAGCCGGGGTCTTTGGCTTAGCAGTACGAGGCTTACGATTGGCTTTCTTGAATGCACCATACTTTTCGCAATCTTGAACCATAGCAGCAAAGAATTTAGCAACATCTTTTTTGCTGGTCTTTGTATAATGAGAATATGCTTCATTCAGTTGAGCATCTTTACCTTCAGTGATTTCAATCCATTCACGTAGACGTCGCTTTGCCCACTCCTCAATCTTTGGAACATATGCTTGAGGAATCTCTTTTGCCTTCATATCTGCTTCAAGCGAAAATTCTGTACCGTCAGTAATATAGTCATCATATGCTCCCTCTAAGGTGCCAATGTAATTGGCAATCTTTTCATTCATTGCATCTTGAATAGAGGGTTTATTGGAAACTATAACGGTTTTCTGTACTACAGGGATAGTGATGGGTTTGAGAATTGTGAAGATATAATTATTGAAGTTTTCGACGTGATAATCACTAAGTTTAGCACCTTTGCTCAAAATTCGAGCAATCCAACCATAGGTCGGACGAATTTCCTTGTCAGGCACCTTGTCGAAATCTTTTAGATCAGCTGGACGATTTTTTTTAATATATTCTCTGATGAATTTTCGAGCATCTGCTTTATTGCCGTCAATAGAATACCAGTTCATTGCAGTAATGAACTTCACCCCATATCCTTCTACACCGGCAACAATCTTAGTTGCATCTGGTTCTGCGCCGACTACGACGTTTTTTGGATTAGCTACTTTTTCTGCACGAGCCATATATCACCTCAAAATTTACCATATCATTATTATATTATCATTTGTAATGCGTGTCAATATCCAAAAAATAACCCTTTAAGGTATATGGTCTTCAACTACTAATAAGGGATTTTTCTCTTAATACCTTTAGAACGATTTCGCTAACAGTTTCTTCAAAGGTCGGCAAAGGAGGTCTTGTCGCTGCTTGTTGATTTAAATCTTGTTGTATATCATTGACCCCGGGCAGCATATCTTCTCCTGTAGCGACACTAACCCAAGGAGGAATAAATCTTTCCATGATTGATTGAGAACTGTTGATCAGAGACGCTTCCAATGAATCAAGATTTTGATTTATTAGGTTGACGTCCAACCAAGAATTTACTAATTCTTCTGTCAAAGATTCGAAAGGTGTAAAATGAATATTATCATTGAACCCAATTTCCATATTTAAAATACCACTTAAACTGCTATTATTCGATCTAACAGAGATTAGTACCTGTGCAGAGATTACTTTCTTAGGATATTGTTGATCGCTACTATCAGTTATTAGTTCTACTACGTTGTAAGTTTTTTCCATTGAAAATGCCTATAAAGTGTTTGTAGTATATAATCCGCCCTCATGATCAGCGTTGGTTATACTTATTAATGCAGCACCATCCGCACCTTTGCCGCCATCTACTGTAGCTCCTGAGCTACCACCGCGCCCTGAAGCTGCATTAGTTACAAATTGAGAGTTACTATTAATTGGACCTCTCGGCGAAGGATATCCGAGAGTGCTTGATAATCTATTTCTCCAAGCAAATTCAAAATTAGAGTTACTAATATTATTTGAAATCATATAAACCCACCCTGAACCACCGCCTCCGCCACCGACTTCAAGTCTGGCGAATGCTAGTTCTTTTTGATAAAAAGATCCATCCCCGAATACGTCACTAGCATAGATGTAAAAAGCAGGTAAAAATCCTGGAGCACCCAATCCTCCGCCTCCGCCTCCGCTGCCACCTGTATCAAATTGCGTAAAAATAGCATCAATTACAGAATCCGGCTGCCCAGGAAATCTTTCTGTTATTATATCTTGAAAAGCGCCACCAAAAGGTTGAATAAAATTTTTATAATAAAAGGAATAAAAATTATCAGCACCTAATCCTGGAAATCCATCATTTAAAGTGTTATTAATATCATCTGTTGGACCTCTATTTACTAAAAATCCATTTAACCCTGTATCTAGAGTACCAATGCCTGCTAATCCTCCAGTTTTGGTATAACGAGGATAACTAGTTGTACTATAATTTATGCCATAGGCTCCAGCAAGAATACCTGTAGGAAAATTTCCTGCTTCAAAATTGTCGGTGAATTGGCCTGCTCCACCTCCGCCGCCTCCACCTCCCGCGAAGGATAATATGTAGCCGGTACTACTTGTTCCTTCTGGATACCATATGATACATGAGGCACCGCCGCCACCTCCTCCGAATCCGGATCCGCCCAATCTTAATGGGGGCCCACCTGATCCGCCGTTTCTATATCCTGCTCCTCCGGATGGTCTCGAACGTGAGTTCCAAAAGTTTCCACCGCCAGGATAAGAATGCCCTCCTCCGCCACCTTCTCCGACATATATTGTTATTGCCTGATTGGAATTATTGCTGGCAATATAACAAGTCATACTAGCCTGAGTGCCAGATCCACCTGTGCCTCCAAATCTGGCAGGACCTGTTCCATCACCCCCTCCACCTCCACCCCCTCCACCAATTAAAGTGTATTTCAACCAAAACTTGCCAGCGCCTAATACGTATGTGTTGACCCCATAAGAGGTATGTACTATATTGCCAAAATATGGAAAAAATGAGCCTCGATAATCGCTCATTTTTAAGTTAGACGCTGTGGTTTTTAAAATTGTTCTCGAGTTTCGAAGAGAAAAATCAGTAGAAGAACCATTAAGACTATAGGTACCATACCCCAAATTAGTAGGAGACGGACCAATGCTATCTGCGACAGAAGCTGCCGATGCGCCCCCATCAGTCCACATAGAAGCGCCTGTTCTAAGGCTGCTCATTTTAAAATTAGTAGTAAACGGACCAGTAGCAGATTGTCTATAAGGTGCAGGTAAAGCAGCATTGGGCTTAGATATTGATACATTGAGATATTCATTAAAAATATCTGCATATAATCTAACGTCAGAAAGATTAGTTTTTATGGGCATGTTTAACCTTCATGTTTATTATTATTTATTAAATATCTCCAAACCTCCAGATCATCTTTGTATACCCATTCTTCCACACCATTGTACATACGATGGAACACATAGTCAGTTAGGTCAATGTCGATTTTTCTACCGAATTGACCTTTGAAACCATCAGTTAAAGTAAATCTAACTATAACATATTCTTTTAAAGTTTTGTCCACTTATTAACTAACAAGGAATTGATGTTTTCAGCAATACTTGATCCCCATTCCCAATTGTTCATGTAAGCTTCCTCATATGCCTCCTGTTCATCCTCTATACTGGCATCAATGAAGTTTCTAATATTATACGAGAACATATCGGCAAAGTCCTCGATGTCCACCAGATTATCTAACTGTGTTAAGTCAATGATCTCTCTTATCATTTTAACATCAGATGAGCCGTCGATACACTCCTCGATTTCCTCATCGGATAAAATGTCATTGATTTTGAATGCTGCCGAGCTCAAAGCTAATCTCCTTAATAGAATCCAGACGAATCGTACGCCATTCATCAATTTCCACATCCGTGACACTAATTACCCCGGCATTTTCCTTTTTACCAGTACCGTTAGTATTTGCCACCAGTCGATCATGAAGTGTCGCTTTAATGACACGGTCAGTACCATCCTTCTTTGTAAATTTAATGGTAACGACTTCTTCTTTTAAGACACCGGTAAGCCATTTGCGTAGTTCATCAAGTTCCATCTCATTCCAGTTATTCATGAATAATCCCCATTCATTTGTCCGAGTAAATAATTATACACCAGGTACCAATCTTCAGATGACCAAACCTCATCTGGTGTTCTCATGTCAAACGCTTTGTTTGGTCTATCCCACCAATTAGAAACAAGAGCTTCACCAAAGCATGCTATTAGTATGGCATTGCATCTGTTTCTAGCCACATTCTTATCATTCATAAATTTCTCTTAACTCCTCTCGTATCTTCTCCACGGCCAAGTTCCAACTCTCATCGGCACCAACCCATTTTATCTTACCCAGTTCATTATCAATATCAACGATGACATTACGTATAATAGAAGCCGGTAACGCATCACCGGTCCACACTAAACCAATGTCTTTACACGATTTATCTATAAGTTGCCGAGCTCGTTTATTCATTGCTATCTCTATACTCATTAAACATATCCTTGGCAAAATTATAGTCTTCCATACTATAAAAGCGAAACGCCATTGTACCCATTGTCGTGGGAACGTACTGAAAACCGATATGATGCTTGGTTAGAATCTGTATACAAAGTTTACGAGACCAATCATCAATCGGCCAGATCTCCAGATTATGTTCATGTAGAGTAATACCAATTCTCATAGTTTATCTCTGTGTATGTATATAAAGAAGGCAACAATTGCTATAAAGCATAGCATTATTATATTAAATTCAGTAATGGAAGTCATTACATAGGCCGCATAGAGTTATACATTTGGTCACGAAAGTTTATCGTCAGTGACACGCGTTTTTCATCAGTCATGTTCGGTTCGACATAATGTCTCAAATAAGCTGGGAAAATGATTAGTTTGTTTTGTTTCGGTCTCTCTCGCCATATACCAAAATTATTTTCATTCTTATCGTTCAATGGAAAAGCATATGACGTAGTAGGATTCTCAAACACCAAATCCCCACAGAGATCATGGGCTTTTAAGTAAAGCACCGATGAGTATGAAGCATATGGATGCATGTGTGATAGATTGTAATGGTGTTTTCTATTTACATTGAACCAGAAGTTATCAACCACAAGATTTGCATTAACATCCGTAGCAACGGTCGAAATGTAATCGTGAAGTTTAGTTACTATATTGGGAAATAATGTATGTAGATTGTCCCCAGAATAGTTAGTACTCTGATATCCGAGCATATTAGATTTTTTCTCAGATACAGTAGACTTCTCTATATTAGTACATATAAGCAATTCTTCATCAAAATTTTCAGTAGTTTCAAATACCCATATATTGGTATAGAAAGGGGTAATTTTCATTTTTTTCTGTACAAAGTTTTTTGTGATTCTCGGTGTATGTGGATTGGAAGTAGATTCGGTATAGAACGGAGTAAAGAACGGAGTAAAGAACGGAGTTAGGTCGGTGTATTTTAGACGGGGTTTTCAGTGAGATTTTTCTGTGAGATTTTTCTGTGAAGAAAGATTTTAAAATCATTTTTGAATTTATTTGGTGGCCGTTATAATTGAGGATTATTAGGGTATGAGACTCATCTCGGATTTCTTTAGTCTGACCTTTTTCAGTGGTCAGTCTTTTGGCGCTTTGTTGCTTTTTTGCTATTTTAGCCAGTCCAGTAGCAAAATGGCTGCCGCAAACCCTGCCGCGAACAGCATGAAGCGTCCTACTAGGTCATCCATCCTATCCTCATACCTCATGGCAGAATCCCTCCTCATTACGCTGCTTCCTTCGCATAAGAACGCTCTATATGCGCTATGCCCTCTAATAGAGACCTTAGCTGCTCTTCACGCTTGGCCTTGGGGAGCTGATACAACGAGGTCTCGATCACAGCGGTCATGACACCGATGATCCGCCAGGGAGTGCTGAACTCGTTCCCAGCGTCCATTGCGGACAATGTTGCTTTGCGAATCACGTCTGTCATATCGATGAATTCTTTGCTTTTCATTTGCTGTTCCTTTTTATTTACCATACCATTATTATATAACCATATGGTACCCGAGTCAAATGAAGGGTTACTCGGTAATGTAACGAAGTTCTTCGATCGCTTCGTCTAGCGTGTCGAATCCGGTGGCATCGTAGCTGTCATCGTAGAGCTTGACATAGTAGGCTCCGTTGCCTGGACTTGCTTCTCTATCAAACCCTGCTTCGCCAGAATCGGTGAAGAACTGAATGACTCTCGTAATTTCCATGTTACTGCTCCTCGGCGGCAAAAAAGCGTGGACTCAATTCGTTAAGATCAAGCATGCGACAAACATCTTCCATACTCATGTAACCTAGACATGCTCTCAGCAACACTTCCATGTCGACTATGCCATTCTCTACGAGGTCTAGGGCGTAACTACGGACATCCTGGGATACTTGCATCTTTGTTCCTTTGTTCTTTACCATAACCATATTATATGTTCAAATGGTATCCGAGTCAAGTGAAGGGTTATACCAGATCTACCTGGACGTCTACAGTAACACGCTCGTTCTTGTGATTGAATACTCGGACGGGTTTGCCTATGCCCATGGGCTTGTCTGTCAGATTGAACTGCCCTAGTCCCAGCTCTGTTAGCACATGGCTCACTGCGAGTCGCTGATCTACGAAAGACATACCTTCCATAGCACCCTGTACTGTGGTGTGAAACGCTACACCGTTGACGATGACTCGGATCTTCTGGCTGTTCTTCAGCCCCACGACTAACCGACTACGCATTTAAGAGCTCCTCGTTACGAAGTAGAATGGACCTGCCCAGAGCATCTTGCTTTTCGGACAACGTACCCCTGTTGTCGAACCACTTGATCAGCATCCCTGCTAGGACATTGTCCTGTCTCGGAAGCCTAGCACATATATACGCTAGGTCGGCTATGAGAAGTGCGTGGTCTAGATTCACGTACACTGGGGTTTTCGTCATCTTTGTTCCTTTGTTCTTCACCATAACCATATACTAACACCAAATGGTACCTGAGTCAACTGTATGGGTACTAAGATTGTCATCTTGTCCCGGGACCAGGCGACAATCTACCAAGCAAGCTCTCGGGGAGCATAGGAGACCTTGCCATCGTATAGCATCTGAAGGCGCTCGCCCTGCGTCAGGTAGTCATCATCAACGACTTCCCACCCGGCGATGTACTCCTGATAGAGGGGATTGTCGATCTCGATCTCGGAGCGAAGTGCCATCACGACATGAGTAACACGATTGAAATCTCTGAAATTCTTGACGACATAGTCCTCCCCACCCTTAGCCTTCCAATAGGGATTGTCTTCTGAACCATAGTTCTCGAGAATCTGAGTCGTGATGAGCAACTTAGCCATGCTTTCTCCTATATAGAGGATCCGACGAAACTCATCTGCTTCGGGCTAACCTCTGCAATTTGTCTGTTCGGTTTCGTCTTCACCATGATCTAATTATATGGGTATTTGAATACCCTGTCAACCTACAGGGTTACTCCAGCGTAGATTTCGTTTTCAGCATCACCGAACTTTTCTTCTAAAACTGATAGCATCTCCTGCTCATCTGAGGTCAGATTCCCGAATTCTGGGGACTGAAAGTAGGTGTATAGTAAACCCAGAACAGCAGAAACCTCAGTAGCATTTAGCGTTATAGCAATTTCGTTTTTCAATTCATTTCCTTTCTTTACCATACCCTTAGTCTAACACCGAGAGGATTTCGTGTCAACCTCCGAGAGATTTCCCGAGCACAGCGAAGGGTTGCTTGACTTCTAATTCAAAAGGGGGAAAAAGTATTTATTGCCGAGGAAGTGCTTACTTTTTAAGCATATAAATAAAGGATTTTCTGAAGGCACGATTGCTACTTTCGTAGGGGTATAATTTACTGCTAACCGATACCTAGCAGCACCATAGACACCGAGAGGGCACTATATCCACTGGTTACTAACAGTCTATCAACAGAATATTTTGCTATCTCAATGCTCAGCAACATCTTATATTGCTATTCAAGACAAGAGCGGGACTCAAACCCGCTCGCTTCTCTCGCTAACCCGCTAATTACATTCGCCTACCCGCTCGCTTCTCTACCGATAATCTTTCCAATTCCCTAATAGCTCATTGTCTCCGTACCCAGCCGTATACGCTGCTATCTCATTAGCACTCATATCTACCATATCGAGTCTCGTGCTATTGTAGCTATCCCCTACGTAATAATGAGGGTTGAAGCCACGTCTGTAATAAGAGTCTGCTGTGCCTCTATCGTACGGTCCTCCGTGTCTTTGACTGTACAGTTGCTGATGCTGTTCGATGAGATCTTCTACAAGCATTACTTACTCCTCCGATACTAGAAATTCTTTGATCAGTTCTGCTTTGACGTTCATTAGTAAAGCGTAGATCGCATCCGTGAGACCATTCTGTACGTCTTCCACAATCTGCTCTACTGCTAAATCAATGAGATCGTTCATCTCTTATACTCCCACTGCAAAGATCTTGGTTGCGTTGAACGCTCCCTTGTTCTTTCCCTTTGCTGTAGCTGACTTTGGAGTCTTTCGAGCTTTGACCTGAGTAATCACGTTACCCTTTGCCAGAAATGCTGCGATTGCAAGTTCTGTTTCTGCTCTGAGGTCTGCTTTAGTATTGATCTGCATCTGAGTTCCTTTGTTCTTTACCATGATCTAATTATATAACCGTTTGAATACCCTGTCAACCTGAAGGGTTACTTGAGTCAGTAGGGTTTCACCAGAATTGGTGCTACGTTGGGGTCGGTTGACACTATAGAGCACTCAAACCCCAGGGCCCGAGCGTGAGCTATCGCTTCTGCTAGGGTGTGAAACGATCCCTTGTTGAGTCCGAAGTTGACCATGTGAACTGTGTAAATCATTGTGCGCTCCAGTATGAAAAACAACCAGTCCATTCTTTGTAGGATTTTTGATCTGCCAGTGGCATGACCAGTAGTTCGCAGATGCCATCAATCCAGGCCTTGCGTAATACACAAATGGTTCCTTGTTCAATCATCTTTGGCTCCTTGTTGTTTACTGTAATTCTAGTATACTACCAATCTGTAGAGTTGTCAACCTATTGTATCTATGCCACAATCTCTCAGAAGATCTTTGGATTCAGCCGTTGCCTTTGACGCCAGTAGGGCAAGGCCCAAGCAAGGTTAGTCTCTATGACAATAGGAGTCATTTGACCCATCAAGTTCCTATGCCGGCTCACGTACACTCGCATCATTGTACCACCTCGCCTAGATCGGAGTAAAGATAACAGTTAGAACCCTGAGGTCCTGACAGGTATGCTTCAGCGGCTTCTAGTGAGGCAAATACGCCTGCCACTGAAGGGCCAAGTCCACGATCTTCTTCTAGCACTACGAACACTCGTAGTTGGGATTGGTGTTCCATCATCTTTGGCTCCTTGTTCTTCACCATAACCATATACTAACACCAATTGATACCCGTGTCAACCGTATGGGTACTAGCAAACGTGAAGTCTAGTGCGACCGTTGAAGCCGTCGACAAGTTTGACACTGAATCCATTAGCTGTTAGTGCTTTAGTGACCGGTCCGTAGTTGTACCTAATACCCCAGATTTTGACACTGCGAGTTCCGTCGACTAGCTTGTCGTTGAAGATCACTGCGTCTGGTCCAACTACACTACGAATAACTTTAGTCATTTTGCTGGTCATTTGGGTTCCTTTCTTTACCATAACCATATACTAACACCATTTGATACCCGTGTCAACCGAAGGGTTATTACTACAAGTTCATCTGCGGCAATACACTCCCTTCTTCAAGTCAGGTCTGTATTCCCATTGCCAAAAGTCGGCTAGGCCACACATGTGGTTGGTAGGAAAGTACCAGACTTTTCTATATCCAATATGCTGCATAAACTTATCCCAGTACCACCTAATCACGTTCAACTCCGAAATGTTTCTGTAAAGTCTCATCGGCACTCAATACGTTATATTGAATACCACCCACGTGTACGTCTGTAGTGTAATCTTCCAATAGATCCATACATTCTCTGATAATTAACTCGGCGAACTTTTCTTGATCAAAATGCATACCATCTAAACGCCGATCCCAACATTGGCTAGCAAGTTCTCGAATTCGTTCGTTCATTTTATTTGCGCTTTCAGTTTTTTGATCTCGGCTTTGAGCTTACGATTCTCAAGTTTTGCCCAACCATAGTCTTCCTGTAGTTTCTTAAACTTTTCGGTAAACTCTCCGTCAACCAAAGTCAAAGGCTTTTCGGTTATGACAAAAAACTTGCCGTTGTCCCAGTCAAACCCCTTAGATACACTGGTAACAGCGACACATGGTGTACCACCCACAGTGGTGAATGGCGGCTTGTATTCTATTACCACTTCAGGGTCGTTGTATTCTTTGATACGATCTGCGTATAAATCAATCTTTGCTTTGAATTCGCTGAGTTTCATTCTTTAATTCCTTGAACCATTTCGTCCAATTCTTTTGCCAAGTCATTCATACGATACCAACCCTCCATTTTTGATTTAATATATCGATTATCATAATAATCATTACTCTGACGTTCACGCTCGTCCAAATACTCTTCCAATACTTCAGTGAATTTTCTCATTCTCCAACTCCGAAATGTTCTTTAATCTCATCAATAATATCATTCACATCATTAGGTGGATAGCCAGGAAAGTTCGCACGGTCTTGGGCAATGTCGATACATTCTTTCACAATCAACTCGGCGAACTTTTCCAACGCATCTTCGGTAAACTCAACACCTCGTTTACCACTTTCATATCTTAAATTATATACGCCAGCAGGCATTATTTCGGCAACTTTATCAGCAAGTTCTTTAATTCGTTCGTTCATTCTGCAATCTCCACAACTTTAAACTGTTGGTCATCCCGCTCAAATAACTTAGCTGTATATTCTGCTGCTTCTCTAGTAGGGTAAAAATCATTTTTCAACCACTGTTCCCAGTCAGACCATTCCATATGTGATGCAAAATAGCAGCCATTGTAACAGCGTCGTTGCGGATCATCAATAACTAATTTACCACGTCTAATGTGTATAGTATATTTCATCTGCATACCTCGATATCAGCGTTGGGTTCTGCTCTAGCAGCATTTCTATATTCGTGTACTAGTTCAAAAAGACCATAGTAATTGCCCCAACCATTCTCAGGGTTATATTGTTTCAGACGATCCTTGTCCTGAATCAGAATACCTAGTGCTTCGTCCAGTAGCTCTGCGATCTCGCTTGCTTTTTGTAGTGGAGGTTCGCATTCGTCTGGACGCCACAGAATGTTATACAAAGTCAAACCATTGGCTAAGACTACTTTGCTAGCCATCTTGCCTAGATTGTGTGTAATGTTACCAGAATAAACCTCAGTTGGCTTGGTAATCATTAATCTAACATCAAGACTCATATCTACCTCTCGTAAAAGCAAACTGACTCATCGTAACCAATGGCATCGAAGATTTCTTCAAGTACTGCAGTATCTCGCATCTCACGAACCTTCGGACGGGTCATTGTAATAGTTTCGATCAAAGATATTACTTTAGGCCAGGGCATATTGAAACGCTTTGCGGTGTCAATCACTCTTGACACTGCCTCATCACCCTCAGAACTGAACATACCAAATTGACTCTGAAACATACTCATCTCCATAATCTTTACCATACCGCTATTCTAACACCAAAAGGTACCCGAGTCAAGCAACGGGTTACTCGAGCTCGTACTGCTCGTCGTACCAGTTATCGTTGGTATAGTGGTCTTGCTCCATATACATTTCCAACAGCATAGCATTGCACAAATCTACGTCTTTCAGCGACACTTTGTGCTTCTTTGCGATTGCTTGAAAATCGAGCAAACCCATTTCGATATCTTCTTGAATGCCAATAACCAGATCACTCATGCTCATAACTTCTCCTATCTTTCACTATAACAATAGTATAACACCTTTTGGTTCCCGAGTCAAATGCTCGGGAACTGCGCTTTGCGCGCTGCGATAATTTTGATTGCTTGCCCTGCTGCTTCACGGGCATTGGTGTAAGCGTAGTCGTCGCTAAAACTGTTGAATTTGTCGAAAATTTCCCACGCTGAGGTATCAGAATCCCGTACTTCTACAAGGATATCTGCACCACTTACTCGGGGATCTTTACCTGTACTGATGACTCTAACGAGTCCGAAGTCACTAACTACTCTCATTTTCTGTTCCTTATCTTTCACTATAACATAAGTCTATAGCCAAATGAAACAGAAGTCAAGTGCCCTAGCGGGCTGAAGGGTTACTTTGTATTCTTTGCCAAACGCTTATTTTCTCGTTTGTTTACTGGATGCTCCCAGGTCTCTCGATGATTCCATACTAGACTACCTTCATGATGTCGTTCATTGTTATGATTAACAGAACGATCAACCTGAGTAACCTTTTTACCACTGCCACTTAAATGAAATCTAAGCATGGTTCTATACCCAGGCTTTTCTTTGTCAACGTACTTATTAGGACCATGGACAGCATAAACATGTTCAAACCCATGACGTCTTTCAAACTTGAAACCTACCTGGGCTCCTAAACTCATTTGCGGAGACATGTGTTTTTTAAATTGTTCATGCTTAGCAATCAAAAGAGCCTTTGGTTTACCAATATGAGCTTCTAGATCATGGTACGACATAACACCTGTATGCTCATCTGGCTTGGAATAAGAATTAGATTCTTGAAATTGCTTAAACGTTTTCATTTATTTTTCTTATTGGGTTAAATCTTAATTATTTATAATCCTTTGTTTGATTACGTCTTTGGCGGCACGCAGAGCAGCGTTCCAGGAGGGAGTGTCATATGGATTACCGTCAGTGCCTACACCACTGTAACCCATTAGATCATCAAGAACTTCTATAGCGATAGGGATATCTGAGAAGTCGCAGGTACAGCATTCAAACTCTGGGTCATGCCTATCAATAAGCATAAAGTCCCAGTCAGGACAGATGTGTTTGAATTTATTCATATATTGTTTATTCTACCAGTCCAAAGTGTTTTCGAATACGATATTTGGCCCAATCACCATTGCTGTACTGACCACGATCATGAAGTTGTGCACAGCATTCTTCTACGATCAATTCGGCAAACTTTCGGCATTCGGGCTGGTCCCAATGACCGATGCCAAACATATCTGCCTGGTATCCTGCCTGCAGTGCAAGTTCTCTAATTCGTTCGTTCATGGACGATATTCCAATTTGATACACTTCCAACCATTGCGCTTACACCACCAAACATTGTATAACGCTTTTAGCAAGCTCTCGCCTCGGTATATCTCCAACCAGTAAAAGTGGTCACTACCTACTGCTGCTTCCCATACTTTAACTTCATACTTGTTACCCATTATCATTGCCTATTTCATCTTCTGTTGCTTCCCATTGGCGAGTAAAAAGTAATTACCAAGTTTATCTATATCTTCTTTTGGATAACCATTTTTAACCAGCCATTCAATGGTGTCACTGTCATCGTCTTTAATTTTAGGAAATCCATATTTCCATCCACTAGGAGGGTCTACCCAAATTCGTTTGTTCATATTACCAATCTCTGTGGTCAGTGATGGTGACAACAAAATCACCATCGGTGTCTTTGTGAGTAATCTGGAAGGTGGCTCTAAGTTCATAGCCAATACCAGAGTCTTCATCATGTTGTGTAAGAGTAACAAATCCTACATTGCCAGTGGTATGAATGGTGTCAAAGAGTTCTTTGATTCTCTCTACTTCTCTCTTACATAATCTAATGGTATTCATTGTTCAAATCCAAAAAATTTTCGCACTTTATAAACCCAAGAATTGTTTTTTCGTTCTTGTTGCAACTTCATTTGATAATCTATAACCTCAATCGCTTCTTTAAAGTCAATAGGTACGCCCAAGCGAACCTTATCACTTAGCATTTCTAAGCGCTCATCTTTCATTCTTTGTCTCCATATAGAGCACTATGTAATCTTTCCATTCTTTCAGCAGCCATAATCAATAACATCTTCAATGCTATA
>Ga0075471_10000445_pt1 | contig 24630 bp, 23 predicted proteins | sample DEB19_08_DNA_2_FD_74787 | JGI IMG/M metagenome (GOLD analysis project Ga0075471, IMG submission 74787) | Aqueous microbial communities from the Delaware River and Bay under freshwater to marine salinity gradient to study organic matter... | ecosystem: Environmental > Aquatic > Marine > Coastal ...
ACTGGTGGCGGATCCCTGGGAGTTGGCCACTATGCAGCGATAGGTGCCTATATCTCCCAAGGCGACGCTGGGAATGGTGTGAGTAAAGTTGGTCGCCCCGGAGATGTTCACCAAGTTTTTTTGCCATTGATAGGTCAGGGGTGTCGAACCGCTGGCGGACACGGTGAACGAGGCAAACTCTCCTACGGTGCGTGTCAGGTTTTGCGGACTGGCGGTGATGGTGGGGGCGACCGGTGTGGGCACAACCACGGTCACGTTGGCCACGGTACTGGTGGCAGACCCATAGGCATTGGCGGCGATAAGTCGGTAGGACCCGGAATCGGTGGATTGCACGGAGCCTATCGAGTAAGTGGCGGCGGTTGCGCCCGAAATATTGGCTTGGTTCTTCTGCCATTGATAGTTCATCGGTGTTGAGCCAGAGGCCGCCGCGCTGAGTGTAATCGCTGTGCTCTGTGTCACAGACTGACTGGTGGGGCTGGCCACAATGGTTGCAGGCTGCGGCGTGACCGTTCCTCCTGCAGAACGCAGGGGATGTGGATAGTTGTAAGCTGTGTAGTTGGGTCGCGCCGTTCCGGTTATGAAGTCACGACCCGCCTTAAGGTAATCAGCTATCTTCTGGCCGTTACCACATTCATCAGGTGAATACTGCACCACCCCGACATCAGCCACGGACGAGTTGCCCCAAATGTAGAGCGGGTCGGTAAAGTAACTGCTGCCATTATGACCCTGACCAATTTGCTGGTAAGCAGGGTAAGTGGTCTGACACGGAACCTGGCCCCCATTGCGCGTTATGTTGTAGACCGTCAGTTTGATCTCGTTCTTATTGCCCCAGGCGCAGGAACTCATGTTATCCATCACATTCGAGTAGATGCAGCCCGTTCCGCCACGGATGTAAATGAAGTAGTCCATGTTCGGCGTCTTGCTGCCGTCACAATCACCAAAGTTGTGGAAGATGAAGCGGTTGTCATACACCTCAAAATGACGCAAGCCGGTCGGGCTCGTGTCCGCACCGTGACTGGTGATTGCTGAATCGTTAAACGTAGAGTTTCGCACCACTATGCGGGCGAAGCCGTCAAAGTCGAAGCATTGCAGCAGCAGGTTTGTGAATGTGCAGTTCTCCACATACACGTTGCGTTCGCCGCTGGTATCGCGTGTGCCGAGAGTGTCAGGCGAATACCATTGGCCGCCATCATCAGCTTGGGACTTTATCTTAACTGCTTGGTCGTTGTAACCGCCAGATCCCGTGAATGAGCAGTTGTAGATTAACCCGCCATTTACCAAGAACAGTGTGCTCGCGGAAAGGTTTTCAAAAAAGGCGCAGTCATGAATAATAACCGGCCGGGCTGCCCATGATCCGACAACGCGAATCTTGAGACTGCCCCCGGAGAACTTGATGCCGGAGATTTCGACCGGGTGGCTGCTGTCCTTGGTGACATCGATCTTGGGTGAGGCCGAACCTGAAATGCTTACGGAACTGGCGCTACTTCCTTTGAGGTGGATGCCTTTGCCAGCTATCGAAACCCCGGAGGACCAAGAGTGTGCACCGTCGGGCAGGACTACCACCCATCCATCGCTGGCCGCGTTGATGCCCGCCTGCACATCTGCCGATGAACCGTCGGTGTATATGGTCTTGTTACCTGCGTCGGTAGTGTATGCCATCGCTGCACGGCACAGCAGCAATGGGAGGGCTGCTAAACAAAGTCTCGCTTTCATGTTTTTTGGGCGTGGCACCTCAACTTGGCTTTCCATGTCGCCACCAGGGGTGCCTCAGTCATTCCACTCCGCAAGGGCCGTGCCTTTTTCTTCTGACGGCATGATTTGCGCTGGCCAGACGCAATTCCTTGGCATTGGTGCACTAACTGTCCGTTGGTTCAACGCTGTTTACAACTGTTATCTCGCATTTCTCAGAGCCGTCTCTCGCAATTCGCACGGCTGCAAAGACCTGCTTAAAAACGGAAGCTCAAATTTTTTGACAGTGCGGGTCGCAATTCTGGACTCATTGCCCAGTATGCTCTACGGCCTGCGGTCCAGCCGATGGTAGACCTCACAGGTGATGGCTGCGACTTTGGCTGCTGAATACTTTTCCACAGCCCATTTTTGAATTGCTAGCCTGTTCGTCGAAATGTTCCGGTGCAACGGACTTTCAAGGTGTCGCGTCAAGCAACGAGCCAAGTCCGCTGGATCTTGTGGTCGACAAATCCAACCTGTGACGTCCTCCTCTATGTCCTCACGAAATGACCCGACATCTGAAGCGATTACTGGCAGTCCATAGGTGTAGGCCAGAAACAGCACGCCGCTTTGAAAGATTTCCGTGTAGGGCATCAACGAAACATCTGCCGCTTTGAAATAAACCTCCACCTGGTCGTCGGGGATGTGTTCGATGCGCAATAGCACGTGATCCTGCAGCGGTTCGGAAGTGAGCTTCTCTCCGAGCTTTCGCCAGTAATCCTCGAACCCTTGCTTCACCTTGCCAGCGACCACCAGTCGAAACTGCGGATGCCGCTGTATAATCTCAGGCAGCGCCGCGACGATTTGATCGAGTCCTTTGTAAGGGGCGATTTGTCCAAACGCCAATCCCACTTGGTGAGCTGGGTCCAATCCAAGCCGTTTTCTGGCCTCTACAGGCGTCAAGTTTGTGATGGGGATCTTGTCGTTCACAGCGAACGGGATGATGCTCACCTTGTCCGCAGGCACTGCGAAGTCTGAAACCAACTCGGCTTTCATCTTTAATGTGTGAACGAACAGATGGTTCGCCAGACGATACTGAATTCCAAGGGTGAAACGGTTGAACGCGGAATCATAGCCATCCCGGCGGGCAACATTGACGTTGTGCACCGTCATCACCACTTTTCGCCCCATCAACCGATAGTGCAACATCAACAACGTCCGGTCAAACCACTCAAATTTGTTGTTCCAAAGAATGTGGAAAATCGGCGGGCGAGCTGTCGCCGCGTAGAGCATCAATCGTCCGTAGTAGGTCAGCAGCCGTTTTATTTTTGCGCTCAGCGGCGCGCCCTCGCTTTGATCACCCCGCAAATTGATAAACCGAACCCACGGTGTGCCGTGCAGTTCGGGGTCATTTACCCGATCACTGCCAATGAACTCCACCACCACACCAGCTTCAACCAATGCACACGTCAGTCCTAACGCGTAAGGGCGGTCATCGCCGCCCGTGAGCAGTGCAATGCTCCGTGCGTGCTCAGGATCCAGCCCCCTGCTTGCAGTCGTTTGACCGCTGCCTGAGGGAGCAGTGGGCACATCTGTTCGCAATGTGGTCATGGACGGTGACATCAAATGGGCGCCAGTTTAATTGGAAGGAGCATGCTTGAGCAGCGTTCGACTTACGGTTTCGAGGGTGACCACCGCATTGATCTCGCGATTGTAGTTCTTGCGGCCGGCGACATGTTGATCGTGCATGGAGCGCACAAAGCTCTGATTCCAAAAAGGCAGTTGTGCTGCCGTCAACCTTTCCTTGGCGAACTCCGCCAGCTCCTTTTGCAACCATCGCCTATATTGCAACAGCTTGTGGGATCCGGCTATGCCCAGCCCGTTCACGATGGCGGCATACGGTGAGTCGAGCGCGGCCAGCCTGCGCGGGAGTCCCTCGCTGTAATGGTAGTCCAGTTTGCAAACGAGTTCCGCAAATGTGCGCCGGATCATTTCGACCGGCCCGGTTGCCCCACCCACGCCCCTATCCGTGGGAATAGAGCCCAGCGCCCTGTCCTTTGCACTGATGTAACGCGACGCGCCTTCATGGGAGGTTCGCAATGCTTGCGGTGCTCGATACGCTAGCGCGACGATTTCATTGTCCAGATACGGAGTCCGAAAGCTGATTTGGGAACGACCGGCGGCAAGTGTGCCGAACAGATTCCACGGCACCTCCTCAAACGCTGCGAATGTAACCGGATGTTTGGCTGACGAAATTCGTTGCTGCCCGGTTGAGCTTGCCAATGTGCTCAATTGGTGTGAGAGGCCAAGCGGTTTGAAGGTAGACATGCTACGCAGAATTTCACTCCCATAATTGCCAGTCAATCTGACCGGGGCCACTCTCCGGGCTTGCTCATGAAAATAAATCTCATGCGCGCCTAGTGCGCCAAAACAACCATCTGTATGACGAACCGTTCGGTCGGCATAGTCACCAAATCGCCGGAAAAAATCTTCGTTGATAGGCAGCACCTGATGCGGCATCCCGCAAGCATCAGCAACTTGGCGCGCAATCGTCACATCCACAGTTTCCCGCGTCAGGCCACAGAAAGTGTAACTGTTCAGCTTTGCCCTTTCTGGTCCGAGTGCCGCCAGAATCATGCGCGTGTCCAGCCCGCCCGTTAGGGAGATGCCCACCTGCGGAGCGTGTTCCAGATACCGCGGGACTACCCGGTCAAAAGTTGCTCTGAATGACGATTCGAATTCCGCTGCGTTGAGCGCAGGTTGCGCCTCCCACTGGGCTGGCGTGAAATAGCGTCTTAAGGCACGGCTTGAGGGCGTGATGCTCCAAAGCGAGGCTCCTGGAGCCAGTCGCACGCCTTGAAACAAGGTTTGCTCGCCCATCGTGCAACCATACTGGAGGTACTGGGCAACCCCTTGCGGGTCGAAGTTGCGCAATTCGGGAACCACCTCCAGCAGCGCTTTGGCCTCACTGGCGAAGTAAAGCGCGCCGGCCGACTCATGCCAGTAGAGACGCTCGATTCCGTAACGGTCGTTGAAGAGCCACGCGCGTTGCTGTTGGAAATCCACCAGTAGGCCGCTGAACAAGCCGTTAAGTTCCGCGAAGAATTTCCCCCCGAGTTCCTCATACGCACGCACCAGCCAACCGCCTCCACTCGTCCCGAACTGGTGACCCGCCTGAACCAGGCGTGTGCGTAGTTCTGGAGAACAGAAACACTCCCCCGCGAGCAGCAGTGCCACCTTGCGTGACTCACTCCAGAAAATCTGGTCAGCCGCGAACGATCCTGCGTGGGACACCCAGCCGGCATGAATGTTGAGCTCTGGAAAAGCGGCTGTCCCTGACTGGTGAAACGGCTCGTGGACGAGGCTGCGTGTCATCCGTGTCACGCGCTCCGCGCACTCCTCAGGCGGGAGTTGCAAACCGACGATTCCAACGATGCCAGGCATGGCTGATGATTAAGCGGAACGGGGCGGGCAGATGAATTGAATTATTCCGCCCCCTTCAATTCATACCAACAGCTGCGCATCTTTTTCAGTGAACTCTTCAGTCCGCCTGGCAACATGGCTTTCCAGCCGCGATGCAGCCCGAGCTTCATGGCCAGCCGACCTTTGGCTGTCAGCGGAACGTAATAACGCGGTGTTCGCAGTGGTTCGAATCCACAGCGCCGCTTGAATTCCGCCAGTGAATCGCCGCTCCAAAACAGGTAGCATAGCTGCGGGAGGCCACGTTGTGCGCAGACCTCAACCGCCTTGGCGATGAGGGCGTTGTTGGTCGCCTTGTCCCGATGCTTGATGGCTGAAATGATCTGTCCAGTCAGACCGAAGCGGCCGGCGTTGCCCAACATGATGAAGCCAATCATTTCGCCCTCGAAATAGGCGCCTATCATGTATTCGCGATGGATGTAGCGGGAGAACTGCTGCTTCACGGTTTCAAAGCTCTTGCCGTAATGCCAGAACTTGCGACCCTGCCGCACGGGCGCTTCGTTGAAGATCGCCGTCATGCCTCGCACGAACGCGTCATCGTAGGGCGTCTCTTTGACGGTGATTCCTTCCTTCTCGGCCTTGCGGATCAAATTACGCGTGCGCGACTTGATCTGCTGGTTGAACCAGTGGTCATAGCTCGGCACGGGCACCACCGCAATTTCCTCCCATTCGATGGCGAACTTATGCTTTGGCTCCAGATCCGGAAGACGTTGCCAGAAGGTGAAGATGTCTGGCTTGAACCCTTTGCTTTGGCGCAACTGTTCCACCACAGCCTCCGGATCTGCAACATCCTCATACCACTCGTCCTCCAAGCTGAGCATGGTGATGACCCCCCGGTCCACCGCATAAGTCTGCCCGTTGATGGCTATGCACTCCTGCTGTGCGGGTTGACCCTTAATCAGTGTTTCACGGTGGAAGGTCCGCAGGTCGTTCGCTTGCTTTGCCATATTCAAAATTCAAAAAACGGGATGGGATGCCAGGCTCAAGCACGGGCGCCACGAGATTTGCTGCCACGCAGCCATTGCTCCAGCATGATAAGACTGAAAAGTAACTTGTGGTTGTCTGCCCGACCGGACTGGTGGGCTGCCAGCAACCCACGCACGGCAGCGGGATCCAGCAGTTGATACATTAACGATTGTTCGTCGCGCAGCATCGCCGGCAGTGCACCTTCCACGGAGGAATTGAACCATCCATCCACCACGTTCACCGCAAACCCCCGCTTCTTGCGCTGGAGAATTTGAGGCTGTAGGTAGTTGCGACAGACTTGGCGATGAAGCCATTTCCGTTCACGTCCGCGAATCTTGAAGCTCGCGCCCAGCCGCTGCGCATATTCCACCACTGTCCGGTCGAGATACGGAACACGCACTTCAATGCTGTGCGCCATGGAGATTTTGTCGCCGAACATGAGCAACTCATCCGGCAATGAGGAGCGCATTTCCAGCATCTGGAATCCGCCTAGTTCATCGAGGTGCTGCATCTGCGGTTGCAACGAACGCCAGTAATCCACCGTTGCATGACCATTGCCTGCCGCAAGCACACCGGGTTGGAACAACCCGTCGATCTGGCTCAATGGTGCGAGCGAGAATACATCGTGATAGCGTTGCAACCGGTCATCGGTGCCCAAGGACTGCACGCCGCGCTTGAGTGTTTCATTGCGCGGCAAGGCTTGCACTGCTGCGCCCAGCAGACTACGCAACGGTCCCGGCAATCCACGCCAGACGCCGCCGTAATGCACGCCCAGATGGCGTTTGTAGCCCGCGAACAATTCGTCTGGTCCTTGGCCGATCAGCGCCACTTTCACATCCTGCCGCGCCCGCTGACAGACGAAATACATCGGCACGATGGACGAAGACGTCACCGGCTCTTCGAGGGAATCTACGATCTTGGGGAACGATCGCTCGAACTCGGCTTGGTCCAATTGCACCGGGATGAACTTACCGCCGAGCAAGCGCGCCGTCTCCGCTGCATCACGCAGTTCGTCATCGGCGAACGTATCCCCATAGCCAACCGTGTAGCAGGGCCAGTCGCGACCGAACTCGTTCATCAACGCCAGTAACAACCCTGAATCGAGGCCGCCGCTGAGCAGAATCCCTACGGGAACATCGCTCAACAGATGCCGCTTAACCGCTCCCCGATACAACTCCAGCAATTCTTGCGTGGCCTCTGCGTCTTCCTTGGGTGAAGCAAATGGCTTCGGCGTGTAATCATACCAGCGCTCTTCACTGCATTGCCCGTTTTCCACGACAAGCATCGAACCTGGCGCCAGCTTCCGGATGCCTTGATACATCGTCAGCGGCGACGGCACATAGCGGAAGCGCAGGAACATATTAAGCGCAATGGGATCCACCGATCGCGTCGCTGAATCGGCCGCGAGCACGGGGCGAAGTTCGGAACCAAAGGTGAGTTGCCCGCCGGAGTTACGATAGTAAATCAACTTGATGCCCATCGCATCCCGGGCCACGATCAGTCGGCGTCGCTGCACATCCCAGATGGCCACCCCGAACATGCCGTTGAATCGCTTCAGTGCGTCCGTGCCCCACTCTTTGTAACCATGCACAATGACTTCGGTGTCTGAGTGGGTGCGGAACTGGTGTCCTTTCGCTTTCAGTTCACGACGCAGTTCCAGATAATTGTAGATCTCGCCGTTGAACACTACCCAAACCGTCTCCGCTGCATCAGACATGGGCTGGTGTCCGCCCGAGAGGTCGATGATCGAAAGTCGCCGGAATCCGAGCCCGAGGTTGCCATCAAAGTGATAGCCCTCATCGTCCGGCCCGCGATGCAAGATAGTGCGCGCCATCGCCTCGACGCGCTCACGTAGAACCTGCTCCTGATTGCCGAAGTTAAATTGTCCGCAAATGCCGCACATATCAGCGTGTTCCCCTTCCTTTGGAATCAGCGTAATAGAACGCCAGCGCCCGGAACATCTGTGACTGCGCCCAGCGATGCATGGGCACGTTATCCCAGCCGAACATCAGTTTGCGTGCACGAAACGCACCACTGACCTGAATCCAGTTTTGCAGGATGCCCGCTACCACGGTTTCGAGCGTGGCGCGCAAGTGACCAAACCGGTCCTGCAGCAGCAGGCACAAGTTGATGGATTCAGCACAATCATAGAGTTCGCACTGGTAAACCGTCAGGCGCGGAGCCACTGCAAACGGTCGGGGCATGCCATCCTCACCAAATAGGCTGGCCAGATAATACTTCACCCCACGCTCCAATGCCGCCAGCGTATCCGGATGACCCGTGAGCGTGTGAATTTTCGCCAGCGCCTTCATCACGAAACAGGTATGAAAGTGATCCACAAAATCACGCACGCCATCCTTCGCGTAGGGCCAAGAACCGTCTGCGTTTTGTGATTCCAGCACGAAATACAGGTTGCGCTCTGCGATCTTCGCATACGACTCATTCTCAAACACCCGCGCTGCACTGGTCAGCATGAAGGCGCGATACGCAGAGGCGTTCACCACGCCGCCTTGGTCATGCGGATTGTAAGAACAGGTGCTGGCGCGCTCGGAAGTCTTGAAATCATGGATGTCCGTGCATACGTGACGCACGATGGAGGCAAGCACCTCACGCCACTCCTCGCGCGGCTGGATTTGATGCACCTGAAGGAACGCCTCATACATATAGGGCGTGCTCGTGATAAGAGGTGTGTCACGCTTCATCACCCCGTTGCGGGTCATCCAGTCGAACGGATACCCCCAGCAATAGTCCGCATAGCTTGGGCAACGCGAGGCTTTCAGCGCCTCCAAAAAGTGAATGGCCCGCTCCAAGTGCGCCAGCTCCCCAGTCGCCTGATGTAAGAAGGCGTAGCCCATCGCGTAATGGGCATCGGCAATCGGAAAACGGATTCGCTCGTGGAACAAGCGGCGTGCAGCCGGCAGAAAAGCCTCGGAGAAAATCATCGGTGCCACGGCCACCATGCCCGGCAGTTTATGGCGGTAATACAACGCCTTCGCCCAGCCACCATAAGCACCGGCGAAATAACTTTGGTGATCCCACGAGGTCTCGCCGTAACCAACCAGCCAGCGGTTGAAGTTGCCAAGCGCTGTAGCCACTTTGGGCGGGAGCGGATTCGTATCGTCAGGTGAACGCATGGCTCAGGGAGTATTCTTGCTGGCGCGGGTGTTGATGGCGAAGTTATCCACCTTCTTCATGCGCGCGACCGACCGCAGCACGGCCTTGAGTTTCTTCATCTGCTCAGCCCGGTGAAAGCGCATGAGTTCAGGACTGACCGCGCGGGGCACTCGCCGCACGGCGGCGGAGACGTATCCTGCGAGCAAGGCCAGCCCACCGGTGAGATAAGGCCGCTTGGCCATGCGATAGGTGCAGCGAAATAGCTGCCATATGGGTGAGCCGCCGAGGTAATAATCCTTCTCGCCGTAGGAAAACATCGAAGCGTGAATGCCGCGTTGGGCGGTGCCCATCGAACGGTGATGATGAAACCGCTTTTCCGGGAACGCCGTCACGGTCCAACCTTTCATGCGCGCCGTCATCACCGCAATCCAGTCCACACCACCCGCTTTGTTGGCCACGTAACCACCGACCTCCTGCCAGCAAGTGCGGCGGAACAATTGGCACGGACCCGCCACGTAATTTTGTCCCTCGAAACTATCCCGCGTGGAATCATATCCGCCCACCTCCGTGAACGGCGTGCCACCCACGCCGAGTTTTGGGTCGCTAGAAAACTTGGCGTTCACGAAGGCCATGTAATCGGGTTCAAACGAAACGTCCGCGTCCAGATTGCCCATCACTTCGTAAGGAATGTCCTTCACGCGTTCCAACCCGGCGTTCACCGCGTGGGCCTTGCCGGCGAAGCTGCGGTCAGCACGCTGCGGGCGACGCACCAGTTCTATCCATGCGTGGCGCGTGGTAAATCGCTCCACGATTTCCGGCGTGGCATCAGTGGAACCGTCATCCACGATAATCCAACGCTCGGGCCGTTGTGTTTGGGCCACGACAGACTCCAACGTGCGTTCAATGAACGCGCTTTCGTTGCGGGCGGGGGTGATGAGCACATACCGCGGCAATGGTTGTGATGGTTCAGCGATGGTTGGGGTATGCGTCACCATAGTTGGAGGCGGAATAATTCTGTGCCGCAGGTGGGCTGGCGGAGCGAGCACGTCGGCCGTAATCGATGCTGATGAGGTGGAATATCGTCCATACCAAGCTCACTCCTTTGAATGTCGCCTCGGTGTAGTTATAAGCCAGAACCACGAACAAGAAGGCCAGACGGAACCGACCATACTCAAAGCTCACCAGCAGCGACTTCTTGATCTTGAGGAACGTTGAGACAATCCATCCCAACAGGATGGCCACGCCTGCCAGCCCAAGGTTGAGATACACTTCGATGTATCCGTTGTGCGCTTGGTTGGGCTGCCACCACCATTTTTCCCACATCTTCTGCAGGCGTTCGCCCAGCCAAAAGCTTTCGAAGCCAGCCCCCAGAAAGGGATCCTTTACGATGCTTATAGCGTCAGCCCATACCTCTGTTCGGTCCGTGAGAGTGGGGTCACGCCCGAGCAAGGCCACGCCTTTGGCGTAGATCCCGAAAGTTGTATCCAGCAGGAGGAATAACAGCACACCACCAATGATGTAGGAGCCCAAATGTCGGAGTTTGACGGTCCCGCTACCCAGAACCAGCAGCACCGCAACGCCAATCATCAAACACGCGAGGGACGTCGAACTTTTCGCCATATGGGTGAGCCACGCCACCATCGCCAAGAAGCCTACGCTCAGCGCCAATTCGTCGCGACGTTCCTTCGACCGGCGCCACCTCAACGCCAATAGCAGATTCCAAGCGAAGAACACGCCGGTGATCATGCATACGTAGCCCAGTTCGTTTTTGTTCAAGTGGGCACCATGGTTGGTGGGGTCGCCCGACCACATGTCGAATCCTCGCCCGATGTGGGGGTAATACTTGATCAATAAGATGGACGCGGGCAGGAACACGAATGCCATTCGCTTCAATACGGCGCGAATGGCCCCTTCTGGATCTGGCTCGGTGAGAATGATCAAGGCCATCACCGGATGCCCCAGTATCTTGATCCACCGCTTTGCCGCTACGAAGGGAAAGTCCGACCAGAGCACGGCCAGGAAACAATAAACAAAGAAGACGACCAGCCATGTGTTATCACGGAAGATTACGCGGAGCTTGAGCCGCCTTTTGCGCAGCACCCAAAGGCCGGTGAGAATGAGACCCAGAAACACCAAGGCGTCCAAAGGGCTGCCTTCCCCCGCGCTGCCCCCGACCCCGCCTGGCAGCACTCCCCATATCGCCAACCACTGGGAGACGAATCGCGAGCCAGTGATCAGCATCCATACCAGCGGTAGCCAGAGGGCACGCGAAAAGCCTCCGTTCCGTCGCGCTTCCCACGCAAACAAAAACGTGATGAAAGCGCCCGTGAGCAAAAGCGCCAGAAAGGGAGGCATTGTGATTCAGGCCTTCTGGAGTGGAAACTTAGGCTTTGAAGAACGCTCTTACCTTGCTGGCGACATACGAAATCATCGCGTCGGTGATCTCCGGATAGATCGGCAGGGAGAGGATATGCGACTGGTTGGCGTATGCTACCGGGAAATCTTCGGGCTTATGCCCCAAGTATGAATAGGCCGGATAAAATGGCAGCGCCTTCGGGTAGTTGAGCACGGTCGAGATGCCCGCATCGCCGAGATGCTTCTTGAGTGCATCTCGTCGGTCGGTGCGAATGACGTAGAGATGGTAAACGTGGTCGCGATCTGCAGCCACTTGAGGCAGGCGCAGCCCAGGAAGGCCCGCGAGCAGTTCATTGTAACGTGCCGCCACTGCCCGCCGTGCTTCCGTCCACTTCCGCAGATGCGGCAGCTTCACGTTGAGAATGGCCGCCTGCAATCCATCGAGCCGGCTGTTGATGCCTTCCATGATGTGTTCGCCTTTGCCGCCGTGCCGCGCGTAGGTCGAACACCAGTCGGCCAATTGGTCGTCGTTGGTGACGAGTCCGCCAGCATCGCCGTAGGCACCGAGGTTCTTGCCAGGATAGAAGGAGAACGTAGCGGCTTTCCCAAACGTGCCAATCTGCTGGCCCTTGAAACAGGCCAGATGGGCTTGTGCGCAATCCTCGATCACCCACAGCTTGTGTTTCCGGGCGATCGCCATCACGGCTTCCATATTGCAGGGCTGGCCGTAGAGGTGAACCGGGATGATTCCCACCGTGCGGGGAGTGATCTTCGATTCGATCTGCGCAACGTCGATGGTAAACGTTTCATCATCTGTATCACAGAACACCACTTTACCTCCGGCTTGCGTGATGGTCTCGGTGGTGGAAATCCATGAGTGAGCGGTGGTGATGACTTCGTCGCCCGGCTTCAATCCAAGGCCGCGCATGACAATGTAGATTGCGTCGGTGCCATTGGCGCAGGAGACGCAGTGCTTCACGCCGACAGTTTTGGCCCAAGCCTGCTCAAAAGCCTCCATGTGTGGGCCGCGAATGTAGGAGGACTCGGTGATGACCGCAGCGATGGCTGCATCAATTTCCGGTTTGATGGTCAGGTACTGTGCGTGGAGATCTACGAATGGAACTTTCATGGATTTGGAAATGTTAAAGGATTAACGGGCGGGCAGCGAACGCAGCTTGCGTGCGGGATTGCCGACATAGATGCCAGGTTCGCTGATGTCCTTGGTCACCACTGATCCCGCACCGATGACGACGTCGTCGCAAATGTTGACGGGCAGCACCGTCGCGTTTGTGCCGATGCTGACGCGGGAACCGATGCGCGTGGAACGCCAGAGTTCCTTGCGTCCCTTCGCGGGTCCGCCGATGGCAAACAGGTCATTGATGAACATGGCGCCGTGTGAGATGAAACAGTCATCGCCTATGGTGACGAGTTCGCAGATGAACGCATGCGACTGAACGCGGCACCGGCGGCCAATCGTGGTGTCTTTCTGGATCTCCACAAAGGGGCCGATGAAACAGTGATCGCCGACAGAGCAGCCATAGAGGTTGGCTGGATTCACAACAGTCACGTTCTCGCCAAAACTGACATTGACGATGCCGGATTCTTTGATGCGCGGAGTTCCCATGGAGGTGATAGATTAAGCTGCGTTGCGGCGGGCGGTTTCAAGGACAGCCACAACGTTGCGTGCGTGGGCGATGCCGGTCATGGGCGTTTTGCCATTGCGCACGCAATCGATGAAATGCTGAGCCTCGACGCGCAGCGGCTCCACGAACTTCACGTTGGGGAGAAGGATGTCGCCGCTGCGATAGTTGAACTCTGGCCCGCGGGGATGATCGAAATCCATGTTCTGCCCAAGGATGGCTTTCTTATCGATGCCCTTGTCGTAAATGGCGATCTTGTCGTCCGCTATGTCGTCATAGACGACCATCTTCTTGGAGCCTACCACGATCATCTTGCGGACTTTTTGCGGGTCTAGCCAACTGACGTGGATGTTGGCCATGATCTTGTTCGGATAGACCACGTTGATGAAAACCACGTCCTCGATGCCTTCCTGCATGTAAGCCATCCCCTGGCGTGAAACGGATATTGGCGCCGGGTCGTCCAGCCAGTATTGCACAATACTGATGTCGTGCGGCGCGAAGTTCCAGAGCGCGTCAATGTCGGAGCGGATGCGGCCAAGATTAAGTCGCTGGCTGTAGATGTAGCGAATCTCACCGAGATCGCCCGCCTCGATGAGCTGCTTCACGTGGCGGACAGCGCTGTTGTAAATGAACGTGTGTCCCACCATCACCACGAGACCGCGTGCGGCGGCGATGCGTCCCAGTTCGTCCACTTCTGCCACGGTGGTGGCGAGTGGTTTCTCCACGAAGACATGCTTGCCCGCCTCAAGAATCCGGCGCGCGAGGTCGAAGTGCGTGGCGGCTGGCGTGGCCACGATGACGGCCTGCACCTCGGGATCGTTCAAGACGTGATCCACTTCCGCCACGGCGCGAGTCCGCGAAAAATTCGATTCCACGAATGCGCGGCGCTCGGGGCTGGCATCCACGGCATATTTGACGGCGCAATCGGGCAACGCCGAGAAGTTGCGTAGCAGATTCGGTCCCCAGTAGCCAACGCCGATCTGGGCAACGGCAGTTTTGGTAGTGCTCATGAAATTAGAATGTGCAGTCCTCCCAGTGGATTCACCCCTGCTGCGAAATGAAGTCTGCCGGAATCGACCGCTAGTTGCGGCGATGCTTGGCCGCACGTAGGATAATCCCCCCCGACAGCAACAAGGCGAAGGCAGTCGGCTCGGGCACGCTCTGGACGGAGAAAATCGGCCCGGTAATGTCCATCAGGTTTTGGGTCTCATCCTGAAGCTGCAGAAAAAAAGTTAGATCGTATTCGTTGGGGTTGCTCAAGGGATCCGCTAGCGGCAGCAGCGCGGGCCCATCAATACCTGCGGGACTTGTGTAAAAATAAATGCCGAAAAATACCGGCGTCCATCCGCCCACGGTGGTGCCAGTGAGGCTCGTGCGCATAATCCAGTGGTCAGGTGAAAAATTTTCTGCGCCGCCAGACCAATTGGCTGGACCGTCCTTTACATATATCCCCGGTGTTCCGCTGAAACTCCACAAGTCATACAACCCCGTGAGGAATGGCTCGTAGACAGAAAGGTCGCAGAGGAACCGTTCTCGCCGTTTGAAAAGGGCGCAATCGTTCCAACATCGCCAGGGTCTAGGGAAAGAGTTCCATTCAAGAACGGCCCGGTATTTGGGGAGAAACCCTCACGGCCGGTGAACTGGAAGTCAGCTTGAGTTGCAGACAGTGCAGTCGCACCCATGGCCAAAACGGCCAAGACGCGTATAAGCCCGCCAAAGTTCGCCCGCACCTGATTCATCGAATAGGGATACTTTTTTAAGTGAGCAACCGGCAATAGCATGTTCTGCCTAGGCGCGAACAAGTCCGGCCCGGTTGATTGCGACACTACCGGCACCTTGGGTTGGCAGCGGTAATTTAGCGGGCTGTTTCAGTGTGCCTGAACCATCCGAGAGGTTGTAAGCATGTACTACCATGCCGGGCAATGCGATTTCCGGTTCAGGCAAGAGCAATTTCACTACGCCGCCCTCACCAGCTTGTGATTGCCATTCTGCGGTCCGACGGCGACGAAACCACCTCACCGCTTTTGCTGCAGGAGGACACCACGCGCGGCGCTCGCGCAACATAGTCAGCAACCGACGATACGGAAGCTCCCATTGCCGTTCCGGGGCAAGGCTGCGGTCGTGCCAGTTCACTGTCAGCACACCACCGATGCGGTTGACGTGATCGACCATGGATTGGACTCGTTCCGCTGCCTGCTGCTGGGAAAGATTCAAGTAGGCGGGATAAAGTAACGCCGTGTCCATCAGGTGCAACGGCAGCTCCAGCAATTTCTTCGCACCGGGCGGACGATATACCTGCGTAGTTCCGCTGCGGTAACCGACACATTCATTATAGCCCACGGTTGAATCATAGTCGTAACCAGCCGCCTCCGACGTTGCGGGAGAATCCTTGTCGAAGCACAACCAATGCATACGCACTCCGGTGCAACCATTGCCTGCGGCCGCTGCAACCAACTCATGCTCTTCACGGCCAAGACTTGCATTCATCCAGGCATCCAAACCATGCACGCCCACTTCGCGGCCTGATGCCACTATTCCCCGGAGATCTTCCGCGATCTCCGCAGCTTCGTAAGCGGAAGCCCGGCGCTGAGAATTCTGACGTCCGACGCGTTGCCCGGCCTCGTGCTTTTTGGGGATAACGAAAAACGTGGAAGCGAGGTCTCCCTCCAGTTCAATATAACGCTCCGTCTGCCGCCAGAAATCGCGCGCCACCCCTGAATAAACCAGCGGCAGTTTCAGCGCTGCAATCCAGTTCCGTAAGAGCTGATCCAAAGATAACCTGTTTCGCAAGAAGTTGACTAGCGAACTGACAGTCGCGCGTTTCAAAAATCCAAGAATCGTGTGATCCAAGCCGTGGAATCGCAGGCCAGGATGATCCATGTCGTGCGTCAAACACGCGGTCATTGAATAACCCTGTGGTATGGGGGGGATCTCAACCAGAAACATCCCGCTCTCCACAATCAATCGGCGCAGCATCGCAATGTGCAGTTCCAGCGTAGGGATGGCCGCGTGTTGCACGGGCTGACCGTGAGTTAGCAAGTGCTCCACTTCCTCGAATAGATCGAACCCCACTCGCACCAATCTCATGCCATGCAGACTCGACTCAACTGCCCCCCCCCCAGTTGCTCCAGCGAATTGCCATCCGAGTGACCGACCGCCTTCAAACGCCAAACACTTTCCATAAATTGGAACCTCACCCTCCGGCCCTTGCAACAGCTGGGCTGCGTTCGATTCAGCCGTCTTCAAATTTAACCGGGCGTCCTCTGGCAGGGGCTGGCTGCTGAACACAATCAATAGCTTTGAAATGTGTGTGGGAATGTCACCCGTCGTGCAGAGCAAGACGTCGTAGTTCGAGCCTGAGCGACAAAACTCCCACGGGGTCTTGAACAATTCGAAGAACTCCGCAACCCAGGGGCGCTCCGCTTCCGTTGCCACGACGCCGATCATGCCGCAGCCGACCCTGCGGTGGCCTTGCGGTGGGGCGTGCGTTCGGCTCCGCCGACAAGTTTTAAGGCAAGGTCCACCAGTACTTCACGCTCCTGCGCCCAGCGATGCTTCTGGTAAACCACCTGACCCCGTCGCACCAAGTCCGCCACTTGATCGGGGTGGTCGTGGGCGATGCGCATTTTTTCGGCAAGATCCTCCACGCTGCCCAACTCGAAGAGAATCAGGCTGTCCTCGGAAAAATAATCGGTGATTCCGCCTGCCCGAGGCGCGATGACCGCTTTGCCGCGCGCGAGATATTCGAAAATGCGGGTCGGCGTATTGATTTCGGTGAAGATGCTGCGCCGGTTGGGGATCACCCCCACGTCACATTCATCAATCGCAGCCGCAATCTGGTTCAGGTTCTTCGGCCCCAGGTACTGCACGGCGCCGGACAATCCGCGCTTGGCCACGTCCTGCATGACCGCTTCGAGAAAAGGCGTGCTGTTGCCGTAGATGCGCAGCACCGCATTGGGTGCGTGGCGACGCAACCGTTCCAAGGCCTGCACGGCCAGATCAAGCCCGTGCCGCTCCACGATCGAGCCGTGATACATCATCACGAAAGGCTTTTCTGCAGGCCTGCTTTGGTGAAGGGCAGTTTCGGCGAACTGGAAGATCCCCTCATCCGGGGCGTTCATCACCACGTGCAACTTTTCCGCCCGGCAACTGCGCGAGGTGAAAATCTTTTTACAGGCGAGATTGACCGTCACCACAGCATCGGCAAACCCCAAGCTGAGTTTCTCGAAGAACTTCAACCAACGCACGGCACGGCTCTCCGCATGAAGGCCGAAGATGGACATCATTAGTTCCGGCATCGGGTCATGCAAATCCAACAATACCCGGGCGCCAAGCAACCGTGGCACCAATGCGCTGAACACCAGCACATCCGGCATGTTGTGGACGTGAACCAGCTTGAAACGGCCGCCCAACGTCCGGAACGCCAGACGAAAGGAGCAGTTGAAGATGAAGCTGGCGTATTGCAGCATGTAGGTGAGCTTCCCGCCGCGGCGCTTCTTCAAACGAGCGCGCGAAACCCGGACTCCATTGAACACTTCCTCGCTGGCTTCGTTTTCGGAATTGTGTAGGCAAATGACCTCCACTTGCGCCCCTTCTTGAGCCATTGCTTCCGCTGCCCGGCGGGGGCGCGGGTCACTGGGGTAGTGTGAGAACACCACCACGCCCACGCGGATGCCTTGCAGAGGACCTGAAATCCCGTCGCTCTGATTTGCTATGTTGGCGGAACCCATGATTGCCTGAGAGGCTGAATTGAACTGGAAGTCGTAATGCGCAGGCGGACTTCGTCCCCGTCAATTCGCAGTCATGCGATCAACTGGCGCAAAACTTCGGTTGTTCATTCCGTCTCGACCGGCAGCCGAATCATTGGTTCGGCTGCGGTCTTGAACCGCTCCGTCAAACGGGCGGGTGATACTGATAAAGGCTCGCTGCTGCACAAAAATCCTCGCAATGGCCTGGCGATCTTCAAGCTGACGAGCGCCTCGAAGCCGGGCAGTCAGGCGTGGGGCCTGTGCAGCCCTGCTTGGATTTCACGCAACCGCCTCTGCATTTACATGTGATTGAGGCACAGTGCGTCGCACGCGCGCCGGGTTTCCAGCAACGATGGTGCCAGCAGGGACGTCTCGCGTGACCACACTTCCCGCGCCAACGATGGCGCGTTCGCCGATGGTGACGCCCCCAAGAATGGTTGCGCCGGAGCCGATGGAAGCCCCGCGCTTCACCACCGTGGGCAAGCATTGCCAATCCGCCTCGGTTTGTAGAGCACCATTCTCCGCCGTCGCCCGCGGGAACATGTCGTTGATGAACGTAACGCCATGGCCGACGAACACTTCGTCTTCAATCGTCACGCCTTCGCAGATGAAGGTGTGACTGGAGATTTTGCAACGCTGCCCGATGCGCGCACCTTTCTGGATTTCCACAAAGGTGCCAATGCGGGAGTCGTCGCCGACTTCGCAGCCGTAGAGGTTCACGAAGGCAAAACAGCGGACGTTTTTGCCGAGGCGTACGTCGGGTGCGATGCGCAGCGTGGCGGAGTCGTTCTGGCTCATGCGCTGATGAGTTTGGCCGTCTCTTCCGTAGTGGCGGGCTTGACCAACTTGCCATTGCCGTTGCCGGCCAGCCGCGGCTGAACCAGCGAGATGGACGCGCCACCTTGTTTGAGTGACTGATTGGACGCTTCCAAAATGCGCACGACCTCCATGCCCTCGGGGCCGCCGGTCAGCGGCTGGATGCCTTCCTTGATGCACTCGATGTAGTGGCGCATCTCCATCTTCAACGGTTCGTCCTGCTTGATATAGGGCACGTAAACGTCGCCATGATGGTAGGAGTAGGTGAACTCTGCAAAGGAATCGTAGTGCGGCGGCACTTCGACACGGGCATCGTAAATCTTCAACTTTTCCAACGGCTCGGTGTCGTCATAAACAATCATCCGGCGCGAACCGACGACCGTCATCTGACGGACCTTTTTCGGGTCCAGCCAGCTGTTCTGCACCATGGCGCAGCAGTCGTGGCGGAACTTGAGATACATCGTGGTGACATCTTCGATGTTGCGGGCCACATGGCAGCTGCCCTGGCAACCCACCGCTTCGGGAGTTTCCTCAAGCAGATGAAGAATGATGGACAGGTCGTGCGGCGCCAGATCCCACGCCACGTTGATGTCCTTTTGGAACAGGCCGAGGTTGAGGCGCTGTGTGGCGATGTAGCGAATCTTGCCGATGTCGCCGGAATCCACGATTTCCTTCATGCGGTTCACGGCGGGCGAGAACATGAAGGTGTGTCCCACCATCAACACGAGGCCCTTGGCTTCGGACAACGCGATGAGTTCTTCGCACTCCGCCACGGTGCGGGCCATGGGCTTTTCGATGAAGACGTTCTTGCCGGCTTCCAACGCGGCTTTCGCCATCGGATAGTGGAAGCGCACCGGTGTGGCGATGATCACTGCGTCCACGGCGGGATTGTCGAGCACATCCTCGATTTTGGAAGTGGCCGCCACGCTCGGGTAGAGCTTTTTCATGTGGCGCAGCCGCTGTTCCGAGGCGTCACACAGGATGGCAACTTCGCAATCCGAGGTCTGGCTGAGGTTGCGGACAAGGTTGGGGCCCCAGTAGCCGCAACCGATGACTCCGACTTTGATCTTCTTGTTGTTCATAAAACCCTTTAACTGCTCTGTTTGTTTTTTTGTGGTAAAATAACTATTCTGCGCTTTTGTAGCGGGCCCGTTTGGCGGCGCGCATTTCGAGAACTTGCTGGACGATGACGAGGGGCGTGCGCACCAAAATCGAAATGTCGAGCCACACACTCATCTTGCGGGCGTATTGGATGTCGAGGTGCACCATCTGTGAAAAGGTCGTATGATTCTTGCCGCTGACCTGCCAGAGGCCGGTCAATCCAGGAGGCGCAGCGCAGCGACGACGTTGCCACGGCTGGTACATGGCATATTCGTAAGGGATGCAGGGGCGGGGGCCTACAAAGCTCATTTCGCCGCGAACGATATTCGTGAGCTGGGCCAGCTCGTCCAATCCGCTGGCGCGAATCCAAGAGCCGCCGCGAATCAATCGGCCATCATTCTCGGCATCAAGCTTGATCATCGGGGTGGAGGACTCGATCAAATCCTTCACATGCTCCTGATGGGCAGACTGCGGGGCGTTCAAGCGCATGGTCCTAAATTTGTAGCAGATGAATACCCGGCCCCCTTGTCCAATGCGCTCCTGTTTGAAGAGGATGGGGCCGCGTGAGCCCAAGCGAATGACTAGGGCGATCACCAGGCACACGGGCAGCCAGAATGGTGCGCTCAATAGAATCAGGGAAAAATCAAAGCATCGCTTCCACGTCGGGATACCGGTTTTGGCGCGAGTCGGTTCGTCCGTCAAATCTGCCTGCATGGTTGCCTCGTTCATACCCTCGAAGGTGGTGCGAATGGATGGGGACATGCCGGCGCCGGTGCGCGACAGGTTGTGGTTTCCTGTTCCCGCCAAGTGGCTGTCGGTTGTAGTGACTGTACTCTCCATAGGTCCTTCTACGGGAAACAGTGTAGAAGTCCGCCAGCGAATTCCTAGATGCACAAAAGTGGCAAGCTCAGTCGGATAAGTTGACCGGCACTCGCTGGAAATGTGCGGGAGAACTACGGACCGGGGTTGGGTTTGCCCTTGGAGCTAAATAACTTCCAACAGGTCCGCGCCAATGCGCACTGTGGCCGCCTGGCTGATGAAATCGAGCCGTAAAACCACAATATCCGGCCCCCATCGCTCCTCTGCGAGGCCCTCCACGCCGCGAAGCGCACCAGATTTGATTCGCACCCGGGTGCCGGATCCAATTTCCGGGGCCAACTGCACCTCCAAGCCTGATTCCAAAGCACGGAGAACCCCCAAGAGTTGTTCCTGAAGAACTTCCTGATCTGGCACATCCAAAAGATTGGCCAACAAGTCGCTTTGCCGCACGCTTTGGCTGTGCTGCGGGGCCAGATGCAGGAACACGTAACCGGGAAACAGCGGCTTGTGGAACACCACCGTTTTGCCTCGATACTTGTGTGCCGAGGAATAGCAGGGCAGCGTCGCTGCAAATTCGTTTCTGACGCAGTGCTCCAGCAACTTTTTTTCACAACGCGGGCGGGTATGCGCCACAAACCAGCGGGCGTCAGGCTCGCTGGCCGTCATGATCAAGGGTTGCTCCGAATCGTCCGTCATCGAAAGTTGTTAAACCCGCCTCTCGGCGGACGCCCGTGGGGCCGTGTATTTCAACGCATGGTGGTTGTGCTGGAATGATTTGTCCACATCGGACCCGCACCCGGGGCGGCAATATTGCCCTTGATGAAGTCCCACGATTGTTTCAAAGTCTATAGCAGTGGAGTGCAATCACCCCACCGCTCAAGAGTATACTTGAATTTTCAAAACGCCAAAACTAAGGACTCCGCCATAAAGGTCGCGATTGTGGATGACGAACCAGTCATCCGCTCCGGGTTGGAAAACCTGCTCAAACGCTCACCCGGGTTCATTTGCTTGGGAACCTATGCTGATGGCGAATCAGCCATGAGTAACCTGCCGGAAAAACCGCCGGACGTGTTGCTCATGGACATTCAATTGCCGGGCATTGATGGCATCTCAGCTATCCGCACCTTGCGCGGTGAACTGCCCAATACCGAGATCATCATGCTCACGGCCATGGAAGACCATGACCGCATTTTTGCATCCTTCACAGCGGGCGCCTCGGGATATCTCCTCAAGCACACCCCGCCCAACAAGATTTTGGAAGCCATTCGCGAAGTGAGTGGTGGCGGTTCCCCCATGAGTGCGCCAATCGCTCGGCGATTGGTCAAATTCTTTGGCACCGAACGCATCGTCCCGGCAGCGCCAAACATCCCCTCCGTGGCCAACGTCGAAGCCAACGCCAACCTCACCACGCGTGAGCGCGAAGTCCTGGATCTCATGGCGGAAGGTTTGTTCTACAAGGAAGCTGCCGACCGTATGGGCTTAAGCGTGGATACCATCCGCGCCCACCTGCGGAACATCTACAAGAAACTTCGCGTGCGGAATCGCACTGAGGCCATCTTGAAGCTTTCAGACTCCCGCTCGGAGTGAAGATTGTTCGGCCAGCCACGCTGGCAGGTAACTAGCTAGGCCCGCTTTGGTTGATAATTCCCGTTGCACCGAGCCGTCCGCGCAAACCCCGAAGCCACTCCCAAATGCGCGCCCGTTGATGATGCAGGCATTGACACCTGCCTCCTGGATCTGTCTCTGTGCCCGGGCAATCGCCTCGTCGCGCGTGCCCGCCAACTCGTATTTCCAGCCGACCAGAATGGCTTCGGGGAACATCCTGCGCAGTTGCGGCAAGACCTTTGTGGCCGGTTCCAATTCAATGGTTAAGGGGCCGGAGCGGCTGGCGATCTTGGCCGAATGACACTCCGCGCCCGCGTCATCTGCCACCCGCCGTACCTTGTAATCGCACAACGCTGCCACTTGAAACACTGCGCCAATCTGGTGCGCTGCGTCCAGTTCGTGGAGCCGCGCCAGCAAATCGTCGTTCGTATCGAACTTCCGCGTGTCGCATGGTAATTGTGGGTCCGGATGCGTCGCGCCACTGCCCTTTAGGCAAAAGACCTCCTGCCCTGCCTTGGCCAGCGATTCGCTCAGCATCACGCCCAGTTCGCCCGTGGAAAAATTCGTCAGTCGCCGCACTTCATCGATCGGCTCAAAGCTCGGGCCGCATGTCACAATTACTTTCATTATTTCGATTCGATCTGAATTGCTGCGAGCATTGCCACCACTTCCGCGTGCAATCGCCGCGCGAGTTCCTTGCGATCTTCCGTCCGCGTCCGCGAAGGCGCGAACTGGATCCGCGCGCGCAAAGATTTCTTGCTCATCAAGTTCAGCACATGCGGCACCAGCGTCATGTCCCCCCAATAACAAACTTCCTCGCCCACATCGCCATCCGTCAGTTGATAAGTAATCAGCGCGGAGGTCACCAGATGTCCATTGCGTGCCACCGGTTCCAAGAGAGGCGACCTGAAGGGCAGCAAAGTTTTGCCGTCAGAACTGGTGCCTTCGGGAAACAGCACCACGATTGCGCCTTGATTCAGGGCGGTTTCAATCTCATCTGCCACCTTGCCCACGTGAGTGCGACTTTCGCGATGGACGAAGAGCGTTCCGGCCAACTGTGCAATCCAGCCGAACACCGGCCAGTCTTTCACCTCGCGCTTCGCCACAAAGGTCACCGGTGCCAGCGCAGAAATCACCAGAATATCCATGTAGCCGAGGTGATTGCAGACCACATAGCCCCCCTCGGGAACCTTGCCCACGACCTTCACCTCCGTTCCAAAAATCCGCAGGCTCCGGCGGCAGGAACTCTGCAGCCAGCGGGAACGCAGCTCCCTTTTGTCGCCGCCACGAAACACGCAACTTGGAAAGTAGGTCAACAACCCCAAGACCGCCACGCCACCCAACCAAAGCAGTCGCCCTGTCACCCGAAAGGGATGCTTCAACAAGGCATTCATCACTGGAGCGCCTGCCGACTAGCTGAAGAACCTGAGCTTCGCTGCCTCAGGCATTGCCGCGCGATCAAGCAGGGTCAGGAAGTCAATCGTCTTGAAATGCCGGTCCAACGCGGGTGGACCGCAGACCTTCGCACCCAAACTCAGATAAGCACGCAGGAGTTTGGGAACTTTTGGCGTTTCGATGGCAAGCGTGTGCATCGCGCATTCGTATTCTGCCCTGGGTATGGTGCGCCATTCAGGCCGCACCAAGTGGCGGCGGCACAACTCCGCGTAAGCCGATGCACCCACCGTCTCATCCTGAGATGTCAGTGAACTGCATCCCACGAGAAAGCGTGCGTTACGTTCCGCAGCGTAGTCGGCGATGCCCTTCCACAACGCACCCAAAACCACAAGGTTACGATGTTGCTGATGCACACAAGCCCGGCCCAGTTCGACCATCTCGGCGCGCAACGGCTCGAGCGGCCCAAACTCAAATTCCTGTTCACAGTAATAGCCGCGATGCTGCGCGGCACTCGCGCCGGTTTGCAGGCGATAGGTGCCGACCACAGTTTTGGTTGAACGATGCTCCACAATCAGGTGATCGCACACAGCATCGAACGGGTCTTCGTCGCGGCCCGTGAGGTGTGAGTCTGCCAAACCCTCGTTCAATTCCAGGTTGAACACCTTAAAACGCAACTCTTGCGCAGCGCGGATTTCTGCAGCGCTGCGGGCCAGTCGGGTCTCGTAGTGCGCGGGCAGGCTGACCAGCAGGCGGACAGATTCGAATGTTGAGCTCATTTCGTTTGACGGCAGCAGGGTAAGAGAATGGGCAAGCTTTGCCAATCTCGCTAATGCCCGCGCCTCGGGCTACTTGCGTGCTTCCTCCAGTTTTTTGGGCGGATGCGGTTCCAGCCTTTGAGACTCAACCCGTGAGGGTTGGGGGGG